>Ga0209370_1000060_pt1 | contig 309059 bp, 286 predicted proteins | sample AgamicAtPrz_FD_187164 | JGI IMG/M metagenome (GOLD analysis project Ga0209370, IMG submission 187164) | Agave microbial communities from Guanajuato, Mexico - At.P.rz (SPAdes) (version 2) | ecosystem: Host-associated > Plants > Phyllosphere > Phylloplane/Leaf | place: Guanajuato, Mexico...
TTCCAATTTCCTACCCGGAGTTCTATCACCGTTTTATCTTTAATAGATGAAGTTAATTCTTCTGCATTGGCTGCTGTAATAGCCGTACCATTGATTTTAGTGATTATCATCCCTCTTTCCAGCCCGGAATTGAATGCCGGGGAATTTTTCATAACCAGTTTTACCGTTGTCACTACACTCCCATTGGCCAGTTGGATCACTGCATAATCAAATCCATACATATTCCGTACAGAACGGGGATAAGAAGAAGGATCCTGGGTATCTACAGCAAACGAAAAACGGTCCTGAGCGGAAAGAAGGCTTTTAAAAAAGTCTTTTACAGGCAGATGATAATCCGGTTTGGCGGGCATCTGTTCTGCCCAGTAATAATACCTTTTCATGCTGTCCTGTACCCAAAGGTTGACCGACTCCGTACTGCCTTCCGGAAAAACAGGAGCTCCCTCATCATCGTTACGGGTGCATGAGATACATGACAGGATCAAGACAGAAACTGCAACAAGAAAGAGCAGCTGAAAGATAAAATGCTTTTTCATAGAACCGGTTTTACAGGTAATCTGCCACATCAATCTCTCCCACAACTGTAAAGACTCCGTTGACCATTTTTTCCTGAAGAACAATCAGGTTGGCTCCCATATCCTGTTTTATTTTTACTCTGATGATTTCGGAGCCGTTATTATAAGAAGTATCTGTTCCGGGCTTATACAATTCCAGATAAACCGGAGCTGTGCTGCTGAAAAAACTATATATTTTCACGGCTGTGAAATCATTTTTTCCAATAGGGTCAAATTCGGCAAGTATGGCTCCGTTTTCTCTTTTCAGAACTCCTTTCACGCCGGTAAGTGAGGTTCCGGAATATTCGCCGAGATTCGGGAAAATAAATTCGAAGCCTACTTTTCCAAGATTCACCTGAGGCTTTACAGCAGAAGCCTGGAGAAAGATTCCGGGAAGATTAAAGAAATTCAGGGTCTTATAATCATTGATATTATCGTAAGTAAGGTTATAATGTGCTACCTCAGCGCCAGTTTCGTTATTGTAAATCCCAAGCCTGTCTGTTTCGCCTTCATCAAGGACAAATTCCAGTTTGGTTTCTATTTTATTGGTATAAGAAGTGCTTCCGTTGATGGATACCGGAGCTCCGTTAAGCCGAAGCTGGAGAACATCAGGTTTTGAGTATCCTTTCACATTAACTTCTGCAGGTTTCTGCGATTGATCAAACGGCTGCATAACACTGCTGTCTGAACAGGAAATCAGCAACATAAAAAAAACCAGTGTAATGAATTTATTCATTGATATTATTTTAAATTATAAAAATGTAACCTAGAAATATTGCCCCGCCCGTTTGAAGTGCGGGACAATAGAAAATTATAAAAAAACTAAGTTGGATATGTTGATGATCAAGACTGTTGCGGGGAAGCTTCAAACCTGTCCTGACCGATTAAAATTTCATGATAATTGCTGCAGAATAAGCTGCAGTTACCGGATAAAGCTGTTCTTATTTTTTGATAAACTTCAGTTTTTCCGTTGTGTTTCCATCAGAAACTTCAGCTATATAGATTCCTGATTGTAATGATGCTACATTCAGAGGCCTGTTATAGGAAGCTGAAAATACTTTCTGTCCGGCTATACTGTAAATAGTAACCGAAGTTTTACTTTCTTTAAAGCTCGGATTAAGTTTAAGCTGAAGGAATTCCTTTACCGGGTTTTCCTCTATTTTCGTTAAATTTTCTGTTTTATTCTTTACATCTGCTGTTCCTAAAAAGGATGAAGCATAGATTGCCATTTCATCAATGTTGATATTCTGAAGGTTATTACCGCTTGCCTTTCTGTTTGACCATAAGCCTATATAGATTTTTTTACCTGCAAAAGCCGAAAGGTCTACAACATCTTCTGTAAACTGGGTAAGATCGCTGGAAAAAGGATTGTCGGTAGTTCCTGCTATGATACGGTATGGACTTGCAATGTCATTTCCGTTGGCATCCACTGTCATGGCCTGGAAATCTGATAATTCCGGAACCGGTTTCTGAGCTGTGCTTACAAAAATGAAAAGATCACGACCGAGATTAAGGTGCGAAGTTCTCTGTCTTCCGATATAAGCTGCAAGGCTGATGGTTCCTGACGCCCCTTCCAGATTGATCTGCGGGGAAATGATCCAGTCGTTTTCAGTACCGAAACCGGCGGCATTACCTGTTGGGACAAGGCTTACTGAATATCGGAGAACCCCCGATGTACCGTAGGCTAAGGCAGTTCCGTTGTGATAAATATTCTGTCCCTGAACCCATCCGTTTCCGTTGGCATTAAGGTCATGGGTAGTCCATCCCTGAAGATCGGCAGGCGTATCAAAAGAATTGCTCCATACCTGAAACTGTGCAGCTGCAGCCTGTGATACCAATACAATAGATAATAAAAATAGTTTTTTCATAATACTGATTTATTAGAGGTTTTTGAAAAATAAAAAGCAGGGAAAGACATGGGAAGCTTCCCCTGCATTTAAAGTTTTACTCCTGAATAGAGAAGTTATATTTCGTCCATACACCCTGGAAGTTTCCACAGTTTCTAGGCGATACGTTCCATGGCCCGTCGTTGAAGAACGGCTGGCTCATTCCCCACGCAGAAGCTGTAGTTCCTGTCAGTAAGTTGGCAGCCGGAATTGATGCCGTACCAGTTCCTGTAACAGAAGTTGTAAATCCGTGTACTTTGATGGTGCTGAAGTTGGAAGCAGAAGAAAGCTCAGAACCTGTACCTTCTACTTTGATTCCTACAGGATATCCTGTTACAACAGCATTGTTTAATGTCAGTTTACCACTTCTTCTGATGTGGATCCCGTTTTCGTAAGCTGATCCCTGTCCTGCAATACCGTTTTTAGCCCCTATGATCGTAAGATTGTTGATAACAGGATTGGTAATAAGCGGTGTAGCAGTACCTTCAGCATTATTATCAAGCTCGATACCGTTAGAATCCGGGCTGGATCCGCTAAGACTGTGTGTAGAATTGTAATCTGCCAAAGCAAGAGCACAGGTAATGGTTCCTGTATATCCGTTATCGAAATCGAAGTTATCATCATCCGCAGCGAAAGAAACAAGGTTAGAAGCATTCACTGTACCTCCGAAGAATTCAAAAGAATCGTCTTTACCGTAAGATACCTGGATATGATCCAATGTAGTTCCGTTTCCAACTCCTCCTAAAGTAAGACCGTTGATCTCGTTTCCTGAATTTGGAGCCAAAAGATCGAATCCTGCAAATTCAATACGAACATATTTCAATGTTCCTCCGTTGTGAGAAGCATTGGAACCTCCGTAGAAGAAATCAGGACCTGTTAATCCTTCGATCGTTTTTGTAGAAGGCGTATTGGTAGGAGCATCCCCTAAAATGATCACACCACCGAAATCACCAGGAGCAGCCGTTGTATCTTCGTTTCCATCCAAAAGTTTATAACTTGTAAAAATAATAGGCTGAGACTCTGTACCGGTAGCGTTGATCTTACCTGTTTTAGAGATGACCAATACTCCTGTAGCTGTATTGGTTGTGTTTGGCTTTGCTTTAATAAAAGTTCCTGGCTGAATAGTCAGTGTGGCACCGTTCTTAACCGTTACAATTCCGTTAATTTCTACCACACCGCTCCATGTAGTGTTTGTTGTGATGTCCCCGCTTACGCTGGTTACAGGAAGTGCAGATGCCGTGATGTATTCAGCAGATGCAGACTTCATTTCGAAAGGGGTGGAAGAATCTGCCAGGTGATCATTTTGACAAGCAGTAAGGGATAATGCTGCAGCAGCAATTAAAGTTAATCTTTTCATTGTTATAATTTTTAATAGATCCGGGTTCATGGTTTTTCAGTCCGGAAATTTTTAATATTTAGGAATATCCGCCTCTATATTCCTGCGATTTGGTTTTTACTTCACCCGGCGTTCCAGGAGGGGCTGTCCTGCCGGGGTTCCCTTTTTATCCGCCGCTGTCCGGGAAAAAACATCGACTTCCGGTTTTTATCTGATCCGGTACTGCTGTGCGCATCATCAGTATTCATCTCCGGTCATGTTTCAGGTTTCCGAAACCTGTACGCTTCTATATCAAGAGCTCTTTTTATTTTTATATCAGGATATTTTAAAATGTGTAATTCACACTTAGTCCGAATACCCTTCCGCTGTAAGCGCGGAATGTGATTTTATCAATGTCCTTGTCATATTTGTTAGTGGCTCCGGGAAGAAGTCCCCAGGCCTCTCTGTCTGTTGCTACGTTACTTCCTGCATCTCCTTTCGGAATTGAATAGGAGTTGAAATTGTTATAAAATTCTTTCACCCGGTTGAAGAGGTTCCTTACATTCAATTTCACTTCCAGATTTCTGTCTCTCAGGAATTTATAGGAAAGCTGTGCATCTGCCACGGCATACGGGCGCTGTATCTCTTCTCCGTTGTAAGCATATCCCACGGTAATGTATTGGTCGCCTTTGGCATTATATAAAAAACTGGCTCCCAAACGGTTTCCATCAAAGGTTAACCCTAAATTATAGGCATAAGGAGTCTGTCCATATAATGGTCTTTCCACTTCATAGGTTTCATCATTATCACCGGTTTTATATTGATTTTTAAAAGCGATTACTTTCGTGGTATTGTAGGTAAAATTTCCGCTTACAAAAAGCTTTTCGAGTAAGGAGCCTTCTGCAATAAAGCCAAGATTCTTCCGTACTTCAACCTCAACTCCTTTCAGCTTTGCATTTTTTGAATTTCCGTTGTACAGGAAGAGGTTTCCTTCGTTGGAAAGATGGCCTTCACGTTCAATGGGCTTATCAATGTTTTTGTAATACAATCCTGCTGAAAATATTTCTCCCAGTCCCGGAAACCATTCAAACTTGAAATCATAATTATTGACTACCGATGAGGTCATTTCCGTATTATAAATTAAACCGTTGGCTACCGGATCAAAGTAAGGAAGTCCTGTTCTTTCATTAAACTGGGGGCGGATCACTGTTTTGTTATAAGCCAACCTTATATTAATTTTATTGGTGGGGCTATAAGTGAAGTTTACAGAAGGCATCCACTGCCATGGCTTGTCATCGATAGGCTCTTTTATAATCGATTGATTATCTGAAACATCTATCTGCTGAGAAATAAGGTCGTACTTGAAATATTCTGCGCGAAGTCCCCATACCAGCCTGAATTTGTTTTTCCAGCGGTTATCAAACATCACATATAAGGCATGCTGGGTTACTTTCCCTTCGTATTTATCATTTTTATAGAGCGGCCTGGTTTGCCATCCGATACCTCCCGGAACATATTGGGAACCGTCAAACCAATTTGCCAGAGAGCCATACATGGTTAAATAATTTTTCTCGCTGTTCGGAACATCCCTGTTTTCGTCTACCCTAAGAAAAAACTTCTGCTGCTGGTTGGTATTGTTTTTTATAACGCCAGCGTAACCTGCTTTTATATCATTTTTAAAGTTTCCCATATCCATATTCCATTTCAGGGAAGCTCCATAATTATAATCTGTTTCTTTATTTTCGATATATCCCCTGTAAAAATTACTTCCGGAATTGTAGATCCTGTGATAGGTTAAGATTTCGCTGCCGATAAAATCATACAGAGTCAAATACTGTGTATAATCTTTGGTATCCGATTTTACTCCTGTTCTTGCCGCAAACCAATTGATTTCTGCATTTCCTATTTTATGATTTCCTTCCAGCTTATTCTGCAGAAGGGTCTGGTAGATCGGGTAATTGGTATTGTCAGTATAGGGTTTATCCAGCCCTTTGATCTGTGCAGGATCGTTATTGGGAATAATTCCGTTATAAAAATAATTGTAGGATTCTTCTGCATTGGCAGGAGTTCCGCTGCCGTTGGTATACTGGTTCCAGCCCGTTACTCTGGTTAACGTATTATCATAAATATGGGTATATGAATTCCTGAATGAAATCCTGCTTTTTCCCAGCTGAAGCCCAAAGTTGAGCATTCCGGCCAGCGTAGAATTGTAATTATAGGAAGCTCCTTTGTTTTTGAAATTATAAAACACGATAGGAGCTGTTCCGTTTGCCTGCCAGTTGGGATCATATGGATCTGTAGTATCCAGCCAGTTTCCTCTTCCCGTATGGTCTATATCCAGCTTACTCTGCTCGTTTCTTACGGTAAATGCTCCTGCAAATCCCCATTTATTGTTGTTTTTAAGAGCAAATGTCCTCCCTAGGGCAACCTGAATATTCGATCCCATATCTCCTTTCGTACTAAAGGTCGAAAAGTTGTCATTTTTAAATCTTTTAGACTGTTCAAAAAACACGGGATTGTTCCAGTCTGTAGCTTCAAGGTCTTTGGGAAAATCCCTGGTTCCGTCATCATAACCGAAATAATCGTACTTTCCGCGTTTACGGCTGAGGAACTCTTTAAATGCCGACTGGTCGTTATAGGAAGTTCCCACACTTACCGTCGTAAAGTTTTCATTGGGAATATCTTTGGTTCTTACTTCTACATAGCCACCTGCAAAACTTGCATTCATATCCGGAGTTGCCGTTTTGCTTACCACTATACTTTCCACCATTGCGGTAGGAATAATATCAAATGAAAAGTTCTGGTTATAGGCTTCGGTACTGGGCAGATTGATCCCATCCATTGCTGCTGTATTCCAGCGCTCCCCCATGGAACGGACTACTACATATTTATTATCGATGGTGGTTATTCCCGTTACTCTTTTCAGGGTTCCGCCTACATCATTATCCGGTGTCTTTGCGATCTGTTCGGCAGAGATACCATCGCTCATCTGGGCCGCTTTTTTCTGTTGGGCAAGAAGTCCGGCCTGGGTATCTGCTTTTCTGGTTCCGGTAATCACTACTTCCCTGATATCTGTTATCTTTTCCGGAGCCTGCTTCATGGCAAAGGATACAGTATTGGTTTCATTATTGGCCACCGAAAGTTTTTCTACTCTCAAAGGACTGTATTTGGGAGCTTTTACGGTTAAAGTATATATTCCGGAAGGAAGATCCAGCACGAAATCACCATTATTGTCTGTAACAACGGTCTTTTTGGCAACACTAACTTCAGCCCCGGCAACCGGATTTCCTATTTCATCCACAATTTTGCCTGAAATTTTTCCGTCTCCTGTTACGGAAATGCCTGTTCCTTCATATTTTATCGAAATAAGGTCCCCACGGAGACGAAATGCCACCGGAAGCCCGTTTGTAATATCTTTCAGGCAGTTGCTCAAAGTTGCATTTTCACAGTTTACGCCTTTTACCTTCAGTTCTTTGATATCCATTTTTGAATAGGCCAGCCTCATTCCCGTTTTTCCTGCAAAATCTTCCAATACCTCAATAAGGGGTTTGCTTGCCGGGACAGAAAATGATACCTTTTGGACCAGTTCCTGAGCTTCGGCTGCTACGGTAAAAAATACTGCTGCAATGGTAAGACCGCATTTCAATCTTTTCATATGTTCCAAATCTCTTTTGATTAAAAGTTTTATTTTTAGTGTTAATTCTTTGGGATCTTATTTTTTCAGAGTGTAGATATGATCTTCTTTGTGTACTTCAAGCCCAAGTATAAAGGCGAGAGCTTCCATATTTTCATCCGCTGTGCCTCCTGTGAAGTCTGCTGTGATTTTTTTCTCTGCGGTTTCTCTAGGATAGATAATCTTAATTTTATAGTTGGTCTGCATCACTTCCGCCACTTCTTTAAAGGAAACATCATTGAAGCTTAATGACAGTAATTCCATATTCTGTTTTCCAGATTTATTTTCTTTAGCAAGTGAGATCACCGCTGCGGTATGGGCTATCCCGAAATTGGTCCATTTCTGGTTGGGTTTCAGGTAAGAAACAGGAGCTCCGGCATAGGATACGGCAACTTTTCCTTCGTATAGCTGTACAGATTTATCTTTCCCGGACTGTGAAACTTTAAAAATCGTCCCCAATACTTTGGTACTGAAGCCATCTGCCCGGACAATGAACGGATGTATTTTTGATTTTGCCACGGAAAAGACAGCATCCCCTTTCAGGTCTACAATCCTTGTGGAAGCTGGGAATGATTTGTCCACGGTGAGCTCCGCACCTTTCAGCAGGGTCACTACAGAACCGTCTGCCAGATAAACTTTACGGTTTCCTGAACCGGCTGTAAAAGTATCAGGCTTAAAAAAAGTGTGATAGGTAAGAATTCCTCCCAATGACAGCAAAAGTATAACTGCAGCAGCCATTGTATAGGCATACTTCTTAAACGTATATAAAGGAGTTGATTTTACAGGTTTGATGAAATAAAACTCAAGTTCGGATAAGATCCTTTCTTTGGTCTCTTTCATATGGAATTGATCAAGATCCTTTCCTGTCCTGATGTTCCACTGGTTTAAAATTTCAGCTTCCTTTTCTGATATTTGTTCTTCGGAAACTTCCCTCTGCCAGAGTTTAAAAACAAACGCTGCAGTATTCTTATAATTTCGGCTTTTCATAAAATATTTCATGGTATTCACAGGTCCTTCTGTCTATAAGACTGTGAAAATGGAAAACTTCCCCAGACCGTTCTTAATATTGTATTCACATTAAAGCCAGCTTGTTAACCATTTTAATTCATTTTATGGTTTTCTCAACATTTGATTCACATTTTGGGGATATTTTTCAGAAATAATTAATCTTAGGGTCCCCAATGTTCACAAAAAGTTAATTTTTCTTTAGGTAATTTTGCGGTAACGATATGAAGCCTACAGATTATACATTATTGAAAAAAATAAAATCGGGCGACCGTCCTGCATTCATGCTGCTTTATGAGCGGTATTGGGACAGTCTTTACCGTTTTGTTTTTATGAGGACAAGGGACAAGGAAATGTCTGAGGAACTTTTGCAGAACCTTTGGATCAAGATTCTTGAAGATACGGCATCTATACATACCGATGATTCCGAAAGTGCGAAGGGGTATCTCCTCCGCTACCTTCATTACCGGATTATCGATCATTACAACAGCTCAAAAAATACACCGCTTACTATTAGTATTGATGAATATGATCCTGCGGGTGAAATAGACCTGTCGGATTCGGAATATTTTGAAATTCTGGAAGAAAATGAAATCTCAGCTTTATTATCAATGATTGATGAGGTTGTTTCACAGCTTCCTTCCACAGAGCAAAGTGTGTACGATATGCGGATCAGGAGAAATATGTCCGTACACGAAACTGCAGAAGCCCTGGGAATCAGTAACAAAACAGTGAGTAATAAATTAAGCAAAGCTTTAGGGGAAATAAGGGATCAGCTGAACCCGGAATACCAGTCTTCTAAAAAACTGGTATCCATACTGATGCTCATGGAAATTTTAACAAAATACTAAATGTAAAAGTTATTCGTAAACTACATAATTTACTTTATCGACTCCTGTATTACCGGATTTTTCATGATAGGCATATACAGTAAGCTCATAATTTCCGGGCGTATTTAAAAGGTCGCTTCCTTCAAATAAATTGGTAGATACCAGCGATAGGGTAACATCTTTGAGATATTGGCCGTCTTTTTTAAGAATTCCTTTAACTTCAATTTCGTCGGAATTCCAGACCCCGTTTTTATCAATCACACATCCGCACATCATAACAATATTGGCCTGAAACGGAAAAGGTTTTCCTTTAATGGAATTCAAAGCAATATACTGATGGGTTCTGGGTTTCAGGATATCAATAATGAATCCAGGAATTTCTAAAATAATCCCGTCACCCAGAATATGTTTTCCCGGAATCAGCCATAGTTCAGTACTTACGCTGGCCTGCGCCTGTTTATTGTTCAATGGAGAGAGTATCTCAATACTTACAAATGTAGGTTCACTGATGTCTATTGATGCCAGAAAACCAGCCGTCTGCGGATCGGTGATGAGAGTGCCTCTTGTTTTGGCTCCTTTCATGATCAGATCTGTATTTCCGGTGCTTCCGGTAGTATTTCCTTCTGCTAAAATCTGTCGGTTTATTTTGTTTCGGACAATGATATGGGCACCTCCCAAAGAGCTTCCGATAAATTTCGCATCTCTTGCTTTTGCCCTGATCATGATTTTAGTCTCTGCCGCAGAAACTGTAAAACCGGTGACAAGAAAAGCTACAATAAAAATAAGTGTTCTCATACAATATTTGTTTTTAAGTATTCTTTTTTAAATCTGTCATGAAAAGAGTCCTCTTTCAAACGGGCATCGATACTGTCCAAATAAGTCAGAATTTCCAGATCATCGGAAAGAACCTGCAAAATTGCTCTCTCACAACTGTTCCAGACCTGCTCCAGCTGCGTAAGCATTTTTAAGGCCTTTTCCGTAAGTGACACCATCTGTTTGCGTTTATCTGTACTATCTTTTTGAATAACCAGATAATCTTTGTCCGCCATTTTTTTTACAATAGCGACTACCGAAGGATGGGAATATCCCAAAGGCTCTGCAATATCTACAATAGACATTTCTTTATTTCTTTGAAGCAGCATAAAAACAAGATACCAGTTAGGCTCTACATCAATATTCATTTCTTTGTAAAACTTTCTTACATCATGGGACATCCGGTCGCTTATTCTTTTTAACCTGCTGTCCAATGCTTTATATCCTAATTCTTTGATAAAATCCTGATTCATTTTCTATTGATTTAAATACAAACATATAAAGTCAACTATATAGTTGACTTTATATTTATTTTTTAAAATGTTCTGATTATTATTCAGAAAGGTTGTCTGTTGGTCATATTAAGAATAATTTTTTATTCTTTTTAAACAATATATTATATATTTAAACTATGAATAACACGGAAAAAATTATCACAGAAATTAAGGAATTCCATCAGGATATTGAAGCATGGTTTCGGGGAGAGAAAGAACAGGATATTCTTCATAAGAAACTTCTGTCCGGTTTTGATGAAGATTTTAAAATGATCACAGGTAACGGAGACACGATCACCTTAGGAGCATTCTCGGAATGGCTTCCGGGAACCTATGCTCAATATCCCAACCGAAGTGTTGTGATTGAAAATATTATGGCTGAAACAACGGAAGGTCATGGACTGGCATCATACATTGAAATCCAGACTACCGGTACGACAGTAACGAAGCGGAAATCATCAGCAGTTTTTGTGATCCGTGAGGAAAAAGCATTCTGGCTTCATCTTATTGAGAATTGGATCTGATGCTTTAGTATTTGGATTTAAATTTTGGCTAAAGCCGGATGATTTATGTTTTTGTAAGCGGTTAAAGGATTTTAGCCACGAATTTCGCGGATAGTCACGAATGTTTATGCTGAGGTTTGGTGAAAATTTAAAAAAGGCAGGCTATTGGCCACTCCTATTGAATTTAATGTCAAGACCTTTATTTTTTATCTAAAAATCAGGCATTGATTTTATACACACAACGCTGACCTCCGGACAAAATATGACTTACTCTTTCAATCTGATAGTCTTTACCGATCAGGTTCCGGAAATTGGAAAGCTCTGCACGGCAGAATCCCTGGCATTCAGCAGCGGCGGCACAAATTGGGCAGTGATTTTCTATGAGAAAGTAATCATTGCCTTCTTTTGTCCATTCTGCCATATACCCTTCTTCAGTGCGTACTTTCACGAGTACCTCTAAGCGCTGTTCTAAAGATCCGGTATTTTCCAGAGCCTTTTCATATCGCTCATAAGTATTTTTTTCCCTGTCGTTGATCAGCAGGTCCAATGCATTTTCTCCCAAAAGATTTTTTACAGATCTGAGGATCTGCACGGTTACATCAGCATGGGAATCCGGAAACTGAGACAGTCCTCTTTCAGTAAGGGCATAATAAGTAGATGGCCTTCCTACTCCTTCGCTTTTTGTGACGGACCTGATGAGTCCTGCTTCAGCAAGGTTCAGTAAATGTTTCCTTGCCCCTTCCTTTGTTATGGAAAGTTCACGGGAAATCAAAAGGGATGTGGCTTCACCTCTCATTTTTAAAAACATCAGGATACGGTCTGCTGCCAGCTTCTTCATTTGGCAATATTTAAGTTGTTTTATTTTCCAACAACAAATATAGTCATTTTCTATAATTTGCAATTTAAAACATTATCAAACTCATATTCAACAAATTAAAAGCTAATTCTAAACAAACAATAAAACAACAATAAAGTTGTTTTATTGAAATTAATGATTACCTTTGAAATACATTAATTAAAAATAAAAGTCATGAGTACGTTTACACTTCCGCAGCTTCCTTATGCTTACTACGCATTGGAGCCATTTATAGATCACGAAACAATGACCATTCATCATCAGCGTCATCATCAGGCTTATGTAGATAATCTGAATGCTGCACTCAAAGCTTCAGATGAAACTTCAGATGATCTCGATTCGATACTTCAGAGAATCAGCGAATACAGTCCCGCTGTGAGGAATAACGGTGGCGGACATTATAACCATTCCTTGTTTTGGGAAATCCTTTCTCCACAACCTAAATTAGTTCCTGAAGGAAAACTGGCAGACGCCATCAATTCTACTTTTGGAAATCTGGAAACCTTCAAAGCTGAAATGAAAAAGGCAGGCCTGGGACAGTTTGGTTCGGGATGGGTATGGTTATTTGTAAAATTCAGCGGGTCACTGGCTATTGCTTCTACTCCTAACCAGGATAACCCGATGATGGATATCCAATCTACGAACAGAGGCTTTCCTATCCTTGGAATTGATGTTTGGGAACACGCCTATTATCTGGCTTACCAAAATAAGAGAGCCGATTATCTTGACGCATTTTGGTCGATCATTGACTGGTCCGTCGTAGAAAGAAAATACGAAGAAGCTTTAGAAAAAATCAAATAAAAAATCCGGTGTGAGTTTAAATTATGGATCAGAAAATTTTAATCAATAAAGCAGAAGCTTCCGGAATCATTGCCTTCGATCTTTTACACTATAAACCCTCTGTAGAAATTGTAGAACTGGATATCAAAGATCATCTTTTTATGGGAATGATCGTGAAGGAAAAAGAGTTTAAAGAATCACTTGCTGCTGTAGATTTTTCTGTATACAATGAAAAGGCTGTCGGGATCATCTGTTCTACGGATGCTATTATTCCACCATGGGCATTTATGATGTTAATGGAGAAGTTATCACCTTATGTCAGGTATGCAGATTTAAATAATGCCGAAACTATTTTGCTGGATCTCTGGAAACGCCGCCTCATCTACGCAGACCTGAAAGCTTATAAAAATGAGAAAGTTGTTGTAAGGGCAAACGCCGACCATGATCCGTCCCTTTATTTATTGGCAGCCGGCCTTCTTAAACCTTTGGTTAAAAGCCTGATGTATGGTGAAATAGGTTTACCAAAAGTAATTTTTAAAACTTAGAAAAATGAAAGTAGTTATCTTCAACGGTTCTTTAGAAAGCAGGCCTGAATCTACTTCCGGACGGATTTCCGGATACTTTGCAGAGAAGCTTGAAAGATCAGGTTTGCAGGCAGAAATTTTCACCTTAGCGGATTCAGGAATTCCTCTTTTTGATTTGTCACTTACAAGAAAACCGTTGGCTGTGGAACGCATGACGCAGGTATTTCTGGAAGCTGAAATCCATATCTGGATGGCTCCGCTCTTTCATGGAAGTATTCCGGGAGTCATGAAAAACTGCCTGGATTGGCTTGAAGTGACAGCCAATCATTATCAGCCTTATCTTACGGATAAAACCGTCGGACTGGTTTGCTGGGCAGACGGCCTGCAGGCTATGCAGGGAATCAATACAATGGATGCCGTTGCCAAATCCCTGCGGGCGTGGCCTATTCCTTTTAGTGTACCTATCATAAAATCTGCATTATTTGATCAGGAGGATCCTGCTAAAATATCTGCTCTGTATTCTGACAAATTTGATAAGCTGATCAGCATTGCAACAACAAAAAAGATAGACAAAATATAATCCACTGTTTTTTTCATTTAAATTATGTTTAGACGGAGGGGCTTCAAGGGCTATCAGCCGGTAGAAGCCCCTTTAAACTTATAAATCAATACGTATGGCAATTAAAATAACCGATGACTGCATCAACTGCGGAGCCTGCGAGCCGGAATGTCCCAATTCGGCGATCTATGAAGGGGCTATCGACTGGCGCTGGAAGGACAAAACAAAACTTTCCGGAAAGGTGGTCTTCCCGGACGGCTCTGAAACTGACGCAGATGCCTATCAACAGGCTTATTCGGATGATGTATACTATATTGTTCCGGGAAAATGTACGGAATGCAAGGGTTTTCATGAAGAGCCACAGTGTAAAACGGTCTGCCCGGTAGACTGCTGTGTAGATGATCCGGAACACCGTGAAACAGATGAGATACTGTTCAGCCGGCAGGAATTTCTGCATTCTTAAGCTAGAATTCATACATTATAAATAAATATAAAAGCGGGAATAAACCCGCTTTCAGCTTATCAATCAGCTTAATTAAGATATGCAAACAGCTTACAAGCTTTTTATCTCATTATAAATTTTCTGTGTGAAAGGGGTATCTACTCTCAATTCTTTTCCAAATTCCAAAATAGCACCTCCTAACAATTCAAGTTCGTTATTTCCTTTTCCGGAATTGACATCAAGCTGTAAGGATGTTGGAGTTTCGAAAGGAAAAGTAGCTGCTTTTTCAAATGTTTTCTGAATAATATCTTCATCCAGCACAATCATTTTTTTGTCAGCGATCTTCTTTATTTCTTTCATGATTTCAGAAGCTTCTTTTTTCTGGTTTTCATCTTTACACACTGTTCCGATGGAAGAATTGTGCTTAGCTGTCACCAAACCGAAACTGGCAATGAAAGTATATTTCGTCCAGATATCCGTCAGAGAATTGTCTTTAAAATCGAAGTCTATTTTACTTTCTTTCAGCATATCTACGATCCAGCCCACATCGGCAGAAAAATGTTCCGGATCTCTTCCTATAATCATTTTTCCTGCTTTTCCTTTATGCTCTACTATCCCTTTTTCTTTAATGTGAGAAGCTACATAAATACAGGTCGGAAGAATCGTATTATCTGGAATTATCTTTCTTATTCTTTCATAAATATCTGCTCCGTTCATCATGGGGAGCAATACAGTGTCTTTGCTGATGACCTCTTTCAACTGCTGACAAATATTTTCAAGGTCATATTCTTTTACACAGATCAGGATCAGGTCAGGATCTTTCACATCACTGATGTGCTGCTTAACAGCATCGGGATACGTAAGGTTTACAGGATGCTCGGGTGAAAGAAGTACCAACCCGTTTTCTTTTACTTTCCGGTAAGTTTCCCCCCTCGCCACAAAACTGATCTTATATTTTTTGGAAGCTTCATTTTCCTGGTTTATTTTAAATCCGAAATATCCGCCTACTCCACCAAGCCCAAGCACTGCAATATGTTTCTTGCTCATAAAATTTATTTTTAACAAAGATGAGTCTCAAGTTTTGAACTATCGCTTGACAAATGAAAAGAAATTATATTTTATTGATTCCTCTTCTGATACGGCTCAATGAGCTGTCTTTAATTCCCAGGTAGGAAGCAATAATCTTTAGAGGAACAAACTGGAAAATATCGGGATGCTTTTTCATCAGGTTAAAATACCTTGTGGAAGCTTTCTGGCTGGCCATTTCTATCAGCCTGTCATGAATACTGTAATAATTAAGCACAAAAAGAAGTCTGCTGAATTCCCTGAATTCCGGGATATTGTGAAAGTTATGCTGTACATTTTCAAGGCCGGTTTGCCAGAAAGAACAGTTGGTAATCGTTTGGTAAGTTTCTTTTGCAGGCTGTTGTCTGAAGAACGACAGAAAATCATTGACAAAGCAAGGAGCTGCATAAATATTGGTAGTAATCTCTTCGTTGTCCTCATTCAGGATAAAAGAACGGACATAGCCTTTTTCCAGGAAAAATGTTTTGGTGCTTACTTCATCCTTATTCAGCAAAACTTCATTCGCTTTTAATTCAAAGTGACCGAATGTCTCTGTGATTTTTTCAACGACCTCTTGTTTAATGTCGAATAAGGAGTGAAAATAAGTATTAATTGAAGATTTGTCCATATAATTCAAAGCATTTTCAGCAACTTTCAAAATTAGAAAATTTCATTGATAATTACTTTGAATAAAGGATTTACACAATAAATATTTTTTTGTTAAAAAAATCAATGATGGGTTGATCCTTTTAAAATTCTTCCCAGCCTTCATTCTGCGGATCATATTTTGCAAATTCGCCGGTATCGGTAAATTCGGAAGCCGTCATTCCTACTTCAAAAATAGAATTCTCGCTTAGGTTTGCCCTGAAGTACAGCCCTCTTCCGGTAAGTAATGTGCTCCCGAAATCCTCATCGGGATGACTAAAATGAAGCCCGGCCTCATCCTCTCTTATCAGTTCATATTTATATTTTAAGAGACGTTCTTTTAACCGGATGACCTGATCATCCGTTAATGGAACAAGATTTTCTTCACGGTCAAAAAAACTGTCATCATCGGCTGACTGTTCTTTTTCTTTTGTTTCAATACTGAATAGCTGAATCGTATAGCTCATGGGATTTACGGATTATTGATTGGCCAATATAATACTTTTATAGGTATTGATCCGGTCCGTTTCGTTATACATATTACAAAGGATCAGAAGTTCATCCGTATTGTACTGTTCGGACTTATCCTGCAGCCGTTCAGCAATAGTGTCTGGAGTCTCTATAATGATATGATCCAGAATCTTAAAGAATTCCTCCTCATCCTGACTTCCCAGTATTTTTTGTTCAATTATTTCAGTTGGAAGAAGTGACTGAGGGGCCTGAATATGCCGGGCCTGCAAAAACTGGTATGCCATTCCATAGGCATTATACTTGGCTGTCTTCAGATCGTCGGCAACAGATGCGGCAACAGCTATCTGAAGTGAAGGGACCGGAGAATATTGATTTTTATCAAATTCTCTCAGATAAGTCTCCGTACTTTCCGTACCGGGCCCGCTTCCCATAAAATCTGCATATGAATAGCCTACTCCATGCCTCGCAGCTTCTCTAGCGGATTGAATCCCGGAGCCCAGCCAAAGGATATCCGGCAGATAATCAAGATTTTCAGGCTGGGCAATAAGACCTTCGTAGATTCCTTTTTCTTCTTTAATATATCGTATGATTTCCTCAAGTTTGGTTTCCTGACTTGATAAAATAACCGGCCGGTGATTATTCAGTGCAGAAACAGCATCTTTCAGTCCTCCCGGTGCTTTCCCCAACCCCAGAATAAAGCGTTCCGGATAAAGGCTGCCCAATATTTTGGCCCATTCTGCAATTTTATAGGCGGAATAATTTTTCATCATAATCCCTCCCGTTCCTACTTTGATCCGTTGGGTTTTGCTTAGCGTAACGGCACTAAGAATTTCGGGACTTGAGCTTCCATAGGCTTCCACACCGTGGTGCTCGGAATAAATAATACTGTGAAAACCGGCTTCATCTGCAAACAGGGCGAGATCAATACTGTTTTTTAATGCCTGCAACGAACTTCCTCTTTCAATGGTGGGAGACTGATCGAGAATGCCTAATCGTAATTTCATACCTGTTACTTTATTGTAAAGCTAAAAATAATGATAAAATATAGTTACAGTTCATCATTTATCATTTAATTTTATATTTGGAATCAGGGAAATCAGGAGTCAGCTTCCCGGACATATTAATTTTTAACAATAAAAACTGACATGAAAAAAGTAACAGGAATCGGCGGTATCCTTTTCAAATCAAAAGATCCCAATGCCATGAACGATTGGTATAAAACGCACCTCGGCCTTGAAACCAGTCCTTACGGAACAAGCTTTGAATGGCGTGAGAGTGAAGACACCACTAAAAAGGGGCTTACCCAATGGGCTCCTTTTGCGGAAACCACGAAGTATTTTGAGCCTTCTGCGAAAGATTTTATGATCAATTACAGGGTAGACAATCTGGAAGCCCTGGCAGAGGAACTAAAAAAGGAAAATGTTACGATTCTGGATACTATTGAAACCTATGATTACGGAAAGTTCCTGCATATTCTGGATCTAAGGAAATAAAATTCAGTTATGGGAACCTATTGATTAGTGGCTCATTATATAAAAATTAAAAAGTCCGGATTTGTACCGGACTTTTTCTTTATTTAAGCTTATTTTATTTAGAATCCATCTAGCTATCGGGTTACTTTCATCAATGCCTTGGTAATCTGGTCTTCTTTCTCTTTTGAATAGGCAGAATCATAAGGTTCCATCACATCAAACAGGTATTGGTAGAAAGGAGCAATTTTCTGTACCTTTTCAGACTCTTTTATTGCTTTTTCCTTGCCCATCTGCTGAAGGTTTTTGATGAAAATATTGAATTTTTTATCAATCGGTTCTATAGATTTTAGAAGGTATGCATACGCTTTTTCATTCTGCCCAAGTTTCTTATAGGCATCTGTAACCGCACCTACTATCAGAGAATATTCCATTGGCTTCACTCTCATCTGCCTTACCGACTGCTTCTGAAATGCCGGAGAAAGGCTCAGGTAATAATCGTATTCTTCAAAGATTTCCTTTTTCAGATTTTCTGCCAGCTGAAGTCCTTTTTTCTCCTGTCCTGCCATAATATATCCGGTTACCATAGAACTTAATGAACGCGGATCATTGTATTTTTCAACAGGAATTTCTTTTGAGGCAAGATCCAGCAATTCTATAGCTTTCGCTTTCTGTCCGCTTAGTGCCAATGCTGAAGCTGCTCTGCCGACAGCCATTCTGTAGACTATAATATTTGAGGTCGCAGCTTCATCATAATGAATCCCCAGATCTTTAAAATTACCCCATCTGAAATTTTTCACGATATGATAAAGTGAATTGGTCTCTACTGTTCCTATATCTCCATCCTGTCTTGGCGCTGAATGAATCGGTACAAGCTTATAGCTGAAACCCTCGAACTGCAGATATTCATCAAGATAGAAAACATTTTCGCTGTCGTAAATTCCTCCTGATGAGAAGTTGACCGGACGCTTCCAGTCGAAGTTGGCCAGCATATCCATCATCATCAGGTTATTTTTATAAAGGGTGTTTCCTTTATAGGTAATCATGATCTGATTCACAACCTTCGGAAGGTCTGCCTGAGTAATAATACCTGCTTTTAAAGCATTTTCTTTATTAACAGGAAGGATAAATCTATTTACAGGTAAAATATTGTACTGCTCATACTTCTCTTCCCCGAAATACATTTTTAAAAGCTCATCTTTTTCAGGGGACTTGAACTTCAGGAAGCTGATCGCCTCTTTTAAAGTGATGGAATCCTGTGTTAAATATTTTCTGAAAGCTCCGAACTCAGTATCAGGAGCTCCCTGCTCTTTCAGCATAGAGAAAATTCCTTCCCAGTCTTCTTTTTTCATCAGGTAAATCTGGTCATTCACTCCATCCCTGTAATCTTCATGGTTCAGTTGGGAAGGAATTGGATTGGCCTGGTATGTTTTCCTCTTTACCTGATCAATATACCATGGTGTGGCTAAAAGGGTAAAGTTGACAGTTTTTACATCATCCCTGAACCGTTCTGTTTCCTGAATAGCCCATACAGGGAAGGTATCATTGTCGCCGTAAATAAAAATAATATCGTCTTTAGACAGTGATTTGAGAAATGAGTAGGCATAATCCCGCGCCGCTGATTTTTTACTGCGGTCATGTGGTGCATAATTCTGGAAGCCCATCATGAACGGAACGCCCAGTAAAACCACTCCTAAAGCAATGTTTGCTCCATTGGATTTTACTTTTGACTGGATAAACCATAAGATAGCCGCTGCTCCAAGACCGATCCAGATGGCAAATGCATAGAATGAACCTACCATTGCATAATCTCTCTCCCTTACTTCAAACGGTTTTACGCCGGTATAGAAAACAATTCCGACACTGGTTAAAATAAATAATGAAAGCAGTGCATAGAACCGTCCAAAGTCCCTGTTCAGCTGGAAAAAGAAACCGATCAATCCTAAAATTAGTGGTAAAAAGAAGAATTTTACCGTACTTTCATTCTTGAATTTAGCAGGCATTTTATCCTGGTTCCCAAGCAAAGCATTGTCGATAAAAGAAATACCGGAGATCCAGTTTCCTTTTGTGTTTTCCATGTTTCCTTCAAGGTCGTTCTGTCTTCCCACGAAGTTCCACATCAGGTATCTTACGAAGTAATATCCGTTCTGGAAGGTGATGAAATAATCCATATTCTGAGCCAGAGAAGGCTTCTGAACGTTGATCAGATTATATGGCTTTACTTTCAAATAATCTTCCGCTGTAATGGTTTTTTCCTCATATTTCGTTCTCAGTTCGTCAAAAATCTGCTTGGCCTGCGGATTATCTGCCACATCTTCGTTGCCATAGTTGAAAGTAAAATCAGGGGCTCCGTACATGGAAATGTAGTTGGCCATCACGTCCTTATCCTGATTGAACATCCTTGGCATCAGACTGATATGAGATTTACTGAATACATAATTGAAACGGTCACCAGTTTTTCTGTAAGTTCCGGTTTTTTCATCTTTTTCGTAGATGTCGCCTGTCTTTTGGGTCTTGTAACTTCCGTCTTCATTCTTTTCCATTCCGTTGGCATCAAGAAAAGCCGTGTAGTTTTGACCGTAAATAGTCGGCCAGTCACCATACTGTTCCCTGTTATAATAATCCAGCATACCAATTGCCGTATCAGGGTCGTTAAGGTTCATTGGCGGATTGGCATTGGCTCTGATAGGAATAACCATCCAACATGAAAAACCGATGATCATATACACAATGGATAAAGTGATTGCCTGGAAAAGGTTTCTTTTTGATTTCCTGCTATATTTTATGATTAAAAAGGATATCAAAGTCATCAGAATAAATGCAGCAATGGTTCCTGAATGGAAAGGAAGCCCAAGCCCGTTGACGAAGAATATTTCAAGTCTTCCAAACATCGTCATGATTAATGGGAAAATAATTTTGAATACAATGATCAAAATTCCCAAGGTGATGGCGTTCGCCCAGATAAAGTTCTTCCAGGTAAATTTATAATTTCTTGCGTAATACACTAAACATACTGCCGGAACTGCAAGCATACACATCATGTGAACTCCTACAGACAGCCCTAATACAAAGAAAATAAGGATAATCCATCTTTCACTGTCTTTGGCAAGGTATTCATTTTCCCATTTGGTAATCAGCCAAACGAGTAAAGCTATAAACATGGAAGCCATGGAATATACCTCTCCCTCCACGGCAGAAAACCAAAACGTATCCGAAAAAGTAAAGCATAAAGCTCCTACAGCTCCCGCAAAAAGAATGGAGATTTCCTGGTGTCTGGTCACTTCATCAAAATCCTTGTTCAGCAGCCGTCTTACAAAATGGGTAATCGTCCAGAATAAAAATAAAATCGTAAATGCACTAAAAAGTGAAGACATCGCATTGATCACAATCCCATAGTTCTGTTCATTTCCCAATGCAAATATACTGGCCACAGCACCCACAATCTGGAATAAGGCAGCTCCGGGAGCATGCGTTACTTCAAGTTTTACCGCGGAGGAAATATACTCCCCACAGTCCCAGAAACTCAGATAATGCTCCATAGTGGAACCGTAAGTAATGAGTGCAATGGTAAAAATCACCCATCCTAAAACGGTGTTCCACTTTTTAAAAGACCAGTTTTTCATATACTATGTAATTTCAATACATAGTAAGACAATCCAGATCGGGGAATTATTACATGATTATAAGCAAAATGTACTTAATTAGAATAAAAACAGCCACATTATATCCAAAAGATCATTTCAATTTAAATTTTCTGTTCTTACAGTCCAGAATCAATGCATGATTTAGAAAAAGCTTATTTCCTATCATTCCCTGCATTCCTGAAGTTTTCATTAAAAGATTCTGCATTTTTGAAGTTCCCTCTATATGAGTGACTTCCGATAGTTTTAGAGCAGAGTTTCCGATCCTGATCATTTTATCTGCTGGAGCAGAAATAACGGTAAGAATATTTCCCCATGAGTTTCCTTTTTCCTTTTTAATACGCCCTCCTTTTCTTCTGTATTTCTGCCATTCTTCTTTATTGGTAATAAGCTCATAACCGCTGGTTCCAGAATCGTAAAGTAATTTTAATTTCTGACCTTCAATAACTGCAGGAATGAGAATTTTCCGTTTTTTAAACTCAAAATTCTCAAATCCTTTTTTATCCATACTCACTAAGAATGAACATGCTCCATTCTTAAAGTCCAAAACCGCAATCCTCTTTTCCAAAAGATCTGTCCCTATGGTTCCTATAATAAGATTTTCCCCAGTATCATCAAGTGTATTTCCATAATCGAGCAATTCAAAACCTTCAGAAGCTATTGTCATATTTCCAGCTGTGAACTGTAAAGAAATATTGTTTTGCCCGGCAATAAATTTAATCGGATACTGAAATTTTTTCAGAATAGATTCCAATGATTTTTTATAGAATAAAGTAGTTGGAGAACCGGAATCCAACTGCATATAAAAAGTTCTGTACATGCCCTTTAGTCTCACAGGAAGAAGAACTGCCGCATGAGCATTCCCGGTTGTAGAATCCCAACGTATAGCTATATTTTGAGCAACGCCTGAAACCGTTAGGCTATTTTCCGGAGGGGTAAATTTTTTATCAAAATAAAAGTAACCACCTGATAATAACAACGTGACGAATACAACAACCGATAATACAATTCTTTTAAAAATTTTCATATTTAAATTTTCTGCAAGATTCAGTATTTGTTATTGATTTTCCTGCAGAAAATTTACGACATCTTTACGTCATTAATGCGACAATATTTATAAGAATCTGGTTTTCAACTTAATACATAAATCTTCTTTTTTATTCAAACATATCCCGTTTTTGATAACCACCAACAGTTTAACACAGAGAAATGCAATTAAAAATATAAGAAAAAGAGGCGTTTTTATCAATAGAACTTTTTGAATAAACGGGCTTACAATCATTAAAACGGAAACTATAACAGTCAGAATGATCTGGATACTTACTATGTTTTTCCCAAGATCTTTATTGAAAGGATCATTAGTTTTATAGGTTAAAATCAAAGGAAATATTACCCCTCCAAACGGTACAATAAGTCCTAGTAAGGCCGAAAGATTGATCAGTTTTGCTCTGTCAACTGCAGGTTTTTCTTCGTCTGTGGAAATCAGGGTGGCAGGATCTGTTTCCAAAGCATGGGCAATAGCTTTAAGAGTAAATCCCTTAAGAATACTTCCTGCTTCTATACGCTGAACGGTACGCAAAGAAATGCCCGATCTCTCGGCGAGTTCAGTCTGGGTCATATTCTTTTCTTCTCTTAACGCTCTAACCAGGTTTTTCATTTGGTCTATCAGTTCAGTTCTTAGTATAATCTTTTTAAATAACACATTATGTTCGTAAAATAAGGTTTCTGTTTTTAAATGTAAAGTTTTTAGACAGTCCTAAATTTTAAGAGATCAAAGTGATCCGACTTCGTTGTTGATGAAGCTGAACGGGTAAAAGGATGCTTAATCGAATCAACAAAGCTGATCTGCTACTGTTCTTGTTTTATATCGTAACTAATTTCTTAATTTCTTAATTAATATGTATTGTTCAGTCCTCCATCCAAAGGAATACTCGCTCCGGTAAGATAAGCTGAATAGTCTGAAGCTAAAAAGGCTGCCAGATGGCCATACTCTTCAGTTCTTCCCAATCTTTTCATAGGAATTTTATTTTCTCTTGCCTTTTTTATGTCTTCCTGAGACTTTCCGTTCTGCTGGGATTCATGGCGGATCAGATTCTGAATGCGTTCGGTATCAAAATAGCCTGTCAGAATATTGTTCACTGTAACCTGATGCTGTGCCACTTCAATGGACAGGGTTTTCGCCCAGGCAATTACTGCTGACCGGATAGAATTTGAAAGAGATAAATTATGAATCGGTTCCTTTACAGAGAGTGAAGAAACGTTGATGATACGTCCGTATTTCTGCTTTATCATATGAGGCAGGGCCAGCAATGTTGTTTCGCAAACGGTCTTAAAAAGCAAATCAAATGCTTTTTGATAATCATCCACCTTTTTATCCAGTGCCGGGCCTGGCTCCGGACCATTGGTATTATTGATCAGAATATCTATAGAATGAATGCTGAAATACTCAGAAATAATTGTTCTGTAGGCTTCAAAATCGGAAAAATCGGCTACCAGATACCGATGTTTCTGATGAGGCCCAACGATAGGTAATGAAGATACTATATTTTTCAGTTTGGCTTCGTTGCGAGCCATTACGGTTACATTAGCCCCACATTTTGCAAGTTCTAAGGCTATTCCTGCTCCTATTCCCTGGGTAGCTGCTCCTACCAAAGCATTTTTTGAAAAAAGTTCAATATTCATAAGTAATATGTATTGCTGATTGCTGAATATAAATGTAGCAAAAAAGCTTTAGATTCCAGCCAAATATTCTTCTATGATTACTGAGGCAATGCAGGAGGTGTAATTCTCTCCGGCTTTGTAGAAAGGGTGCGTAGAAATGCTTCCAGCTGGGCAATTTCTTCATCGGTAAGATCCAGCAGCCTTACAAAACCCGATTTTTCAGAAGTAAGTGTTATCCCCTGGTGAACTGTCGCGCGTTTTTGGGAATGCTCGGGATTTCCTCTGCTGTAAAACCGGATCACTTCCGTAAGGGTTGTCATGGATCCGTTATGCATCCACGGGCCTGTTCTTGTTACTTCACGTAGTCCCGGTACACGGAATTTCCCGGCATCTTCCGGATTTTTTGTTACCAGATACCTTCCCAAATCCTCTTCTTTTGATCCTAAAAGAGAGGTCCCTACATTTTCAAACTGATTATTGGAAAAATAGCCGGAACTGTGGCAATTCATGCATTGTGCTTTGGTACGGAAAAGGTGAAGTCCCATCAGCTCATCATCGGAATAAACTTCGGATTTCCCGTCAATAAACTGATCAAACCTGGAAGTTCCGCTTCTGACAGTTCTTTCAAAAGCAGCTATGGCTTTGGCAATCCGGTCCTTTGAAACGGTTTTATCTCCAAAAGCTTTTTCAAATAAGATTTCATAGCCTTTGATTTTGGCAATTTTCCCGGCTGCCAGATCAATATGTCCGTTCATTTCCCTCTCGTCCCGAATTGGCATTTCCGACTGCTCTTCAAGAGATTTAGCGCGGCCGTCCCAGAACAGGGTTCTTGCATAGGCTACATTCAGGATGCTCATCGCATTTCTGGTGCCAAGCTGCCTGTTGTGCCCGAAAGAAAAAGTCCGGTTATCACACCAGCCGAGTTCAGGATCGTGACAGGAAGCACATGCAATCTGGTCGGATTTGGAAAGCCGGGGATCGTAGAAAAGAGTTTTCCCCAGCAATACTTTGTCTTCAGAATAGGGATTATCGTTTGGAAACTGAATTTCCGGCAGATGTCCTATTTCAGAAAAATAAGGTCTGGCTTCGGGATCCAGGATCGGTTTTGGCCATTTGGAAGAATCTCCGGAAGAATATAATTTCCTCAATTTAGCAAGAAATGAGGCTTTCTCTTTCGTTTCTTTCCGGACACTATTGCTGAAGCAGTTGTTCAAAAGAGAAACAGTAAGAAATGCAATTAATATCCAGCTCAGGACATTTTTCATGGTTAACAGCTTTTAGCAAAAATAAAGAAATCTGCCCAATAGTTTTTAAAATGGGTTGAGAAGGTTATGTTTCGAAATATGAATTCGGGAGCTATCGTTTATTATTTTTGAATTTCCAGATAAAACCGACGGTAAGACTCAACCAGATCATTCAGGGTAAAGCCACGGTTCAGACCGCTGGTATTCGGCAGTACCCAAACTTTTGAACCACAAAACTCCTCCGGCTGTTCACCCCATGGAATAGGTTTTTGTTTTGAAAAAGCCTGATAAGCTACCTTACCGAGAAATACAAGATATTGAGGCTGAAATTCCGTTATTTTTACTTTAAAGGCTTCAAGGGAATCATCAAATTCATTTTTCAGAAGCTGATCTGCACGGGAAGTTGCCCTTGCTACAGCAGTTGTAAGTCCGTATCCGAAGTTTAAAATGCTTGTATCATTTATAGCTTCAATCTGAAAAGGTGTAAAACCAGCCTGATGCAGGACTTTCCAAAAGCGGTTGCTCCGCCCCGAGAAGTGATGACCGTCTTCAGCAGATTTTAAACCGGGATTGATTCCGCAGAAAACAACTTTGAGATCTTTGGCGATGATATCTTTCAACATATTAAATAAGACTGCTTATCTGTAAAAAATTTAATTTAAATGCACAGCAATATAATATTTATTTTAAAATACTCAACACCTACTCTATTTACCATTGATTATCAATTAAAAAACTTAAAAAAACAAGTATGGCATAAATATTATTGTATATTCTGTAAATACACCAAAGATGGAAAATATGTTACAAAATATAGACCTGATACACCGGTATTTATCTCTCAGCATAGCCCATGAATTTTCCCTGAACATTGATCTGGAAGGTGAATATACCTTTACCCAGAATATTGTATCGAAAAAAATGATTATAGCGGCTACATTTACGAATAAAATACTGGTTTTTTCTGAATTGAAACTATTTTTATCAGCACTGATCTCCGAAATCAATAACGGAAATTGTACTGTTGATTTTATGCGTGAAAGGGTAAGGTATTTTGAAGGGAGAACGAAGCAGCCTCTCCGAAGAATTATTTAACCATAAAAAATCCCTACAGTGAAGTAAGGATTTATAATTCATATGACCGTTTTATCCGGCCCTTTTTAATTCTGTAAATATTTGGCCACTTTTTCTTCCAGATCATCCAGATTAAATGGTTTTGCCACATAATCATCTGCCTGGGCCTCCTCTGCCAGCCTGACAATATCATTATTAGCCGTTACATAAATAACAGGAATGGACCGGAATTCTTCGTGGCTTTTCAATAGTTGAGTTGCCTGCACTCCTCCGATCTTTGGAATCCAGTTATCCATAAGAATAACATCGGGCTGAAATCTGGAAACTTTTTCCAAAATATCGTGAGATGTTTCTGAAATTTCGACCTGATACCCATTCTCTTCAAAAATGATGGTAATAACCTCTAAAATTGTCGTATCATCATCAAAAATCAAAATCTTCTTTGTACTCATATTCTTTCTATTTATTTAAATCTTAGGTTTATTATACTTTTTTATAGTTGATTGATATAGTCTGCCAGATTATCCGGCTTAATAATTAAGTCATAGTCTACTTCCTGGAGGGCATGTCTGGGCATGTAATCCACTTCTGCTGTCTCCGGTTCCTGGATCCAGACTCTACCTCTATTTTTTTTGATAAATCCCAACCCTTCCACTCCGTCGGCATTGGCTCCTGAAAGCAGGACTCCCACCACATTTTCACCGTAGATTTCTGCAGCAGACTTAAAGGTAACATCAATGGAAGGACGTGAATAGTTCATTTTCTCTGAAAAATCCAGGGACATCATATTCTTATTTTCGAACAGCAGGTGATAATCTGCAGGAACTACATAGACTTTATTGTTCTCAATTTCTGTTTTATCATCAATTTCCACAACATCAGTTGAAATAAACTGCTGCAGCAATGTCTGCAAAATGTTGGTGGAATAAGCCTTACGATGCAGAATAAGCACAATAGGAAAAGCCAGATCGGTCTTCAATTTTTTAAGCATTTCAAGAATAACCTGGAGGCTTCCCGCAGACCCTCCTATCACAATTAATTCTGTCTTTGTATTGGCTGTTTCCATGATCAAACGTATTACATATGTTCTGCTTTTTTCCAGATTCTCTGGTCGTCTACCTGATGGTAATTCCTGTCCAGTCTGGAAAACCTTAGTGTTTCTTTTGCGCCCAGTGCGAGATATCCCAGATTTTCAAGGCTGTTATCAAAAAGTTTAAAGACGCGTTCCTGCAATCCTCTATCAAAATAGATCAATACATTTCTGCAGATAATCAGCTGAAAGCTGTTAAAAGAACTGTCTGAAACCAGGTTATGGGTAGACAGGATGAGTTTTTCCTGCAGACTTTTATCAAATTTTACACTGTCATAATTGGCGGTATAATAATCGGAAAAGTCCTTTTTACCGCCTGATAGCATATAGTTTTCGGAATACGTTTTCATCTGATGCAATGGAAAGACTCCCGAGCGTGCAGTTTCCAGAACGGACGGGTTCAGGTCTGTACCGTATATCAGAGATTTGTGGTACAGATTGGTTTCCTTAAGCAATATGGCCATTGAGTAAGCTTCTTCACCGGTAGAGCAGCCTGCCACCCAGATCCTTATGAGCGGATAGGTTCCCAGCTGAGGCAAAATTTTCTCCCTGAGTGCTTTAAAAAAATGCGGATCGCGGAACATTTCCGTGACATTCACCGTTATTTCTTCTACAAAACGTTTCAGGTATTCCGGATCATTGACGATGGTATACCGGAGTTCTGCAAAGCTGGTGAATCTGTCGATCAGGCAGATGCGGTTTACCCGGCGTTTAAAAGAGGCCCGGCTGTATTCTGAAAAATCATAGCCGTACATCTCATAAACGTCTTTTATCAGATATTCTACTTCTTCATCTTTTACAATACTCGGTTCCAGCATTATGCAAGTTTTTCTATGGCGGTCATCAACTGGTCTACGTCAATCGGTTTAGACACATAATCCTGTGCTCCTGCATCGAGACATTTCTGGCGGTCTTCCGGCATAGCCTGTGCAGTGACAGAGATCACAGGAATCTGGCTGATAGATGGTGTGTTTCTTATCGTCTTTATAGCCTCGTACCCATCCATTTCAGGCATCATCATATCCATAAGGACCACATCTATTTCATTTTCTTTTAAAATCTGAATTGCTACCTGAGCGCTGGTACAGCTTTCTATCTGATATCCGCGGGATTTCAGGGTCAGCTTGAGTGCAAATATGTTCCGTGGATCATCGTCCACAATTAAAATTTTCTTATTCATCATTTAACTTTCATATAACCATACACGCAGTAAGGATAATAACTGATCAATATCCACAGGCTTCGAAATATAGTCCGAAGCACCTGCTTCAATACATTTTTCGCGGTCCCCGATCATCGATTTTGCGGTAATGGCAATGATCGGCAGCTTTTTAAAGGCTGGCATTTTCCTGATCTCTTTAATGGTTTCGTAGCCATCCATTTCAGGCATCATCATATCCATTAAAATAACGTCTATATCTTTGTGTTCTCCTATCTGCTGCAGGGCATGTTTCCCGTCCATAGCAACAACAACCTCCACTTTGTATTTTTCCAGGGCTTTGGTCAAAGAAAAGATATTCCGGACATCATCATCGGTAATCAATATTTTTTTACCGCTCAGCACTTCTGTCAGGGATCCTAAAACTTTATTTCTTGCCGTTTCGACAGAGTTGTTTTTTTCTTCCACCAAATGTAAGAATAATCCTACTTCGTCTAAAATCCTTTCGTAAGAATGGGCTGTTTTTACCACGATGGAATCTGCATACTGCTTGATCTTGAGCTCTTCAGATTTGGAAAGACTGTGCTCAGTAAAAATGATGATCGGCAGGTTTTCTAAGCCTTCATAGCTTTTGATGGATTCAATAACTTGATATTCATTTCCTTTTGAAGCTTCCAGGATGACGCAATCCACATTGGAGGTTAATGCTTTAACGCTGTCTTCCACATTATTTTCTACGGATAAGGAAATATTGAAATTACTCAGGAAGTAAGCAAGCGCACTGGCGTGTTTAGCATTGTTTTCTACAATTAAGACCTTTTGGGGAGATCTCTGGAGCGCTTCTTCAATTTTTCTGAATACATCGGTCATCTTATCGAGAGCCATCGGCTTATTAATAAAATCAATAGCACCTTTCATCAGGCTTTCTCTTTCAAGCTGAAGTACGGACATCATATGTACCGGAATAGGTTTGGTAACGGGATTGGATTTTAGCTCGTCCATTACCTGCCATCCGTCTTTCACAGGCAGCTGGACATCGAGCAGGATAGCCTGCGGATGGTACTGAACTGCTGCAGACAGCGCATGATCCCCTCTTACCACCACTACTCCTTTGTACTGGTTCATACGGGCATATTTGAGGAGTGCTTTGGCGAAATGAATATCGTCTTCAACAATTAAGATCACTTTATCCTCATTGGTAATTCCGTCACGGTCATCTTCTATAGATTCGGGAATCGGCAGTATTTCAACAGGAACGGCCGGTTCAGCTTCCGTATCGTCTAAAATGTTCTTAATTTCTTCAACGTCTTCGCGGATGATTTCCACGAGGTGCTGATCGGTTTCAGGCTGCACGGTTTCAGAAACGGCAGTTACAGGAATGATCAGGCTGAATTCGCTGCCTTCATTCACTTTACTTTTCAGGGATAATTCTCCTCCAAGCAGTCTGGCAATTTCACGACTTATGGACAGTCCCAATCCGGTTCCTCCGAATCTGCGGCGTGTAGAGCCATCAGCCTGCTGGAATGCTTCAAAAATAATGGCCTGTTTTTCTTCCGGAATCCCTATTCCTGTGTCTTTAACACTGAAAATGATGAAATTCTTCTTTTTTGGATCTTTTGCGATATTCAGCTTAATGCTTCCTGCCGATGTAAATTTTAAAGCATTGGACAACAGGTTGCGCAGAACCTGATCTACTCTGAGCCTGTCGGTTTCTATTGTTTTTTCAACATTACTGTCTATGTGAACTTCAAATTTGATTTTCTTTTCCTGGATTAACGGGTTAAAGAGGCTTTTCAGATCGGTCACCACATCATTAATCAGGACGTCCTGATATTCAAGGGACATTTTACCTGATTCTATTTTGGCAAGGTCCAGGATTTCATCGATAAGGGTAAGGAGGCTGCTTCCTGAGCTCTGAATAACTTTTGCAGATTCTATCTGATCTTCATTAAGGTTTTCATCCGGGTTTTCCGCCATTAGCCTTGAAAGAAGAAGAATGGAATTCAGCGGAGTCCTTAACTCGTGGGACATATTGGCCAGGAATTCAGATTTGTATTTTGTACTAAGTGCGAGCTCTTCTACTTTTTTCTGGATTTCGCTGTTCCTTTCTGCAATGAGGTGATTTTTTTCTTCGAGCATTCTTGAACGTTCCTCGAGTTCGGCATTGGCCTGCATCAGTTCTTCCTGCTGTACTTTCAGTTCTTCTTCGGATGCCTGTAGTTTTTGGGTCTGGGCTTCCAGTTCCGTATTCAGGTTTTCCAGTTCGGAGTGCTGTACCTGCAGTTCTTCCGACTGGGCCTGTGTTTCTTCCAGCAATTGCTGTTCTTTTTCACGGCCTTTGGCTGCATTTAAAGCAATTCCTATGTTTCTGCTGCATTCATCGAAATAACTGATCCGATCTTCATCGAAACCGGAAGCGGATCCTAATTCAATAATACCGATACAGTGGCCGTCTGCATGAACCGGAAGCAGAAGTATTCCGTTAATTTTTATTTTACTGCTTGCAAAACTTACGGCAAAGTCTTCTTCATTCAGGTTATTATAAGCCTGTGTTTTTTCATTGGTAAAAGCCTGGCCTACCATTCCTTCTCCCGGCTCGAATGTCTTTTTCATATTACTCTCCAGTCCGAAAGCAGTACTCAGCTTAAGGATTCCATCATCAAAGAGGTATAAAGCTCCATTGATGCATTTTCCATAACTTACAAGCTGATTTAAAGATTTGTCGGAGACATCCTTCACGGATTTATTCCCTACCAGAGATTCATTGAGCAATGCAAGCCCTTTCTGGCGCCAATCGCTTTTATTGATTTTATCGAAGGATTTTTTCAGTGAATCGGTCATGTGATTCAGAGAATCTACCAGATCACCAAGATCATCCTGTGAATGATCTACTGCCCTTTGACTGTAGTCGCCATTGGCTACCCTGTTGGCAATTTCACGGATCGCGCTTACCCTTCTGCTTATTTCCAGATCTTTTGCTCTTAATTCTTTTTCCAGTTTATCTCTCCGGATAAGATCTGCTCTCAGTTTTACATAAAAGAATACTGTAACCACTACTGCTGCTATTGCCGAAACAATAATAAACATAACGGTTGTACTGGACGAACGGTTGAGTTCTTTATTTTTAATTTCAAGCTGGCTTTCTTCGTACTGTACAAAATCGCGGACGATCTGGCGGCATTTGTCCATGTAGCTTTTGCTTTGCATGATCTGCTGCTGGGTCATTACAATCCCATTTTTTCTGTTCTGAACAAAGTACTTTAAATTGTCAACGTTATTTTTGACATTTTCTTCCAAAGCATGTAAACGCTCCAGCTGTTTTTTATCTGAAATATCAAGGGCTTTTGCACGTTCAATGGCTTTGCCATATTCATTCAGGCTTCGGTTATAGGGCTCTAAAAAGCTTTCTCTTCCTGTAAGCTGGTAACCTCTGTTTCCTGTTTCGGCGTCCAGTAAGGCCACGAGAACATCTTTCACGGCTGTAATAGATCTCCTGCTTTGGGAGAGGCTTTCCCTATGGTCCATCTGTTTCTGAATGCTCAGATAGGAAGCCACTGAGCTTGCGATCAGGATCAATAAAGATAGCCCGACTCCAAACTGAAGGTTTCTGATTATTTTTTTCGGCATGAGAATTAGTTTAAAGGTAAGGTGAAATAGAAGGTTGATCCTTCTTCTACTTTACTGGACACTCCAATGGTTCCGTGGTGCTGCTTAATGATTTCTGAACAGATAAACAGCCCGATTCCCATTCCCTGAAACTGCAGGGAAGATTCTTCTACCCGGTAGAATTTGCGGAAAACAGCATCCTGCTTAAAATCAGGGATCCCGATTCCGAAATCTGTAACGCTCACTTTTACTTCTTCTTTTTCTTCGTCTACAAAAGTAGTAACGATGATCTGGTTATTCTGGGGAGAATATTTGATGGCATTGGTCAGGAAATTAATCAGAACCTGCTCTATGCGTATTTCATCAAGAGGGATTAGGATTTCGGGATTTATCCCATGTCTTTTTATCTTGACTTTGTTTTCGTCATGGGTCTGGATAATGGTTTCAACAGCACTGCTGATAAGATTTTCAAGGCTGGTTGGTTTCCTGTTGATCTTAAGTTTTCCGTTTTCTATTTTGGAGACATCCAGGAGGTCGGTAATCAGGGTGTTCAGTTTTTCGATCTGGTCCTGAACTTTATTCATGAAACCGGCTTCCGCACTCTGCTTGTCCAGCTTTAATTTACGGTCGAGCAGCTGAACGTAGGCTTTTATACTGGTTAAAGGTGTTTTCAGCTCATGGCTGGCAATGCTCAGGAATTCATCTTTTTCTTTTTCGATCTTTTTCTGATCATCAATATCGGTAAAGGTACCAATCCAGTTTTTTATAACGTTTCCGTCGTTCACCGGGGTTACCCGCAGGAGATGATATCGGTATTCCCCTGAATCTACTTTTTTTATCCGTACCTCAAGTTCGAGGGCCTTCTTCCTTTTTCTGCTGCGTTCAAATTCTTCCCTGATATTGTGGTCGTCAGGATGTACTTCGGGAAAATCTATCTCATTATTCGAATACTGATACCATTTATGGTTGACGAATTCTATATTTCCGTCTTCATTAAGGGTAAAAGCTATCTGAGGCAATGACTCGAGCATCAGCTGAAGATGGTCAATACGGGACTTCATGGTCACCTGGGATTCTCTTCTTCCTTTAACTTCCAGTTCCAGGCTCTGCTGGGTCTTTTTCATAGCAAGATTCTGCTCCTGAAGACTGTAAAAAGTTTTAACTTTAAGCAATAAAATTTCAGGATCTACAGGTTTGGTGACATAGTCTTTTCCTCCTGAGGCATATCCGCGGGTTATGAATTTTTTTTCGGTATTTACTGCGGATAAAAATATAATGGGAACTTCTTTGGTTTTGCTGTAGTCGGCCAATGTTTCCGCTACTTCGAATCCGTCCATCCCCGGCATCTGTACGTCCAGAATAATCAGTGCATAATTATTTTTTATTGCTTTTCCTAATGCCTCTTCTCCGGAATTGGCTGTATCTACCTGAAAATCTTTGGATTCCAGCAGTTTCTTTAGAGAGTAGAGATTGCTTTGGTTGTCATCAACAATTAAAATCATAGGATGAATCAGTACTTGTGGGTTGATTTTTATTTAAGTACCGCCAAAAATACTTACAAAATTCCGAAAAACATTTATTTTTTTAATCATTTTACACTTACATACCACACGTATATGCTTATAAATCAATTTTTAAAAAAAATAATACTAAAATTTTATTATATTCAAAAAAAGCATTAATCTGTTACTTAAATGATACCGTATCAGTGGACTTATTTTAAAAATGGCCTAAGATTGCAGAAACACTAACCATTCCTGTAATAAATCCCTGATGTCTGCCAATGGAAAAAGATTGGGCTGACCATCAATAACAAGACAGGGATATTCAATTCTCAGGTCAATGTGCTCCAATACCATTGAATCATAAGGAACATAATCGGGATTTCCTGCATTATTGAGATAATGATTTATTTCTTTCATAAGCTGCTCTGTACCAGCCTTATTTAAATAATTTAAAAACTGCAGCAAATTATTCTCGTCTACAATTCCGTCTTTCCGGATACAGTTATAGCCGATATTTCCGTCCGCGGTTACTTTCAAAAATTCAAGCCCGTATTGATCTTTTTTATTCATGATTGGTTTTTATAGTATTTCCGGAAATCTCTTTTTTATTTTCTGAGTACTAATAAGAACTATCTTCAAATATAAAGCAGTTAATTTTTGATCCAGTTTAAACATTCTGTAATCTGTCTTTTGCTGATAAAAACATCTGAATTGATCTCGGGAGCCGGGGAAAGCTTCAGTTCCACTTTCTGGCTGGAATGCTTGATGATCTCAACGATCGCAGTCTTATTGATGATAAATTTGCGGTTGATCTTAAAAAACAGCTCCGGATTCAGCTTGTGGATGATATCTTTGATGGTATCATCATAAATATAGGTTTTGCCATCCCTGGCAGTCAGAAACAGGTATTTTCCGGAAGCAAAGAAGTAAGCGGTCTGATATTCGTCTATGGATTTCAGTTTGTTTCCTTCGCGCACCATAAAATGATTCATTTTTTCCTGGTTTTCCGGGTGGCGTAAGGTGGAAATAGATTGTAAAACAGGCCCGGGATCAAAATTAGATCGTATGGAAATGAATTTCTGAAGGGCTTTATGCAGATCGTCTTCTTCAAAAGGCTTAAGAAGATAATCGATGGTGAAATGCCTGAAGACCCTCATGGCATATTCATCAAACGCAGTGATGAAAATAACCGGGGTAAAGAGCTCCACATGCTCAAAAATCTCCAGACTCATGCCGTCGCCGAGGTGAATATCCATAAAGATAAGGTCTGCAGAATGGTTTTCGAAGAAGTCGATAGCCTGCTTTTTGGAACGGAGAATCACTGTTTCTGTAACAGGGACAATGTTCTGTTTATCCAAAAGATCTTTAAGATAATTAACAGCCAGCAGTTCGTCTTCTATAATGGCGATTTTCATAACCTTACAAAAGTACGAAAAAACCGCTTAAACTATTACGTTCAAGCGGTTTCAGGAGTTGTTAATATCAATGTTTTATAAATTCGGATTATTCTTCTTGGCACTCATCGGATATTCTATGGTATATCTCGGGTCATTCTGCTGAAGGATATATTCTACTCCGTTGACGGTATGAATGATTTTTTTCTGGTCTGCTCTTCTCAGATCAAACCATCTGTGGCCTTCGAGAGCAAATTCCCTGAATCTTTCATCCAGAAGGTAGCTCATGAACTGTGAAGCACTCATTGGGTTGATTTCGTTCTGAACAGCTGTATATCCTGCCGGAGTGTATCTGTTGGCTACAACTTTCAGTAATGCTTCTTTTGCTTCATCAAGCCTGTTAAGTTTTAATAAGGCTTCAGACTTTATAAAGTATAATTCAGCTGTTCTGAAAGACACTCTGAAATTATTACTTCCTCCTTTGATAACTTTATACCTGTTGCTGTTTTTTTCAAAATAGACTCCAAATCTTTTGTCTGTGCTCTGATTATACTTTGAAATCAATTCCGGAGAGGCAAAAATTACATTCTGAACATTAGTATTCAATGGATTATCCAACGCCAGAATAGACTCCACGGATGCATAATGATTAGGTGCGGTATTGCTCGTATTTAAATTACTTAATTCCGCTTTTACGCTCAATACTGCTTGTGCATACTGCAGTGCTTTGTTCCAGTCTCCCTGGTAAAGAGCAAGTCTTGCATTGAAAGCCATGAGTGCATTTTTAGAGAATTTATAGTTAGCCCCGGCAGCCTGCTGCTGTTCTACCATAAGTCCCTCTGCTTTTTCCATATCTTCATGAATCTGGTTGTAGACTTCCTGTACCGTAGAGGGCTTTAATACGGCTTCCATGTCAGCCTTTAAACTGATAGGAACTCCCCTGTCCGCGGAAGCTGTAGCAGCATTATAAGGTTTTGCGTATAAATTAACCAAATCAAAATAGGAATAAGCACGCAACGCATAAGCTTCTGCCAGGATCTGATTTTTTTCAGGAGAATCTTTCATGGTCTTGGTTCCTTCGTTGATCGCCTGGTTCAGGTAAAAGATTACTGTGTAGAAGTCTGCCCACTGGAATTCTTTTGTTTCAGCATCATAATTACTATCCTTCCACATAGCCAGCTCCCGATAGTAAGGGAAATCGCTATTATTTTCATCGATCGCCATCTCATCTGTGCGAAGCGCAGAAAGGGATTTATGAATAGGATATTTTGAATAGGCGGATGTCAGTATTTTTCTGTAATCTTCAACGGTAACCGGAATTACTTTTCCTTCAGGCTGTATATCCAGAAAACGGTCACAACCTATACTTGTAAAGCTGATGGCTGCCAGAGCAATGAATGTAGTTATTTTTCTCATTTTTTCACTTTTTAAAAAGAAACATTAAAGCCGATTGTAACGGATTTGGCAATAGGCTGTGCATAAATATTACCATAGGTTTCGGGATCAAAATATCCTTTATATCCGTTACTGAATACGAAAAGGTTACGCCCTTCCACACTCAGTCTCAGACTGCTGATTCCCATAGGGTTTGTAAATTCTTTAGGAAGGGTATATCCTAAACGGATACTGCTGATTCTCAGGTAACTGATCTCTTTTGCCCATATATCAAGCAGACCATAAGTGTTGTTCGGACTGTCGGTAAGCCATTTGTTCCCCATCCATCCCGGATTGCTTTCCATATCAGGACTTGTTATGGCAGGAAGTGAAATTCCTGCTTCATAGATATCTCTTGTATAATTTCTTCCTCTGTCCAGATTCATTCCTCTGTAAGAAGGTGATCTCATCACTGTTTGCTTAAAGTTGAAAGCTGCTGAAACAGTGAGATCGAAATTATGTACTTTAAAGGTGTTGATAATCCCTCCTGTAAATTTAGGATCTCTGTCCCCAACGTAGGTAAAAAGGCTTCTCATTTCCTCAGCGGTAAGTTTCGTTCCTACCAGCTGCCCCGGAAGGAATTCTTCATACACATCATAGAGTTTAAAGAAATCTTCAATTTTTACTTTTTCATTTCCTTTCCAGAACATTGGATTCCCGTTCTCATCCATTCCCGCCGTTTTCAAGGCAAATACAGCATTTACAGGAAGCCCTTCCCTGGAAGGAAGCATTGAGTTCTGGCGGGGTTGCTCAGTAATGACGTTACTTTTATTATGAGCAAAATTGATGGTGGTAGACCATTTGAAGTTTTCATTATCGATATTTCTGGTAGAAACTGCCAGTTCAAAACCTTTGTTGGTTAAGCTTCCCCAGTTCATCATCGTATAATTGAATCCTGTTTCAAGGGGTGTTTCTTTCATACTGATCATATCGGTTCCTTTTCTGCTGTATACATCGGCAGTAAGGCTGATACGGTTCTTAAGCAATCCCAGATCAAGCCCTAGATTCACGTTGGTTGTTTTTTCCCAGCGGAGCTTATCATTAGGGGCAGTAATTACATTAATAATTTCTTCTTTTGTTCCTGGAAGAATGTTGGCTTCTCCATATTCCCCGATAAAAAACGGAGAGGTATTACGGTCAATATTTCCCTGTAGTCCGTAGGAAGCTCTCAGTCTAAGGTTGGAAATGGCCGTAAGATCTTTCATAAAGTTTTCTTTGGTCACTAACCATGAACCTGAAACCGCCCATATCGGCAAATACTTATACTTTTTATTGACTCCAAAAAGGTTGGTCCCATCATATCTCACACTTCCGAAAAACGTATATTTCTGATCATAGGTATAAGAAGCCGTCGCAAACATAGAAGCATAAGCGTTTTCTACAGTGGGCATTTCACGATAGGTTTCGTATTTTTTATCTCCGGCAAAATCAGAGCTGGGAAATATAATCGGAGTTCCTGTTTTGGTAAGGCTGTTAAAACCAAAAGCTCTGGTAACCGTCGTATTATCTTCTGTTTTACGGATTTCAGTTCCGGCCATCAAATCGATCTCATGAACAGAATTGATTTTTGTACTGTACAACCCCTGTAATTTCCAGTTGTATTGATAGAAATCATTGTTCCAGTTTTGCTTGATATCTCCGGCAGGCAGGAAATAACGGTAGGCGCCATCTTTGTAATAGCGGGTTCCTTCTTTCATCTTTCTGGTAAAGTAAGTTTCCTGTCCGGCATATTTTTCCGTCTTATTGGTATCATACTGAATGCCTAGCTGTGACGTAAACCTCAGGTTTTTGGTTGCTTTATACTCTAAATCCAATATAGCCTTCAATGAATGGTTCTTCAGCGTATAGTTCGTATTCGTTCTCTCTTCAAGGAAATTGAAAGGAATATAAGTATCTCCAAAACCGTCTATATCCTTATCATAGTTATAGCTTCCATCCGGATTGAAAGGATTCATATACGGATTGGCATTTCTTGAATAATTCACCGGACTGGCTGATGCATCTGCATCTGTCATAAACGATTCTTTCTCGCTTTTTGTACCAAAAACAGATATTCCGGCGCTTAACTTATCGCTTATTTTATAATTGTTTTTTAAAGTAAGGTTATATCTTTCAAAACCTGTCCCGATGGTTGTTCCTTCTTCATCAAAATATCCCAATGAAAAATAATAATCTGAACGGTCGCTTCCTCCTGAAAGGCTTACTCCATACTGTTTATTAATAGCATTTCTGTACAGGAGCTTGCCCCAGTCTGTATTATTGGCTCTTAAACCGTCAATCTGCTGACGGGTAAATGAATTCAATGCGCCGAGCCCTCCGTTTCTGTAAGCATCAAGCTGGCCGTTCTTCATTAAAATCCTCATTACCTCGCCTTTATCAGCACGGTAAGTAAGGTCTGCACGGCCGGCAAGCATTAATTCCAAATCAACCTTTTCGGAAGCGTTCAGAAGATTCAGTTTGCTAAAATCAGGGCGTGCTGTCACGAAGGTGTCTGCTGAAAAATTAAGTCTCATCGTTCCTTTTTTACCTTTTTTTGTGGTAATGGAAATCACCCCGTTGGCCGCTCTTGCCCCGTAAATAGCGGTAGCCGCCGCATCTTTCAGGATGGTAATATCTTCAATATCATTAGGGTTCAGTCCTGCAATAGAAAAGTTCTGAAGCTGATCTATATTATCCTTATCACTGAAGTTAGGCACGTCATTTCCTTCCAACGGAAGACCGTCTACCACCCATAATGGATCCTGGGGACCGGAAAGTGATGCTGTCCCCCTGATCCTGATCTTAGCGGGACCACCCGGAGCTCCTGTTTCAGGTGTTACCACAACTCCCGCTACCTGCCCCATCATCATCTGGTCTACACTTGCAACACCAGCTTGGTTGATGTTATCCATCTTTACAGTGGAAACAGCAGAGGTCTGCTTACGTTTTTCAATTTTCTGGTATCCGGTAATGATGACTTCCTGAATCTTGTTTTTATCTGAAACTTCAGGAATCAGTCTTACGGTATAGTTGGTTTTGTCTTCGCTGATCATGATGATCCTGGATTCATAGCCGGGATAGCTTACCAGTACGGACTTGGTTTCTGCCGGAATTTCAAGGACGAACTGCCCGTTGCTGTCCGTTACCGTACCTACAGATACACTTTCAATAATCCCATTCAGGTCCGTTTTGGTGGAAACGGATTGGGTTTCTATTTTTACAGATGCTCCCACGATAACACCAGATGTATTTTCGTCTGCAATTTTTCCTGTAATGGTTTTCTTTTCCTGGGCTAATGCTATCTGAGCCGCCAAAAGAGGTAAAAGTATTAGAGTTTTTTTCATAGCCGATTATTTATTTAAAGCCTCTTTTATCCGGATGATCAAGTCTGCATAATGAGCCCTGGAAGCTTCATCTCCTTTATATTCAGTTTTATACAATAGATTCAGTACCTTCTGCAGTTCCGCTCTTTTATAAGTGGTCACTTCGGATACTCTTTTCATGGACGAATAGTTGATATTCCTAAGGCTTTCATCTTCTCCATGGAAATTGCAGATCGTTGGAATATTCAGGTTATTATCCACCTTTAAAGCTTTTACAGCTGTTTTTTCAAATAATTTATTGACCGAAACAATGAGGGCATCCACATAGTTTTTCTGGGTCATCTTTTCAAGGATGGTGAGGCTTCCTTTCTTGTTGAAAACAGCTCCACGAACCTGGTCGAATAGGTTCTCCACAGTATAGATTTCTTCTTTTGATCCGGAAACCTCATGCTTTAATTCATTTTCAAGCATTCTCAGCAAACGGTCGTCCATGAACAGGGAGTAAATATTTCCATACTGCATTCCTCTCGCTAAGGTATACGGAGTCTGCTCGAACGGTCCCATCGGCGAATTTTTAACAGGATAGGTTTTCTCTGTGATGGGATTGAAGAACAGCCATTCCGGAAGATTTACTGCATTTCTGATCAGGTAATCAACGGCCCTTTTCTGAGTTTCTGCCGGTACTGCTTCATACGCTTTCTTATTGCTCCCGAAAACGGTATTGTTCAGGTAAATTCCGCCTACATTCGCCATTACGTGCCCTGTGTACAGATCCCACTGCCCTATGGCTCCCAGATACAGCTTGCCTGCATCTGTGTAGGTTTTTCCATCGTCATAGGTCCATTTTAAAAGGTTATCTACAACGATCTTTAGGTTCTTTATTCCGTACTCTCCGGCTTTCATGGCATCATCACCCAGGTCTTCAGACTGCGAGCGCGGATCAATCGTTTCCAAATAATTTTGCTGTTCACCATAGAAATACATCGGGTCGTCCTGATGTTTTTCTATTAAATTTCTTAATGCTTTTTTCTCGGAAATTTCATCCGGAAACCAACGGTAGCCCCATTCAATCGCATATTTATCATACACCCCGATTTTTGGAGTGATGGCGGTAACACCGTCTTCCGGCTGGGCCACATAATTATACCTTGCATAGTCCATGATGGAAGGAGCCGTTCCACCCATCTTATCTGTAAATTCTTTCGAACGAAGGGATTCAACAGGGAATGCAAATGAAGCTCCCATATTGTGTTTCAGTCCAAATGTATGGCCTACCTCATGGGAAGATACAAACCTGATGGCCTCTCCCATATGCTCGTTGCTGAATACATTTCCCCTGGCTTTGGCATCAACAGGCCCGGTCTGGATCCTCATCCATTCCTGAAGGGAAGTCATCACATTATGCCACCAGATGATATCCGATTCAATGATTTCACCACTTCTCGGATCCACCACCGAAGGCCCCATCGCATTGGCCTTGGGCGAGGCAGCATATGTGATTACTGAATATCGTACATCGTCTATATCAAAATCTTCATCTTTATCATCCGGCATTTTGGCGATCACCGCATTTTTAAAGCCTGCCTTTTCAAAAGCGGCCTGCCAGTCATATACACCAGCGATAATCTTTTCGCGCCACTGGATGGGAGTTGCAGGATCTATATAATAAACGATAGGTTTTTTGGGTTCTACCAGCTCACCTCTGAGATATTTTTCTTTGTCTTCGTCTTTGGGTTCCAGTCTCCATCTGGTAATGAACTGCTGCTCATCCATTTTCTGCTGACGGTCGTTGAAGGTCCAGTGTTTTTCACTGAAAAAACCAACCCTTGGGTCTGCAATCCTTGGCTGCATCGGCACTTTGGCAAGTAATACGAGGTTTGTGGTCACGCCAAGTGTTACTGGAAGGTCTACCCCTCCTTCATTCACGGAGGTGGTGAGCTGGGATTTTACCACCAGGTTCTGGGGAAAGGTTTTTACTTTTTCTATATAGGAAAGATTGGATTTTACTGATCCGCCAAGGCCTACATTCGCCAGAACATCATTAAAGCTTTTCTGGTTTCCGTCAAAAATCTTGTTGACTTTAATGGCTACAGATGTAGAATCGTTATTCTGGGCCTCAATATCAAAAACCTCAATCACGGATTCTGAAAAGTTGTCTTTCACAGATCTTGTGATGGCGTCGTTTTCAGGAGATGACACCCGTGGAACGATCGTTTTCACCCATACCTTTTTGGCTACGGTATCGCGGTAAAAAGAAATGACTTTATTTTCATAGTTCATTCCTTTATTCAGTCCGGCTTCGTTTACCTGCATGGGTACCTGCGACAGCTTATTCACGACCAGAAACTGGCGCCCCATCAGACTGTCCGGGATTTCAAAATAAACATCAGTCTTCACCTGAATGGTATTAAAGATCCCTTTTTTGTAGGTCCCTTTTTTCACCAGGTCTTCAATTTTTTTTGTTTTTTTTGAGGAAGATTCTGTTTTGTCGGTTTTTTCTTTATCGGTTTTTAAAGTATCTTTTTTCTGTGCAAATGCTGCCGGAGAGGCTAAGGCGAGTCCTAAATACAATGCCAGTCTGTAGTTCTTCATTAAAATAGTCCTATTCATTCCAAATTATTACATATCTCAGTTTCAGCTGCAAAACTAGAGGTAAAGAGATCATTTACATATTAATAAGGAGTGAGAGGTGTATTTTCGGGAGTGAGTGGATTATATTTTTTATTCAATTAGCGGTAAAAAGCATATGAAATATTCACCATTTACAGATATATTAACAGAATCTTTATTAAAATAATCATAAACCTGATTCAAATAGTCAATTCCGAACTTCTCGCCCTGAACATTTTCACCGGCTTTGGGCTGCCATGTATTTCTGATGAAAATTCCGTTATCTTCCACAGTAATGGTAATTTCCAGAGGATGATCTATGGTGGCTATATTGTGTTTTATTGCGTTCTCCGTTATCATCTGAAGGGACAGGTACGGGATTCTTTTTTCTAAACTTGAAGGCTGGGTAATGATAATATCAAAGGTGAGCTCTTCATCAAACCTGCTTTTCAGGAGTTCCATATACTGCTCAATAAACCTGATTTCCTGCGAAACGGGAACAATATTTTCCCTGGGAGGAACAATAAGATAACGATAAATTTTAGAAAGGTTCATGGTAAAGCGCTGTGCATTTTCCTTATTGATCCCAATGAGCATATAAAGAGAATTCAGTGAATTAAAAAGAAAATGCGGGTTGATATTGTTCTTGAGCTGCTGAAGCTGGTTTAAGACTTCCACACGGTGCATTTTTTCGTTTTCAATAAGGAGCAGATTCTTTTCGGACTGTATTTTTTCTTTTTCCCGATAAGCCAGTGCGGTGAATCTCTGAAAAAGAATGAAAACCGTTACAATAAGGAACAGAGCGGCCAGAAATATGTAAACGGAATAGGTTTTTGTTTTGTTTACGCTTTCATCGATCAGGAAATTCACATGGTTTACCACTGCATAGCCCTCAAAATTGTCTGTTTTTAAAGGTTTTATAAAGCGGGTGACTTCTACGTTGAGGTATTCGGAAATGTTGCTTCCTTCTGTATAGCCGGATTTTGTATTTTCGGTTAAGGTATCCTGCGGTTTAATGTTTGTAAAATCAAAAATATTCTTCCCGAGGTATTTCTGGTCGGGATGGGTAATGCAGATGCCTTCTTTGGTGAAAACATAAGCGTAATTGTTGGGCGTTTTGTCTAAATTGATAAAGTATTGATGGAGATCATCCAGACTTACCGCCGAACCGTAGTACAGGATATCTTTCTGAGGCAGTTTCAGGGAATCATAGCTTACCCAATAGGTGCTGTCTTTGGGCGTGGTGATTAAAAAATCGCTGAAATGTCCTGAACCATTGTTTTGTATTTTGATATATTTTCCTTTTTTATCCTTCCTGGTGAATACTTCAGATAAAGTGCTGCTATTTTCGGATCTACCGGAAGCTCCAATATAATAGGAATACCAGCTGTATGGCAGAAGATTCCGCTTTTTGTTCAGATCATTAAGAACGGAGGAATATTCTTTATAGTTTTTCAGACCGTCTTTCCGGATCAGGGCTCGGAGAAGGTACTGATAGTCTTCAATATTTCTGAATTCTTTTTCTATGGTTTCGTATTTTCTGAAAAAGGTTTTCCGGGCAAATTCTTCATTGTTTTTCCGGCTGTCGCGGGTAATGAGAATACTGAGCACGGCAAATGCCACCACCGCAATGAAACATACGGATGCAATGGCTATATAAATAGATTTCCGGGATAGAATATGTTTAAAGTTGATATTCATTTTTCTACGGTCATTTCTCACTGTTATCCAATGCGATGATCAATTTTTAAACTTAGCTGACTCCCTTATCCATTGTAATTAATTATATATTATCTCATTGTTCTTTCCAGAATCTTCTCATCATATTTATCAAAGAATATATCTAATTTGTCTGCATTAACCTTACCTTCGGGAGTAATCACTTTTTCTTTTACAAGCCAGGCCATCAGTTTCTCCATATTTTTTTTTGAATTCATTCCAAGTCCGCTCACTACACGACTGAAATCAGTACATTGAACTTTGACCTTCTGTTCAAGGAAGTTGATCACATAGTAATCGTCTGCCTGATATTGCGGGGTTTCATTATCAAACATTCTGAACATTAAAATTTCATTATCGTCCAACGTATAAAATGAATACTGGAAAACATTAATTTTCTCTGATTTGAGTATAGCTTTACCATCCAGTAAAACATTATCGTCTTTTATCTCAACTTTTTGAGCGTTAAGAAAAACAGCTCCCAATACAAGGAACATTCCCATGGTTATTTTTTCCATCATGCGTATATAATCTAATAATTAATTCTTAAACATTTATGGCCCTTATTTAGTAAACCGAAATACAAAAAAAATAGTTTCATTAGCACTCTAATGGAACTACCTGTTTTCTGCGGAGAATAAGGGATTCACCCTGGACCTGTTACAGTTTTCAAGACTGCCGCAACCGACCATTCTGCCAACTCTCCTGAATAACGGATGTATCGTCGTTTTTAGTGGTGCAAATATAGAATGATTTTCAGTGATCACAAAATTTTAAAAATCACCCTTACTATAATTTCATGAAAATCACTTCGTAGATCAGAAAAGACTTGTCAATTAATATGGGTACAGAATTTTAATTATCTTTAACAATCAGATATGAACTTAAAAGAAACCCAGGTGTTCATAATATATTGAAAATTCAATAAAAGTAAAATGTGAAAATGTAGATGCGCTTAAGTCGTTAAATAAGTCAGCCAGGAAAATGAATGACACTCCCCAACATCAACTCGTCAAACCCGATCAGTCGATTGCCGATTTCGTCTATTGCTTTTCATCGATACAAAACCTGTCTTCTATTACCGAAGGCGTGATTATTCCGAACGGGAAAGTGGATCTGTCTTTTTACAAAAATTCAGAGGGTCAGTTTCATATTTCGCTTTTAGGCCTGGAAACAAAACCTAAAATTACACCGGAACAAAGTATTTCAACTTTTTTTGCCATTAATTTCAATCCGCTTGCCGTAGAATATATTTTACACCACTCTATCGCAGATATTCTGAATACAGGGAAATCTTTACCTGATAATTTCTGGGATTTCAACATTGGTGATTTAAATGATTTTGATTTGTTCTGTGAAAAAGCTACCCGAAAAATTCAATCGCTTTTACCAAAAGAAATCGATAATCGGAAACGCCAATTGTTTGAATTGATTACGAAAACCAATGGCGAGATTTCAGTGAAGGAGCTTTCGGAGAAAGTAGCCTGGAGCGCGAGGCAGATCAATCAATATTTCAATCAGCAGTTCGGGCTTTCATTAAAGGCATATTGCAGCATTCTGCGTTTTCAGGCCTCTCTTTCGCATATCAAGGAGGGCAAGCTTTTTCCGCAGCTGAACTATTATGATCAATCACATTTCATCAAAGAGATCAAAAAGCTTTCAGGTGCCTCGCCCAAAGAACTATTCAAAAACAAAGACCGCCGATTTTTACAATTTTTAGTGACTGACAAGAAATAATTTTGCAGCATCAATTTGAAAATTATGCTTATACAAAATAAAAAAATCGCCATTGTTGGCGGTGGACCGGCAGGCTTAACCTTAGCCAGATTATTACAAATGCAAAATGCTGATGTTAAAGTCTACGAAAGAGATTTCAGCCGGGATGTCCGTGTGCAGGGCTCTACTCTGGATTTGCACGAAACAACCGGTTTGGAGGCTTTGAAACGCGCAGGCTTGCTCAATGAATTTTACAAGCACCACCGCCCTGAAGCAAGTAAAATGATATTGGCGGATAAATCGTTCAACATCCATTTCGACGACCGCAATTTTGCAAAAACTATTTCTGAAACCCGCCCCGAAATTGATCGTGCGCCATTGCGTGACATTCTATTAAATTCTTTACAGCCCGACACCGTTGTCTGGGACAGCCGTTTTATTTCTATGGAAAAGCAAAATGATGGCTGGCTTCTGCATTTCCGCAACGGAACAAGCGCTTATGCGGATTTGGTCATTGCTGCCGACGGAGCCAATTCAAAAATCCGTCCTTACCTCAGCGACCTTAAAGCAATTTTTTCAGGTATTACACTGATTCAAGGGGATATTTACGAAGTGGAAAAAAATACATCCAAACTTTTTTCTTTTGGGAAAATAATGGCTTTTGATGATGAAAAAATGCTGGGTTATGGTACAAAAGGCGATGGCTCCATTATGTTTATAGTGGCCTTCAAAACTTCTGAAAACTGGCTTTCCGAAAGTAACATTGATTTCAGTAATAAAGAACAGGTGACCGACTGGTTTAAACAGGAATTTTCAAACTGGAGCAAAAACTGGCAGGAATTATTCACCAATGAAAGTGTACACTTTACTCCACGTCCGCAATACTATTATCCGTTCGATCAAACCTGGGAAACTCAGGAAAATTTAACTATGATTGGTGATGCAGCCCACAAAATGCCCCCATTTGCAGGCGAAGGCGCCAATGTAGCCATGCAGGATGCGTTTGAATTAGCCGAATGCTTAACAAGCAATACGTTCCCCGATATTAAAGCCGCCATCACTCATTTTGAAAAGGATATGGTGATAAGAGGAGCCGCAGCAACACAGGATACTTTGGAAAATATGGAAAGAATGTTCTCAAAAAATGGATTGGAGCAAATGACTTCGTTTTTTAATCAGGTGGAACATAAAATCTGATAGTCAATTTATAATTCTTCAGAAGTTCTAAACGAGATGCAAAAACGGTAGTGTTGATAAACCTTCTCAAACTTAAAGATCTCTTCTTTTATCCCGGACATAGATTGTAAACCGAAAGACAGCAGGAAGAGCATATATTACTCACCGAATTACCTTACTTTTCGATTTGAATTTCTTTGGTAATAATTCTACCAACAAAAAAGCCTTTAAATCTTAGTATTTAAAGGCTTTTGGTTTCTAACCTGGCGGAGAGTGAGGGATTCGAACCCCCGGACCTGTTACAGTCAACAGTTTTCAAGACTGCCGCAATCGACCACTCTGCCAACTCTCCTGAATAACGGCTGTACCGTCGTTTTCAGTGGTGCAAATATAGAAGGATTTTATATTTCTGCAAAACTTTTATGGAATAAATTTTAACAAAACTTAATAATAGACTTAAAATCAGGAGAATTATTTTTACCGGACACCATGCCTATTCCCGGTCTACTATGGCAATAAAACTGTTTTTTAAAAGATCTGCCGGATAAACGAACTGGTCTCCGCCTTCACCCTTGACCACAATGGCGCCTTGTTCATCGTTCAGGCATTTGTCCAGCTGGGTTTTCATTTCATTGAGCCTTCCGTCGGCAACTTCTATAGTGTAGGTTCCGGTAACGTGTGTAATTTTTATGACTTTTGTTTCCATTCTTTGTTTGATTGGAGGTAAATTTAAGGATTTTGCTTTTAGCTGGATTAGAAATATAGTAAAATACATTTCACATATTCCCCACATGAGGTTATGACTTAGGAAAATGGAGCGTTAAGAAAATGAATCCTGTGAACGTTAAGAAAATTCTACTGTCCGAAGCGCGGGACAGCAATTGAAGAAGAACAAAGAGTAAATCCGCGCAAGTTTTAGAATTTTTAGAGAACAGGATTTATTTTTAGCGGAAGTTTCCAGGTCTTGAATTTTTGTTTCTTTTGTTTTAAGACAAAAGAATAAATAAAAACCATTACTAATATATATCTAATTTTTTGAAATTATATAGTTTTATTAATAATTACTAAAGGATAAAAAACTGCTCCTTATAAAAAATAAAGCGCACCCGGTGGGTGCGCTTTTATTATAAATTAAGCTGAATATTAATGTAACTCAGCCAGATATTTTTCTGCATCCATAGCTGCCATACATCCGCTTCCTGCAGCTGTAATGGCCTGTCTGTAGATATGGTCCTGCACATCTCCTGCAGCAAATACACCCGGAAGATTGGTTCTTGTAGATCCTTTTTCCGTAACGATGTATCCGTTTTCATCAAGATCGATCTGGCCTGCAAAAATATCTGTATTCGGTTTGTGGCCAATAGCGATGAAGATCCCTTCAACGTCAACTGTAGATTTTTCCTGAGTCTGGTTGTTGATGATTACAGCTCTTTCTACAAGGCTGTTTTCTCCTTCAATACCGATCAGCTCATGATTGAATTTCACTTCGATATTCGGGGTATTCTCTACCCTGTGGATCATTGCTTTGGAAGCTCTGAATACGTCTTTTCTTACCAGCATCGTTACCTTTCTGGTCAGTTTTGCAAGGTAAGTAGCTTCTTCGGCTGCCGTATCTCCTGCTCCTACTACCACAACATCTTTTCCTCTGTAGAAGAACCCGTCACAAGTAGCACAAGCCGAAACACCGCCTCCTGCATATTTCTTTTCATCATCAAGGCCAAGGTATTTTGCTGTAGCTCCTGTAGAGATAATTACTGTTTTTGCCAGGATCTCTTTGTTTCCTGCGTATAGTTTGTGAACACCGCCGTTTTCTTTGGAGAACTCTGCTTTGGTGATCATTTCGTAATGAACTTTGGTATCGAATCTTTCTGCCTGTTTCTGCAGATCCATCATCATTTCAGGCCCTGTAATTCCTGCCGGATACCCTGGGAAGTTATCAACCTCCGTAGTGGTTGTCAATTGTCCGCCCGGTTCCAGACCTGTATACAATTCCGGTTTCAAATCTGCTCTTGCTGCATAAATTGCTGCTGTGAAGCCAGAAGGCCCGGATCCGACGATCACACAATCTAAAATATTTTGCTCCATAAATTTACTTGTTCAAAGAATTTTAATTCAGTCCGCTAATTTCGTAATTTTTACTGTTTTATTAAAGTATTTTTGATGATACTTGTCAATATCAAATATGTTAATTGTCGATGAATGAGTTCGGAGTATGAGATGCATGTTTCGAGAGGCAGGATGAAAAGTTTACAGTAAATAGAAACGGTTTAATATCTCATTCTTAACTCTATTTTCACTCACTCTCAAATCCTTTTACACTCAAACTTACTAAACTTTCATCTTGATCTTATCCACATTAATGATCTTATAAACCAGCTCCTTGATCAGTTCAGCCTCTCCCATGTTTACAGCACCCAGTCCCTTCCCTTTCATATCAAACTCTCTTAAAATAGAGATAACCCTGGTGGCATGTTTCAATGGATACAGCCTTGCGCTTTCCGCATAATCTTTGATGAAGTAAGGATTCACTCCCATCTGTGATGCAATCACCTGTGGCGGCTGTCCTGCCATGGTCTGGTAGATAATCACATTGGAAAAATAGCTGTAAAGGTTGGCCAGCATCATCACAAAAGGATTGTTCTTTGGATTTTTACCCATAAAATGAGCAATTCTGAAAGCAGCATCTGCATTTTTGGTTCCTAAAGCCTTCTGCAATTCAAAAACATTGTATTCCTTACTGATGCCGATGTGATTTTCTACAATGGTTCCATCCAGAATTTCACCTTCTTTGAGGATGATCTTGAGCTTATTCAGTTCGTTGGCGATTCTTGAAAGGTCATTTCCAAGATATTCTGCAAGCAAATGGGAAATATTCGGGGCCGTTTTGATCTTCAGCTGTGCGCATTCATCTGCAATCCACTTGGGAAGATTGCTGTCCCTTACAGATTCGCTTAGAAAAAGGACTTTTGCTTTGTCCAGTGCCTTGGTTGCTTTTTTACGGCTGTCCAGCTTCTTATGTTTGTGGGCAAAAACCAGTACTGTAGAAGGAACCGGATTGTCTACATAAGTTTCCAGGATACGATTTTCCTCTTCGTTGAATTTCAGGTCCTGAGCTTCCTTTACAATAATCACCTGCTTGTCTCCCATCATCGGAAACTGTCTTGCCAGGGAGAGAATCTCCTGATAGGAAGTATCTTTTCCGTACACTACTGTTTGGTTGAAAGCCTTTTCATCTTCTTCCAGAAAATCGTGCTCAAGTGCTTTTACGGCAGCATCAATAAAATAAGGTTCTTCTCCGTGAAAAAAATAAATAGGTAAAACTTCTTTATTTTTAATATTTTTGAGGATTAAATCTAATTCTTTCATCTTATAAATGGAACTTCCAAAACTGAATTTTCAGGAAACTTTTGATTTTAAATTCAAGAAAGACAAAGATAAGTTTTTTATTTATGACTTGGTCCGCAAAACTTACCTTCTCCTTACCCCCGAAGAATGGGTAAGGCAGCACTGGGTACACTATTACCTTACCGTAAAAGCCTATTCCCCTTCTGCACTGATTACTGAAAAAAAGATCCTTCTGAACGGACTTACCAAAAGAATAGACCTGCTGGTAACCGAGAAAACAGAGCCCATTATCCTTATAGAATGTAAAGCCCCGCAAATCAAGCTGACTGAGAAAACCTTTGAACAGACTGCAAGGTACAATTCCATCATTGGGGCCAAAGAAATTATCCTTACCAATGGACTGCAGCATATTAATGCCTATTATGAAAACGAGCAGTATCAGTTTTATAAACCAGAGTAATTTTCATTACTATAAATCATTATAAGATCTGCGTAATCTGCTAAATCTGCGAGAGACTTTTTATTTTTTCCTCGTAGATTTAGCAGATTACGCAGATTTTTTGAACTGAAAACTTCTCTGTTATCGTGCTTTAAGAAATTGAAAACTTTTATGCCTTTTTTGGATCAATAAGAAAGAAAACGATACATTTAAAAAAAATTAAAAATGCATATGGAAATTAAAAATATCATTTTCGATTTTGGCGGCGTATTAGTGGATTGGAATCCAAGGTATTTTTTCAAAGACTATTTCAATGACGATGAAAAAATGGAATACTTTCTACAGCATATCGCCCAAACTGAATGGAATGAGGAACAGGACCGAGGAAGAAGCCTGGCAGAAGGCACCGAGTTCCAGGTCAATAAATTTCCGGAATGGGAAAAGGAGCTCAGAGCCTATTATGATAACTGGACAGTGATGCTGAAAAGCGATATTCCACAGAATGTAGATATTCTAAGACGTTTGGCAGCTACCGATTATCATTTATTCGGACTTACCAACTGGTCTGAGGAAACTTTCCCGTATGCCCTGGAAAATTATGATTTCTTCCAGGTTTTCGAAGGGAAAATTGTAGTTTCAGGAACAGAAAAGCTTATAAAGCCGGACCCGAAGATCTGGTACGTTTTGCTGGAAAGATACAACCTTCAGGCAGCGGAATCGCTTTTCATTGATGATAATCCTAAAAATATTGAAATGGCGGAGTCTTTAGGGTTTAAGACCATCAAAATTAATCCTGATACAGATCTGGAACAGGAACTGGCAGGTATGGGAATTAAAGTCTGAAGAATTTCTAACGGAAAGCATACTATTATCCTCAATACAAGTTATTTTCAGTAATTTAGTTGGAAATTTTATTGATTCTAATGTACAATCCGTTTAACAATCCACAAAATTACAGAATATGATACGTACCCTTTTACTAGCAGCTTTCCTGATGAGCACAGGAACTGTTTTCAGCCAGAAACTTAAAAGCGTTGCCTATCAGGACGGTTCGCAGAAACTGAATGGCCTGGTAACTTCCAACGCAGGAAAAAAACTTCCGGGAGTCCTGATCCTTCCGGCATGGAAAGGGATAGATGATGAAGCTAAAACTGCCGCAGCCGAACTTGAAAAGCAAGGATATATCGCCTTTATCGCTGACATTTACGGTGAAGGAAATATCCCTACTGATAATGCTTCTGCAGGCAAAACAGCCGGATATTACAAACAGAATTACGATGCCTACCAGAAACGTATTTCCTTGGCTTTGGAACAATTGAAGAAAAACGGAGCAATTTCTGATAAAATTGCCGTGATCGGGTATTGTTTCGGGGGAACAGGAGCTCTGGAATCTGCAAGAGGCAGTCTTCCTGTTGTGGGAGTGGTTTCCATTCACGGAAGTATCGGAAAAGATCAGACGAGAAAAAACGGACCTATTTCTACTAAAATATTGGTCGAAAATCCTGCAGATGACCAAGGCGTTACTCCGGAAGATTACAATAACCTTATCAAAGAAATGAACGAGGGAAATGCAGACTGGCAGATCATTACCTATGCCCATTCAAAGCACACTTTCACGGATCCGAAATCACCGGATTATAATGAAGTGATGGCCAAAAGAGCCTGGAATCATACACTGATGTTCCTGAAGGAGATTTTGAAGTAATTTTTTAATAAAGCAATATAACAGTGTAACAGTACTTTAACCAGAAACTCGAATTGGTAAATTGTTACACTGTTATATTGTTATATTATTTAAGCTTCCTCTCTGTTGACCAAATCCATAGAAAATGCAGGAAGGCAAATGGCAATGTACTCGCATGATTCTGAAAACGGATTGCTGTAACGTACTCTTGCTCCTTTTTCTATTAAAATACTCTGTCCTTTTTCGAGGATAATAACTTCTCCGTCTATTTCAAACTGTTTTTTTCCTGAAATAATAAGGGTAAACTCATCAAAATCAGGGGTCTGATGCGGTTCGCTCCAATCCGGCGGTGCCACCATATGGGCAATGGAAACGTTTGAATTTCCGGTAGAGTTTCCCCAGTGCTCTTCTATAAGTTTGCCGTCTGTAGTAGGCACTATAAACGGTGATTTCTGAATTTTATATTTTTTCATGACTGATCTTCCTTTTTGATTTCATAGACGAAATTGGTTCTTGAAGGCTCTGCATAGTAAGCCACCTCTTCTTCCGCGATCTTCTTGCCGCCGATTCTTTCCATGGCAATCTGGGAACGGAGATTTTCTTTCCCGACATGAAAATGTACCTTATCTACAAACTGAAAGATATAATCAAGCATTATTTTTTTTACCTGTGGGTTAATTCCTTTTCCCCAGGATTTTGTTCCGTAGAAAGTATACCCTATGAAAATATGGTTGTCTTCCTCATCATAATTGTAAAAACGGGTGCTTCCCAAAACATCACCGGATGATTTTTCAATAATTTTAAAGGCTCCTTCGCTTTCCATCGCGCCTTTAAAAAAGGATTCAAAGACTTCTCTTTTATAACGGTCCGGATTCGGGTGTTGTTCCCAAACTCTGGGATCGGATGCTACTTCATATAAAGACTCAAAATCCCCTTGCTGTAAGGGGATTAATTTATAGTCCTGATTTTCCAGAACAGGCTGAATTGAAAATTTCATTATTTAGCTTTTTGTTTTTGCAGCGTCAGCTTCTATTTTCTTAATTTCTTTCAGTTTATCTGAAATTTTGATGACAGCATCAGGCTTGGCAGGTTTCAAAGCAACTTCTGCCTGAGCCAGGTCCCATTTGATAACCAGGTTTCCTGAGTTTTCATCAATTGGGTTTAGGGTAATTTCAAACCACTCCTGTTTGTCGGCCAGCTTGTTTACCGGTACGGTTACGTCTACCACATCCTGTTTTGGATCATAGGTATAAGCCCCCCACTGCTGAAAATCTTTATTTAATATTACTTTCCATTCTTTTTCTGTAGGAACGATGAAAAGCCCATATGTTCCTGCCTGAACAATTTTCCCTCCGAAATTAACAGGTTGTCCGAATGTGATTTTGGTTGATGAATTGGCTCCCGCTCTCCAAACCTGTCCATAAGGAACCAGTTCTCCGAAGATTTTACGCCCTTTTACTCCCGGTCTTCCGTAATCTATTGTAATTTTAGACATGGAAAACTGCTGTTCTACTTTCTGACGCGGACTTACTGCCGGTACCGAATAATCCTGGGCAAAACTTAAAGCCGAAGCTGATATGCAAAGTGCAAATAGTAACTTTTTCACGTGTAAATTTTTGCCTAAATTTACAAAAATCAAAACAAAATAGCCTTTTCTAATTCCAATAATTTTTGCTTTCTCCAGATTCCTCCCGCATAGCCTACCAGCTCCCCGTTTGACCCTATGACGCGGTGGCAGGGGATTAGAATGGCAATTTTATTGATTCCATTTGCGGTTCCTACCGCACGTATTGCTTTGGGATTTCCCAAAAACTCTGACTGCTGTTTGTAAGTCCTGGTCTCTCCCATCGGAATTTCACGAAGAAGCTGCCAGACCTTTTCCTGAAACTGGGTTCCGGTAATGTGCAAAGGCACATCAAATTTTGTCCTTTTCCCTTCAAAGTATTCTTTTAATTCCTGTTCAAGCTGTATGAAGTGGCTGTGCTCACCGTCTTCAATATCAGATTTTAATGCTTTTGATAAGGAGATAAACTGCTTATCAAAATTCTTCCGGTCGGTGAATTCGAGGAGGCAGATTCCCTGATCTATAGCACAAGCGGTCATTTCTCCAAGTGGAGTCTGTATGAGTTTACGGTAGATGATTTCCATTGATTAAAATTAATCAATTTCCGGATATTTAGCACGAAAGGTTAAAGATTCATCAAAATTCTCTCAGCCTGTTGGATATGTCTTTCATTATGGCTGATTATAAAACGAAAAGTATCACCCAACCTAAGTTTTATCAATTTTGAAATGCTGATGCCGGTTTTCACTTTATTAAGATCGACATGATTAGCCTTTTGGAGTAATTCTATTAACTGGTTCTGTTGTTTTATAAATTCTTTCACTACATTTTTGTCGAGCTGGCTATTGATCGGATCCATGCTTTTGAAAGTTTTCATTTTGTTCAGTTTTTCCCTGGGAAACATAGATTTAGCAAAGTAATTCCCTAAAATCCCGGATTTAAAAACAGACGTGGAAGAAGTTTCTGAAGAAGAAATCCTTTTAATAATTTCGGGAATATAAAAGTTACCATAACGGTTGAGATGCTCAAAGCATTCCAATACGCTCCAGCTGTCATTCGAAACTCTGGAATTAAGCTTTTCATCCGACAGTTCCAACAGTTTTTCTGCATATTGAACATGATCCTCAGTCTTTGTTTTTAATTCATCTAATAATTGTGACGTGGAAATTTTCATTGATGATTTTTATGCAAATTTCGGAATCGTCTTTTTGATAAATCTTGACTGAACTCAAGATTTTTTAAGCCGGGACAGAGTTTCCGGAGACATTCTTAGATAGTTGGCAATGTATTTATTGGGAATTTCCTGAAAAAGCTTCGGACTCCTTTTTAGGACTCTTTCAAAACGCTCCCCGGGTGAGCTGATCAGCAGGTCTTTTTCTCTTTCGAGCTGCTGGAGTACCAGATCTTCGAGAATATTGATCCAAAAATGAAGGTTGTCCTCATTCTTCTGAATAAATTCGAAGAAGTCTTTTTTTGAAGCTGTTTTTACAGTTGTTTTCCTGATAGCCTGAATACAAAGGTGGGAAGGTTTTCCGGACAAAAAGGAATCCATAGAAGTAATAATATTTCCTGTATATCCGAAACGGATGATCCTTTCTTCATTTTCGTCCGTCATAAAGATCCTCACGCTTCCTTTTTCTATAAAATAAATTTGAGTATCGGCACTTCCTGAAAGCTTCAGAAAATCATTTCTTCTGAATTCTTTTTTCTCCCAGTGAACACCACTTTCAAGCAGTTTCTGAATCATCTGATTTTTATTGTTTGCTGTTCCAAAGATAATGGGTAATTTTAAAATTCCGGAACTTAACCAATAATCCCATCAGAATGTTCAAAAAAACAAGTCTTATTCTACTGTTTTCATCCTTTTTTTTAAGTGTATATGCACAGCAGACTATTCCATTCAGGATAACCAAACATAACAATATCATTGTAAAAACATTGGTTAACAGGAAGGACTCTTTGGATCTGATGTTCCAGATTGCCATGAAAGATGCTTCTGTTTCTCCGGAAAGAAAGCGTAAAGCAGATCATATTGTCTTCAATAAAGATGGAATCAGTGAAAAAAACACAGTACAGACTGGAAAATTCACCCTGAATAATGTCCGGTTTTTTGATCATGAACTGACAGGGCATGAAGCGGATGGAAAAATCGGGACGGGTATGTTTTCAGGAAAGGCTTTTAAGATCGATTATGACAACAACCAGTTTGTTATTTATGACAAACAACCTGATCTGGAAGGCTACCAACCTATTACGCTGCTTTATGACAATGAACAGTTTTTCATCGCCGGAGATAATGTGATTGACGATGAACAGGAGGAAGCTTATTTTCTGCTGCAGTCCGGATACTCAGGAGGACTGCTGTACAGCAATGAGTTTGCTGATGCAAAAGGATTGGACAAGAAGCTAAAGATCACGGGTGAAAAAACTCTGAAAAACTCAAGCGGAAAAAGTGTCGTTACCAAGCAAGGTATACTTTCTCATTTCAAATTAGGAAATACTGTCTTGAAAGATGTTTCGGCAGGATTTTTTGCCGGTGACCTGAAAACCCAGACAGTTAATTATTTCGGGGCTGATATGCTCAGAAGGTTCAACTGGATCTTTGATGCGGATAGAAAAACAGCTTATATCAAACCGAGTAAATATTTTTCCGAGCCTTATTATAAGATCAATTAAAATAAAGAAGAAAAATCAATTAATACAATCGCGCTCATTCAACAAAAATAGATTGAATTATGAAAAAAAATGTGGCTATTCTCCTTTTTGATAATGCTGAAGTACTTGATTTTGCAGGTCCGTTCGAAGTGTTTTCGGTAACTTCAGAATTAAAGAATTCTGAACTTTTTAATGTGTTTACTGTTGCAAGGAATAGTACTGCAATTTCTGCTGTTAATGGTCTTTCCGTTAATCCGAAGTATAATTTTCAGAATTGCCCGCCTGTTGATATCCTTATTATTTCCGGCGGCGTAGGTTCCAGACAGGCGATGGTTGATAAAGAGACGTTAGCCTGGGTTGAACACATTCATCAGCATACACTGTATACGGTAAGTATTTGCTCAGGATCCCGGATCCTTGGAGCTTTGGGCATGCTGGACAATAAAAAATATTGTACCCATCAGGATGTTTACGAGCATATGGCAGAGATTGTACCTTCGGGTTTACCGCAAAAAGAAAAAAGATTTGTCCAGGAAGGCAAAATTTTTACTTCCGGAGGCATCAGCGCAGGAATAGACCTGTCTTTTCATATTGTAACGCTTCTTTATGGCAGCAATACGGCAAAAGAAACCGCAGCTTATATGGAATACAACCTCGTTCAAAATGTATCTGAATGATAACAGATATACTATTTGAGCATACTTTGAATATCTTCATTGAAGGACTGGAAAATTATGATGAAACCGCATTCAGAAAACAAGAAAACCCTGACTGTTGGTCTTTAGCCCAATTATATGCCCACATTATTATTGATACCAACTGGTATTTTGATCAGTTGGAATCATGTTTTGGAAATATTTTGAATCTGGATAAAAATATGGAGGAAAAAGCGAAAGAAATGCTGCTTCAGAATAGCTTTCCGGATATAAAAATAAAGGGTGATTCTTATATTCCTGTGAATGATTCAATTTTCATTAATGCTACTAAAAAAGATTTGAAATTACTTTTAGAAAGAAGCCGTGTGCTATGGAAAAGGATCAATAACGAAAAAGTTTACGGAAAAGCAGAACATCCCGGATTCAGTTACCTGTCCCCACTGGAATGGTATCAGTTTGCCGAAATGCATATCCGACATCATATTCATCAGAAGAATGAAATAGAATATAAGCTAAAAGTTCAATAGCAATCCTTAATTAAAAAAACAAAAACCCTGCAAGTTTCTTGCAGGGTTTTAATATATCATCCGGTTCCGGAATTACATAGTCTCCATTTTGAAGCTCATGCTTTCTATTACTTTCAGGATGGCTTCTACAGTGTCCATGGAGGTTAAACAAGGAACACCGTTCTCCACACTCATTCTTCTGATCTGGAATCCGTCTCTTTCTACCTGCTTACCTTTTGTCATGGTATTCACCACATACTGCACTTTTCCTTTCTGGATCAGATCGATAAGATTTACATCCTCCTCTCCTATCTTGTACCCAATTTTACAAGGAATTCCTTTTTCTTCAAAGAATTTAGCGGTTCCTTCTGTAGCCCAGATTCTGAAACCAACTTCGTGGAATCTTGCTGCCAGATCTGCTGCTTCCTGCTTGTGCTTATCTGCCACAGTGAACAAAATTGAACCGTGCATAGGAACTTTTCTTCCTGCTGCGATCAGTCCTTTGTAAAGGGCTTTCTCTAATGTTGTATCTTTTCCCATTACTTCTCCCGTAGACTTCATTTCAGGGCCTAAGGAGATATCTACTTTTGTCAGTTTTGAGAAAGAGAACACAGGAACTTTTACGAAAACTCCTTCTTTATTCGGAACCAATCCGTTTTTGTAGCCTAAATCTTTCAGCTTCTGACCTAAAATTGCTTTGGTTGCCAGGTTCGCCATTGGAACTTCAGTAATTTTAGACAGGAATGGAACTGTTCTGGATGAGCGTGGGTTTACTTCGATCACATAGACATTCCCTTCGAAAAGAACATACTGGATGTTCATTAATCCTATAACGTTCAGGCCTTTGGCAAGTCTTTGCGTATAGTCAACCAAAGTATCGATCTCTTTCTGTGAAACATTCTGTGTAGGATATACTGCAATAGAGTCTCCTGAGTGTACGCCTGCTCTTTCGATATGCTCCATGATTCCAGGAATCACCACGGTTTCGCCGTCGCAGATCGCATCGATCTCTATTTCTTTTCCTACCATGTATTTATCTACAAGGACAGGGTGTTTAGGGCTTGCTTCTACTGCATTTTCCATATAGTAAGCAAGTTCTGCTTCACCGTATACAATTTCCATGGCGCGTCCTCCCAATACGTAGCTTGGACGTACTAATACCGGATAACCGATTTCGTTGGCAATTTTTATCGCTTCTTCTTTTGAAGTTGATGTTTTTCCTAAAGGCTGAGGAATTCCCATTTCCTGAAGTGCCTTTTCGAATTTATCTCTGTTTTCAGCTCTGTCAAGGTCTTCCAGTGAAGTTCCAAGGATCTGTACACCGTGTGATGCCAGTTTGTCCGCAAGGTTGATTGCTGTCTGCCCTCCGAACTGAACCACTACACCTTTTGGTTTTTCAAGCTCGATAATGTTCATTACATCTTCTTCCGTAAGCGGTTCGAAGTATAATTTATCTGAGATTGAGAAGTCTGTAGAAACCGTTTCCGGGTTGTTGTTGATGATGATCGCTTCGTATCCCATCTCTTTGATTGCCCAAACCGAGTGAACTGTTGCGTAGTCGAATTCCACTCCCTGCCCGATTCTGATAGGTCCTGAACCCAGAACGATGATTTTTTCTTTATTGGAAACAATGCTTTCGTTTTCTTCTTCGTAAGTTCCGTAGAAATATGGGGTTTCACTTTCAAATTCAGCGGCGCAGGTGTCTACCATTTTATAAACCGGCATTACCCCGTTCTCTTTTCTGAAATTGAAAACTTCACGTTGGGAAACTGCCCAAAGGTGGGCGATATTTACATCGGCAAAGCCTAGTTTCTTAGCCTCAGTTAAAGTTTCTTTATCAAATTTATTGGCAGCGATTACTTTTTCGAAATCAACTAATTTTTTCAGTTTCCAGATGAAGAATTTATCAATCTTACTCCATTCTACAATCTGCTCCCAGTCATAACCTCTTCTTAAAGCATCCCCGATGATGAAAAGTCTCTCGTCATCACAAACCTTGATTCTTCTTTCGATTTCCTCTGCGGTAAGGGCCTCAGCCTGTTTTGTTTTTAATCCCAAATGTCTGATACCTGTTTCAAGGGAACGGATGGCTTTCTGTAAAGATTCTTCAAAGTTTCTTCCGATGGCCATTACTTCTCCTGTTGCTTTCATCTGGGTAGATAGTCTTCTGTCCGCTGTTTCGAATTTATCGAATGGGAATCTCGGGAATTTCGTTACCACATAATCAAGGGCAGGTTCAAAACATGCGTATGTTTTTCCTGTCACCGGGTTCATGATTTCATCAAGAGTCAGACCTACAGCAATTTTTGCTGCAATTTTAGCAATCGGGTACCCTGTTGCTTTTGATGCTAAAGCCGATGAACGGGAAACCCTAGGATTCACCTCGATGATGTAGTAGTTGAAAGAATGAGGGTCCAGCGCCAACTGTACGTTACAACCTCCTTCGATTCCCAAAGCTCTGATGATTTTCAGGGAAGCATTTCTCAATAACTGATACTCCCTGTCTGAAAGGGTCTGAGAAGGCGCGACTACGATAGAGTCTCCTGTGTGAACTCCTACCGGATCTATATTTTCCATGTTACAAACCACAATCGCATTGTCATTTGCATCACGCATTACTTCATATTCAATTTCTTTGAAACCTGCAATTGATTTTTCGATAAGACATTGTGTAACAGGGCTATATTTCAATCCCAGCTCAGCAATCTCTTTCAGTTCAGCTTCGGTAGAGGCAATACCTCCTCCTGTTCCTCCCATTGTAAAGGCTGGACGGACGATAACAGGATACCCGATCTCATCAGCGAAACGAAGAGCTCCTTCTACCGTATTCACGATATCTGATTCCGGAACAGGCTCATTCAATTCTCTCATCAGTTCACGGAAAAGATCTCTGTCTTCCGCTCTGTTGATGGCAGAAAGTTTGGTTCCCAATACTTCTACTTTACATTCTTCAAGGATTCCTGATTTTTCCAGCTCTACCGCCATATTCAGACCTGTCTGCCCACCAAGCGTCGGTAAAAGTGCATCCGGACGTTCTTTTCTGATGATGTGGCTTACAAACTGAAGTGAAATCGGCTCGATGTATACTTTATCTGCGATTTCCACATCCGTCATAATGGTTGCCGGGTTTGAGTTGATCAAAATCACCTTGTAACCTTCTTCTCTCAAAGACAGGCAAGCCTGTGTTCCTGCATAATCGAATTCAGCTGCCTGACCAATGATGATGGGTCCTGAACCGATTACTAAAATTGTTTTTATATCTGTACGTTTTGCCATTTTTCTTGTTTTAGATACCAGATGTCAGATTTCAGATCTCAGACTTTCCAGTATTGTTTTTTATTTTTAGATTAGATTTGAATGTATAGATCATTCGTTGAATTTCATTTAGACTTGATATTAAACTGTTGGCTTTTTCTGCATTTAATAAATTTAATTCTCTTGTCAGAATTAATTGGGTCTGCAATTCAAAAGAGGAAGCATTTGCAATGCCAAGAAAATGATAAAATTCTCTATCGTTATTTCTTCCTGCTCCTTCCGCAATATTGGACGGAATAGAAACTGCAGATCTTTTAATCTGAGAAATCAATCCGAATTTTTCATCTCCGGGCAATTCAGCACAAACTATATAAACGTCTTTTGCAAGTTCAATTGATTTCTGCCAGAAAAGTAATTTCTCAAAATTGTGCATGGTAAAGTCTGTTATCTGATGTCTAATATCTGAAGTCTTACTTATTTCTTAAATCCTTCCATTAAGTCAATGAACTCATCAAATAAATAGTTCGCATCTTCCGGACCCGGGCTTGCTTCCGGGTGGTACTGTACTGAGAAGCAAGGGTGAATTTTGTGTTTCAGTCCTTCGTTTGTTCTGTCGTTCAGTGCAATGTGTGTTTCAATTAAATCTGTTCCTTTTAAACTTTCCTGATCTACTGCGTACCCGTGGTTTTGGGAAGTAATTGCCACTTTATTTTTCTCTAAATCCAGTACCGGGTGGTTTCCTCCTCTGTGGCCGAATTTTAACTTGAACGTTTTTGCTCCGCAAGCCAAACCGATCAGCTGATGTCCTAAGCAGATCCCGAAAATCGGAACTTTGCCTAAGATTCCGCGAATCATTTCAAGAGCCTGCTGATTGTCTTCAGGGTCACCAGGACCGTTTGACAACATAACTCCATCAGGATCCATCAGTAAAATTTCTTCTGCGGTTACATCTTGGGAAACTACTGTGATATCGCAGTTTCTTTGAGATAATTCTCTGATAATTCCCAACTTGGACCCAAAATCTACCAATACTACTTTAAAACCTCTTCCCGGATTGGCGTAAGGAGTTTTTGTAGAAACTGTTTCTACCTGGTTGGTAGGGAAATTTGTAGATTTCAGTTCTGCTGTTACGGTATTTTCATCAGCATCTGCATTCACTATTTTTCCTTTCACCACTCCGTAATTACGCAGGATTCTGGTCAGTCTTCTGGTGTCGATTCCTGAAATTCCAGAAAGGTTTTTCTTTTTAAATAATTCATCTAAAGTCATCTGAGTACGGAAGTTGGAAGGAAGATCGCAAAGTTCTTTTACGATAAGTCCCTTAATAGCCGGCTCAATACTTTCATAATCATCACGGTTAATACCATAATTCCCGATAAGCGGATAGGTCATGCAAACAATCTGACCGCAGTATGATGGGTCTGAGATCAACTCCTGATACCCTGTCATTCCGGTATTGAAAACTACTTCTCCGGCAGTTTCCGCTTCTGCTCCAAAACCTTCTCCATGAAATACTTCACCGGACTCCAGTATTAATTTTTTCTTCATTTTATTTATTTAGATTTTCTTTTACTTTTTTATTTGTAAAATGTATTCACGTAATAATGTATTCATGAATACTTTTTTACATTTTACTTTTTACAATTTATTTAAAGGTATAGCCTTCTTTTTCTAAAGTTGCTTTCAGAATGGCCATTCTTGCGAAAACACCGTTCTGCATTTGTTTAAATACTCTTGAACGTTCACATTCTACGAGGTCCGTATCAATCTCAACTCCTCTGTTGATTGGAGCCGGATGCATGATGATGGCTCCGTTTTTCATTGCTTTTTCTCTTTCTTTTGTAAGGCCGTATTTTCTGTGATATTCCGAAGCGGAATAGCTCATTTTCGCATCGTGTCTTTCGTGCTGGATTCTCAGCAGCATTAAAACATCCACCTCCGCTATTAACTGGTCAACCGGTAAGTAAGTTCCGTTAATCAAGGCTCCTTCATCAAACCAGTCTTCAGGTCCGGAGAAATATACTTTAGCGCCTAATCTTCTTAGTGCTTCCGCGTTTGAATTGGCGACACGGCTGTGCTTTACATCACCTACGATTCCTATTTTCAGTCCTTCAAATTTTCCGAACTCCTGATAGATCGTCAGCAGATCGAGCATGCATTGGGAAGGATGATTTCCTGTTCCGTCTCCCCCGTTGATCACCGGAATGCTGATATTATTCAGTTCTTCAAAATATCTGTCTTTCTTATCTCTAATAACCACGAGGTTTACTCCAAGGCTTTCAATGGTCTTTACGGTGTCATAAAGACTTTCGCCTTTGTTTACAGAGCTGTGTGAAGCATCAAACGGTACTACCTGCAATCCCAGTTTTCTTTCTGCAATATCAAAGCTTGTCTTTGTTCTTGTACTGTCTTCAAAGAAAAGATTTGAGCAGAAAACCTCTCCTTCAATTTTTGCAGTTTTACCGTTGGCAAAAGCCATTGCTTCAGTCAATATACTGTTGATTCTCTCGGTGCTAAGTTCTGTAATCGTAAACATAATTCTTAATTTTTGAGCATAAAAAAAGCGAAGACAACATCTTCGCTTAATAATAATAAATATCGTAAAGGGCGCTTTCGCCCGGTAAATCTAATGATATAAATACTTTTTTATTCATTAGGTGCAAAGATACAAAAATTTCGTGAACCTACAAAACTAAAGTTTTAAATAAATTAAAACCTTCTTATTCTTTCCTTATTTTCATTTATAATTGATATTTTTGTTAAAACTCAAACCTATTCTATGGATTTAAAAGACAAAATGATTCTCAGTATTATTCAGGAAGACTCTACTTTATCGGTGAAAGAAATTTCAGAAAAGATAGGTCTTACGTTTACTCCTACTTATGAGCGTATCAAACAGCTGGAGAAACAGGGCATTATTGAGAAATATGTTGGCCTTTTAAACCGTGAAAAACTGGGCCTTAATATTGTGGTCTACTGTAATGTCCGTCTTAAGGAACAATCCCAGAAAGTACTGGAAACCTTCGAAAAAAACATTATGAAATATGATGAAGTACAGGAAATCATCAGTCTTTCCGGAGAATATGACTATATGCTGAAGATCATTGCAAAGGATATTAACTCTTATAATGACTTTGCGGTGAATGTCATCTCAAACATACCTAATATTGGCCAGTATCACAGTTCTATTGTGCTTCACGAGGTGAAGAAATCCACTAAATTTAAAATTGATCTGGAGTAATTAGCCTAATTAAACCATTAAGATTTCTTTATATCATTAAGGATACTTAAGATTCGCAATCGAATTTTGATAAGCTACCTTTTTCAAATCACAGTTTTTCTTAATAAACGATGCTTCGACTTCGCTCAGCATGACATTTCTAAACGTCATTTTTTGTAAGTCATACGGAGTGAGGCCGAAGCATCTGATAAAATTTTTAATCCATCCAGTGATTAAAAACTATCAACCCAATAATTTGTTTTTCAGCTTATTAAACTGATATTCTATTTTGTCGAGACAAAGGTTCCCAATGCTTCCCTGATGGGTGTGGTCAAGGTTACCGGGCTCAAATTCAAACTGATTATTTTCAATCTCCTGCCCTACTTTTACGTAAGCATCACGGAATGAGCTTCCTTTTTTCACTTCTTCATTGATTTTTTCTACGCTGAAAAGGTATTTATATTTTTCATCTTCCAGAATTCCATCTTTTACCTGAATATTCGGAAAGGTATAATTTAAAATCTCCAAACATTCTTTCAATGAATCAATCGCAGGGAAAAGAATTTCCTTCGTGAGCTGTACATCTCTGTGGTAGCCTGAAGGCAGGTTGTTGGTCAATAAAATCAATTCATTTGGTAAAGACTGAATTCTGTTACATCGTGCACGAACCAGCTCGAAAATATCCGGATTCTTTTTGTGGGGCATTATGCTGCTTCCCGTTGTAAATTCCTTTGGAAAGCTTATAAAATCGAAGTTCTGACTCAAATATAAACAGACATCATACGAGAATTTTCCAAGAGTTCCTGCCAAAGTAGCCATAGCCATGGACAGCATTTTTTCGGATTTTCCACGGGTCATCTGGGCATAGACAGAATTGTAGTTCATCGACTGAAAACCTAAGTTGTAAGTTGTGCTTTCACGATCAATCGGGAAAGATGAACCATATCCTGCGGCTGAACCAAGCGGGTTTTTATTGATGATATTTTTCACCGAAAACAACATCTCAACATCATCCAGCAATGCTTCGGCATAAGCTCCGAACCATAATCCAAAGGAAGACGGCATCGCAATCTGAAGATGAGTATAGCCTGGAAGCAGAATATTTTTATGCTGATCGGCAAGTCTGATTAAGATCTGGAAAAATTCATCAGTCAAAGCTGTTATTTCACGAATTTCATCCAGTAAATAAAGCTTGATATCCAGCAAAACCTGATCATTACGGGATCTTGCCGTATGAATTTTTTTTCCGGTATCTCCTAATTTTTCAATTAAAATAGCTTCAACCTGAGAGTGAATATCTTCCGCTTCTTTATCAATCTCAAAGCTGCCGTTTTCGATATCATTTAAAATTTCTTCCAAAACAGAGATCATCTGTTCGGACTCTTCATCGGAGATAATTCCGGTTTCTGCCAGCATTTTGCAATGGGCCATAGAACCTTTAACGTCATATTTTGCCAAACGTTCATCGAAGTCGAGGTCTTTCCCGACGGTAAACTGGCTTACTAATATATTGGTGGCAAGGTCATCCTTCTGCCATATTTTTTTCATAATGTTTTCTTTACAATATTGATTTGTCTTAACCCGCCCAGCAGTCCTTATTATTAACTATAAAAAAACATCTCCACATTAAAGTCTTTCATTTTTAATTGAATTTTTTGCATAAATCTTTATTAAAAATATTCAAACTTCATCACCTGCTGAGCATGGTTAAAACATTTATTTTTTTTAGATGATAGATTTCAGATGTCAGATATCAGACTCTCAAATCTGATGTCTGACATCTGAAATCTTAAGTCTTTATAAAACTTTTTCCAAGATTTTTATATAAGTCTCAATTCCTTCTTCTATTTCCTTTATATAGATGTATTCATCTGCAGTGTGAGAGCGCCTGCTGTCGCCGGGACCGATCTTTACTGATGTGCAGGGAATAATGGCCTGATCGGAAGATGTTGGTGAACCGTAGGTTGTCCTCCCGATTTCCAAGCCTGCCTGTACAAACGGATGATCCATTTCGATTTTTGAGGAATTTAATCTTAAAGATCTCGCTGTTAATGTAGATTTCATCTGCCTCTGAATGATTTCAAATACCTCTTTATTGGAGTATTCATCCGTAACCCTTACATCTAAAGTGAAAGTACAGGATTCCGGAACTACATTATGCTGAACTCCAGCATGAATTCCAGACAGGGTAATCTTCACTTCCCCCAAATAATCTGAAACTTTAGGGAATCTAAAAGCCAGGATATTCTGCAGGTCTTCCATACATTTCACAATGGAATTATCATCGTTCGGATGGGCGGCATGGGAAGGGGTTCCTTTCATTTCACCATCAATTACCAAAAGTCCTTTTTCGGCGATCGCCAGATTCATTTGTGTAGGTTCTCCTACAATGGCGAGCTCTATATTGGGAAGCTGCGGAAATAAAGCTTCAATGCCGTCAAGTCCTGAGATTTCCTCTTCAGCCGTCAGGGCAATAATGAGATTATATTTCAGATCTTCTTTTTCATAAAAATGTAAAAAAACCTGAGCCATAGAGACCAGCGAAGCTCCTGCATCATTGCTCCCCAATCCGTAGATTTTTCCGTCCTGTACAACCGGAAGAAAGGGATCCAATGTGTACGCCTTGTTGGGTTTTACAGTATCATGATGGGTATTCAGCAAGATTGACGGCTTAAATACGTCAAAATTTTTATTAACTGCCCAGATATTATTTTTAAAACGTTTCGTAGGAATATGATGCTTCTTGAAAAAATTCTCAATTTCTACAGACGTATTATATTCATCTTTGCTGAATGAAGGAATTGCAATCAGTTTTTTAAGCAATTCAACTGCGTTACTCAGCAGCTCTTCATTATTGTAAACGGATTTCAGTTCCTGCATGATGGTTTTCTATATGGTTTTTCAATTGGGTTTCTTTAATTAAGAATACCTTGTTTACATTATTCTTTACGGCTCCGATAGCATTTTCAAGCTTGGGAAGAATGCCTTTGTGGAGTTTTCCTGCTTCTTTTAAAAGAGAAAATTCTTCTTCTGACACAGTTTTGATAACGGATCCCGGATCTTCAACATTCTCCAAAACCCCTTCTTTATCAAAGCAAAACAAAAGCTCAACATCATACATGTCCGAAAGGGATTGTGCAATTACAGAAGCAATGGTATCTGCATTGGTGTTTAAAAGGTTCCCTTTTTTGTCATGGGTGATTGCTGAAAAAACAGGAATAAGATCAATGTCAATCAGCCCTGAAAGCAGTTTTTCATCAATACTCTGCTTATCAATATCACCTACAAATCCAAAATCTATTTCAGGATGAATTCTTTTTTTAGCATGAATCATATTCCCATCAGCACCGGAGAATCCAATCGCATTACAGTTTTTCTCCTGTAGTTTGGCTACTATATTTTTATTAATGCTTCCTGCATACACCATGGATACGATATCCAATGTATCTTTATCCGTAATCCTTCTTCCGTTAATTAATTTCTGCTCAATTCCCAGCCTGTCGGCCAAAGTCGTGGCCAGCTTTCCGCCTCCATGCACAAGGATCTTTTTTTCTTTGATTTCAGAAAACTGTATCAGAAACTGGTTCAATAGTCCCTCATCATCAATTAAAGCCCCTCCTATTTTAACAACAAAAAGCTTTTCCATATTCTTTATTTTGAATTAATTCCGTCCAGAATTTCACTGAATACAGCCTGAGCAGAGAAAATCCGGTTTTTAGCCTGCTGGTAAATAATAGAATGGTCACCGTCCATCACCTCATCACTCAATTCTACATTACGGCGCACCGGAAGGCAATGCATTACTTTTGCGGCATTAGTATTTTCCAGTTTCTGGGTAGTCAGCATCCAGTTTTCTTTCACTTCCGGCATGGCTGCATAATTGTCGAAGGAAGACCAGTTTTTCACATAAATAAAATCAGCATCTTTCAACGCTTCATCCTGATTATGAATTACTTTTACGTCTTTTGTGAAGTTTTTGTCCAGATCATACCCTTCGGGATTGGTGATTACAAAATCCACATCCATTTCCTGCATCCACTCTGCAAAAGAATTTCCAACGGCCTGGGCAATTGGTTTGATGTGCGGTGCCCAGGTAAGAACCACTTTCGGTTTACGTTCTTTATTCCAGTTTTCTGTAATGGTAATACAGTCTGCAAGACTCTGCAAAGGGTGACGTGTAGCTGATTCCAGGGAAACTACAGGTACTTTTGCATGCTGTTCAAACTGGCTCAGGATACTTTCGTTCACATCGTCTTCTTTGGACTTCATTCCTGCAAAGCAACGTACTGCAATAATATCACAGTATTGATTCAGGACTTCAATGGCATCTTTGATATGTTCAACGGTATCACCATTCATTACAGCTCCGTCAGCAAATTCCAGATTCCATGCTTCCTGAGCAGCATTTAAAGTAAGGACATTAAATCCTAAATTCTGTGCTGCGATCTGGCTGCTTAAACGTGTTCTTAAACTTGAATTTAAAAATACCAGACCTATGGTTTTTCCCTTTCCCTTTTCTGTTTCGGAATGAGGGTTTTCTTTAATCTGTAAAGCTTTTTTTATGATTTCCTGTAAGTTTTCTACATCGCTTACAGTGGTAAATTTTTTCATTTGATGATTTTTTAATTATTGTGATAATCTTATCCCTTTTTGGTTTAAATCTTATCTAAAACTACTTTTAAAGCACTGATAAAAAGATCTGTTTCTTCTTTGCCGATATTGAGAGCCGGAAGAATCCTTAACACACTTTTATCATTGGAATTTCCTGTAAAAATGTGATGATCGTACAATAAACTTTTCCTCACTTCAGAACAGTCCTGATCCAGCTCTATTCCAATCATTAATCCCTTCCTGCGGATGGATTTAATATGAGGAAAGTCTTTAATTTTGTTTTCAATATAATCACCCATTTTCTGAGCATTAGCGGTAAGATTTTCTTCTTTCATCACATCCAGAACAGCAATCGCCGCAGCACAGGCTAAATGATTCCCTCCGAAAGTGGTTCCCAGTAAGCCGTTACTTGCCTTAAACTTAGGATGAATCAGAACACCACCAATCGGGAAGCCATTTCCCATCCCTTTGGCAATCGTGATCATATCCGGTTCGATTCCGAATTCCTGATGGGCAAAGAAATATCCGCTTCTTCCATACCCCGACTGCACTTCATCCAGAATCAAAGCAGTGTCATATTTTTCACATAATTCTTTAATTTTAGATAAAAATTCTGCTGTAGGAATCATGATTCCGCCTACTCCCTGAATTCCTTCGATGATGACGGAAGAAATTTCGGTTCCCTGTGTTTCAAAGATTTCTTCAAGTTGCTGGATATTATTCCACTCTGATTTAATAAATCTTTCATCATAATTTACCGGAGCAACAATTTTTGGATTATCCGTCACAGAAACAGCCGCAGAAGTTCTCCCATGAAATGATCCTGAGAAATACAGTACTTTGCTTTTTCCGTTGTGGAAAGACGCCAGCTTCAATGCATTTTCATTGGCTTCAGCACCGGAATTGCACAGGAAAAGATTATAATCTTCATAGCCTGAAATTTTCCCTAATTTTTTAGCAAGTTCAGTTTGTAATTCATTCTGTACAGAATTGGAATAGAAAGAAATTTTTTCTAACTGATCTTTTAATTTATTTTGATAATACGGATGGTTGTGTCCGATGGAAATCACTGCGTGACCTCCATAAAAATCAAGATATTTTTCTCCTTTATCGTCCCAAAGGAAAGATCCCTGGGCTTTTACAGGATTTATATTGAATAATGGGTATACGTTGAATAAATTCATTTTTTTGTTTTTTTATTTTTCTTTTGTCTTGAAACAAAAGAAACAAAAGTTCAAGACTGGAAACTTTCGCTAAAATTATTTCTGTTCTCTAAAAATTCTAAAACTTGCGCGATTTCAGTATGACTTCTTCGATTCAATAATTGTCTCGCGCTTCAAACACTAGAATTTTCTTAACGTTCACAGAATTAATTTTCTTAACGCTCCATTTTCCTATGTCAAAATAATTCAGATTATAAAATTCACTATTGACTTATTAACCATTCACTTTTAAAATGCTACCGGTTTCAGGTTCAGGCCCAGGCTTTCTTCCCAGCCCATTGCAATATTCATATTCTGAACGGCTTGCCCGGAGGCTCCTTTCAACAAATTGTCAATCGCTGAATGAATAACCGCAACATTTCCACTCTTTTCTATGTGAATCACACAGCGATTGGTATTGACAACTTGTTTTAAATCAATTGCATTTTCGTTTACCTTTACAAAAGGCTCATTTTCATAAAAATCCTGATACAACTGACAGATATCTGAAAAAATTAAATCCGTTTTTATCGTCGAGCTTGTAAAAATTCCCCTTGTAAAATCTCCCCTCCATGGAACAAAATTCAGACTGACATCTTTATGGTTGAAAGCAACCAGCTGTTGTAAAATCTCATCCACATGCTGATGTGTAAGGGTTTTATAAGCTGAAATATTATCGTTTCTCCAGGTAAAATGAGTCGTTGGCTGCAAAGACTGCCCGGCTCCTGTTGAACCTGTAATTCCAGTCGTATAAACCTCGTTCAGCAAACCTTTTTCCGCCAACGGAAGCAATGCCAGCTGAATGGCTGTTGCAAAGCATCCGGGATTGGCAATACTTTTTGTTCCTGAAAGATTTTTTTTATTGATTTCAGGAAGTCCGTAGATGAAATTTCTGTTTCCAAAATTTCCATCCAGACGGAAATCATTGCCAAGATCAATCACCAGGGTTTCATCTTTCACTGGGTTTTGAGTGAGCCAGTTTTGACTTTCTTTGTGAGGAAGACAAAGGAAAAGGATATCCACCTCTTCGGTTTTATCTGTTAAAACCTGTTCGCAAACCGCCGTTAAATCCGGATACAAATCTGAAATTTTTGTTCCCGAATTGGAACGGCTATATAAAAAACTCAATGTCACATTGGGATGAAAAGCCAGCACACGGACCAATTCGCTTCCTGTGTAGCCGTTAGCGCCTACAATTCCTACTTTTTTCATTTCTGATTTTTTTGACTGATGGAATTCATTCCCATCTCAGGTTAAATTGTTCTTTCGGAACTCTTTATTTTGAATTGATCTGGTGATAGATGTTTAAAGAATTGCTTACAATTTTTGTATATCCTTTTACATCTTCTCCTGTCCATGCTCTGTTGGCTTCGCCATAGCTTCCGAATTTATCGGACATCAGATCGTGCTTGGATTCAATTCCATTTAAAACAAACCTGTACGGATGAAGGGTTACGAATACTTTTCCGCTTACCATTTCCTGAGAATCCGTTAAAAAAGATTCAATATTTCTCATCACCGGATCCAGAAAAAGAGCTTCATGAAGCCAGTTTCCGTACCAATCGGACAGCTGGGACTTCATCATCTGCTGATATTTTGAAAGGGTATGTTTTTCCAGTAAATGATGAGCCTTGATAATTACTGAGGCTGCCGCTGCTTCAAAACCTACTCTTCCTTTAATTCCGACAATAGTGTCTCCTACATGGATATCACGGCCGATTCCGTAAGCGGAAGCCAGCTCTTCAATCTTTTGGATAGCATAAACCGGATGCTTGAAAACCTCACCGTTTACTGCTACAACTTCACCATTTTTAAACTCAATTTCCAACTCTGAAGATTGGGTTTCTTTGATCTGTGACGGAAAAGCTTCTTCAGGAAGATAATTTCTTGACGTCAGCGTTTCTTTTCCTCCTACTGAAGTTCCCCAAAGCCCTTTATTTACTGAATACTGAGCTTTATGGAATTCCATTTCGTAGCCGTGGCTTTTCAGAAATTCAATTTCTTCTTCACGGGACAGGCTCATATCTCGGATTGGCGTGATGATCTCTTTTTCCGGGCACATCACCTGAAAAATTAAATCGAAACGGACCTGGTCGTTACCAGCTCCTGTACTTCCATGGGCAATGGCATCAGCACCAGTTTCGATGGCATATTTTGCAATTTCCTGAGCCTGAACTGTACGTTCCGCACTTACAGATAATGGATAGGTATTATTTTTCAGTACATTTCCGAAGATCAGATATTTTACGCAAGAGTTATAATAATCTTCCTGAGCATCAACACACCTGTATTCTTTCACCCCGAGATTGAAGGCTTTTTTCTCCAGTTCTTTTTCTTCTTCTTTAGAAAAACCTCCGGTATTTACAGTAACTGCATACACTTCATATCCAAGTGTTTCACTAAGATATTTGGCACAGTAAGAAGTATCCAAACCTCCGCTAAATGCTAAGACGACTTTCTTTTTCTCCATTGTAATCAATTTCGGACTGCTGAATTTCAGTCCCGTTCACTTTATCATTATTTTCAGGAACGAAAAGCATAGCTGTACACAGACAGTTTTTACGTTCCTTTTTCATTAAAATTTCATAGTTCACACAGTTTCTGCAGCCATTCCAGAACTCTTCATCCTGAGTAAGTTCAGAGTAAATAACCGGCTTATAACCAAGATCACTGTTGATCTTCATCACAGCCAGGCCCGTTGTTAAACCAAACACTTTTGCATTCGGATATTTTTCCCTTGATAGCTGAAAAACTTTATTTTTGATCAGGGTAGCTACCCCTCTGTTCCTGTAATCCGGAGATACAATAAGTCCCGAATTGGCCACAAACTGACCATGCGACCAGGTTTCTATATAACAGAATCCCACCCATTTGCCATTTTCAGTAGCAACCACAGCATTGCCATCCGAAATCTTTTTCGTTAAATATTCGATGGAACGTTTTGCGATTCCCGTTCCTCTACGCTGTGCAGAATCATACATTTCCTGCTGTATTTCACTCACATACATCAAATGTTTGTCTGAGGAAATTTCTATTTCCATTTATTTATCTGAATTTTTTGGCAAATTTAAAGCATAATAACTTTAAAAACCAAATTAAAAAGATATTTTTTTTGTTTAAAATAAATACACAGGTAATTTTATCTTTATTGAAAAATATAATATTGCTAAATTATTATATATTTGCTAAAAACATATAGCTATGGAAAACAAATGCCCTAAATGCGGCGGAAATAATATTGTAAAAAGCGGTATTATCAACGAGAAACAACGCTTTCTCTGTAAAGACTGCAACTATTACTTTACCGTTAAAAAAATAGGGAAACAGATCGATGATTATTATGTAACAAAGGCTCTGCAACTGTATCTTGAAGGCTTAAGCTTTCGTGAAATAGAAAGGATTATCGGGGTTTCACACGTAACCATAAGCTCCTGGATCAAGAAATACAATATTACAAGGCCGCCTCATTCGGAATTCCATCCTGTTTATAAGATTTTAAAGCAGAATGAACTGATTGAATATATGTCCCAGGAAGACAATATTAAAAACTCCGGACTTATCATCACCCAGTTTGCGGATAAGTATATGCTGATTAAATGGGAAAGGTTTAAGAAGTAACCGAGATACAAAGAGCCAAGAATCAAGATGTCAGATTTCAGACATTAGCAGAGTGGCTTCGAGAGCCTCAGCCACCAGATACTTACCCTTCGTTCGCCAAGATTCCACTAAAAATCTCTTTCAAACTCATTTACTCTCGGATACTCGGACTCTATAACTCTCAAACCCATCACCCCGAAACTCGCAACTTACAACCAGCAATTTATATTGAAACTATATACTTACCACTAATATATATTAAATTTTTATAAATAAATTATTAATTACAATTTGGCTTTCATAAAAAACAACGCCAAAAATTGATAATTTATGAAGAAATTACTTTCATTTATTGGATTAGCCTTAATAAGCAGTTCTTTATATTCACAGGGATCTCCTGATTACGGAGGCGGATTGAAATTAAACCTGAATCCGGATGGGGATAAATTCATCAGGTTCATTTTATGGGACCAGTTCTGGCTCAGAAATACCCAGATGAATCCGGGAAGTATGATAGCCAACGAACCTACCGACAACTCCTGGAGCCTGGGAAACAGAAGATTACGTGCTTTGGCTTATGCCCAGATTTCTAAAAGATACATGATTTTGGTGCATTTCGGAATCAATAATCAGACGTTCATTAATGGTGGCGCTACAGGAACCACAGGCACAGGAGGGTACGGAAACGGGAAGAAACCTCAGCTATTTTTCCATGATGCATGGAATGAGTATGCAGTTATTTTACCTGGAGAAGCGGGAAAATTCAGTTTATCTTTAGGGGCAGGGCTTCATTATTATATGGGACTTTCCCGTATGACGATGGCTTCAACGCTGAATTTCCTTACCGTAGACTCCCCTATTTTCACATGGCCTTTGATTGATAATTCCGATCAGTTTGCAAGACAGCTTGGGATGTTTGCCAAAGGAAAATACGGCAAACTGGAATACCGCTTTAGTTTAAACAAACCTTTCGCAACAGATCTTGTTCCGGTCAATGTGACCGATCCTGCACGAGCTGTAGCCGTAGATAATAACGGAAACCCGAGTTTCTCAAAAGCCGGCTATGTGGAATATCAGTTTCTTGACGAGGAATCGAATACCCTTCCTTTCAAGGTGGGTTCTTATCTGGGAACAAAGAAAGTCTTTAATGTCGGGGCTGGTTTTTACCATCAGGCGGACGGGACAAGGACTTCCGTAAATTCTAATATTGAAAAACACGATATTACCCTTGTAGCAGTAGATGCTTTTGCTGATATTCCTTTGGGAAATGCAAAACATAAGATGGCCGTTTCTGCCTATGCAGGATATTATAACTACAATTTCGGGCCTAACTACGTAAGAAACCTGGGAACAATGAATATTGCAGCTTCTGATCCCAATTTCACAGGAAGCAAAGCCATTGCAGGCCCCGGAAATCTGCAGCCGGTGATTGGAACAGGTAATATTGTTTATGGGCAAGCAGGTTTTCTTCTTCCCAACGAAGCAGAAAAGCCAAAAATCAGGATACAGCCTTTTGCAGCATATACGTATAAGGACTTTGAAGCATTCGACAAGCCTTCTTCACAGTTCGACGTAGGTGCTAACTGGTTCATAGACGGACATCATGCAAAGATTACCACACAATACTCTACAAGACCGGTATATACAAATCCCACGGAAAAACCTTCTTCAAAAGGGGAATTCATTGTACAGTTCCATATTTATCTTTAAAACCGGGATGAAATTAATATCTTAATCCCTTAACATCAAAACCCAACAACATGAGCGAAAATCACCACGAAAACTACGAGAATATGACCGATAGGCAGAAGAACCGCACCATCTGGAGCGTGATCACAGCCTCATCACTCGGTACTCTTATAGAATGGTACGACTTTTATATTTTTGGAAGCCTGGCCATCGTTTTAGCTACCAAATTTTTCCCTGCAGATAATCCTACCGCAGCATTTTTATCTACGCTGGCTACTTTTGCTGCCGGATTTGTGGTAAGACCATTCGGAGCATTATTCTTCGGAAGGCTCGGCGATATTATCGGAAGAAAATACACATTTCTTGTTACGTTACTGATCATGGGATTCTCTACTTTCCTGATCGGCTGTATTCCCAGCTATAAAACCATTGGCTTTTTAGCACCGGTTTTAGTTTTAATTCTGAGATTATTACAAGGGTTAGCCCTTGGAGGTGAATATGGAGGCGCAGCAACCTATGTTGCGGAATACGCACAGCCACACAGACGGGGATACTGGACCTCATGGATTCAAACGACTGCAACGGCAGGGCTTTTCATTTCATTAATTGTAATTCTTGTAACCAAATCTACTCTTTCGGCGGAAGAGTTCGATAACTGGGGATGGAGAGTTCCGTTCTGGATCTCAATCTTAATGGTGGGAGTTTCTTATATCATCAGAAAAAATATGAAAGAATCTCCGCTTTTTGCAAAGGCCAAAAGTGAAGGAAAAACTTCAAAAAATCCTTTAAAAGAGAGCTTTGGAAATAAATACAACTTCAAATTTGTCCTTCTGGCTTTATTCGGAGCTGCAATGGGACAGGGAGTCATCTGGTACACAGGACAGTTCTATGCCATGAGTTTCCTCCAAAAGGTAATGAACGTGGAATCCGCACAGGTGGATTCATTAATGGCCACCGCCCTGTTCCTGGGGACGCCTTTCTTTGTATTTTTCGGATGGCTTTCGGATAAAATAGGTCGAAAAGCGGTTATGATGACGGGAATGCTTGTTGCCATTTTAGCATACAGACCTATCTACGACAGCATGTTCAAAAGTGTCAACCTCGAAAGTAAAACCATTGCTGCCAACGGAATTACCGAGAAAAGAACAGCAAAAATTCATGCAGATATTGCTACAGACAGCTTAGTAACTTTCCATAAAGAAACACTTTATACCGATGGAACTTTGATTAAGAAAGACAGTATTACTCATTGGTCACCTTCCGGACCCGTAATGAAAGACGGAAAAGCAGAAGAGCCTAAGGTTTCACAAACTGTAAAGCTGGCTGATAACACGAAATGGTATCTCGTTTTCTTAGTATTCATTCAGGTGATATTTGTAACCATGGTTTACGGACCTATCGCAGCTTTCCTTGTGGAAATGTTCCCTGTAAGAATCCGTTACACCTCAATGTCATTGCCTTACCATATCGGAAACGGAGTATTCGGAGGTCTTCTTCCTGCTGTAGCAACTTATCTTGTAACCACCGGAAAAGAGGCAGGCCATGCAACATGGTATCTCGAAGGATTATGGTACCCGATTGGAGTGGCTACGGTCTGTTTAATCATCGGATTGTTTTATCTTAAAAATAAGAACAATAATATCCACGATTAAGCACTGAATCACTTAATTTTTTATTAATTTTAAAACTACTAAAATGAACGGACTAAAAAAAATATTAGGTATACTCTGGATTGCTGTTGCCCTGGTGGTGGGATATTTCGGAATCACGGTTTTAGGAATTCCGAAGATCACTTCAGGAAAACAGGAAGATCTGGTATTCGGGATCATCATACTATTTGTGCTGATGCCGATTATCTCGGGCGGAATGGCCATTTTCGGATACTATTCGCTAACGGGAGAATATTCGGACGACAAAATTTAATTTATAAACGATTAATGGTAATTGATGAGTGATAAACTGCTCATCAATTATCTTTTATCAATCATCATTTATGAAGAAGAGACACGAACAAAAACTGGTTATCCTGAGCATCGGGCTGATGATGGCTTTCAGCATTCCTATTTCACTGCTTTTCAACAGTGAGAAAGAAGTTTTCGGCTATCCGATGATCCTGATTTACCTGTTTGCTGTCTGGATGATCTCCATCATTATTTCTTTTGTAATTGTAAAAAAGTATGATGAGTAGTGTCGCTTTATTTGTAGTTGTTTTACTCTATCTGGCCCTTTTATTTCTGGTTGCCCACCTGGCAGAAAAAAGGAAAAGCAAACGATGGATCAATAATCCCTATATCTATGCATTGTCTCTTGCGGTGTACTGCACAGCCTGGACTTACTACGGAAGCATCGGTGTTGCGGCTACAAGCGGACTGAATTACCTGCCGATCTACATTGGTCCCATCATGATTATTCCGGCATGGATCTATATCAATACAAGGATTGTAAGAATTTCAAGAATCAATAAAATAAGCAGCCTTGCAGATTTTATTTCTTTACGGTACGGGAACAGCAGAAGCTTCAGCGCTATTATCACTATTGTTTGCTTACTGGCTATTGTTCCTTATATCGGGCTTCAGATCAAAGCTATCTCCGAGACTTTCCATCTGGTTACCGAAACTTCTATGTCTAATAATATACTCACAGACAATGCAACGTTCGTGGTTGTTTTAATTGCCTTATTTTCTTCCTATTACGGAACAAGATATGTGGACGCCTCGGAAAAACGTTTGGGAATTATTTCCGCCATTGCTTTGGAAAGTTTTTTAAAGCTCTTTTTTATTATTATCCTGGGAGTGTTCGTTATTTATTTTGTATTTGACGGTTTCTCAGATATTTATGAAAAGGCTAGCAAATTTGAAGATTTCAAGCAAAAAAACACCTTCAACGGTATTGAGGACGCCATGAACTGGATGGTTCTGTGCATGATCTCTGCCACAGCGATCTGCATCCTTCCGAGGCAGTTTCACACCGCAATTATCGAGAACAGACAGGAAAAACATATTAAAACAGCCATTTGGTTTTTTCCGTTATATCTGTTAATCTTTACGATATTTATTTTCCCTATTGCATGGGGCGGCAGGCTTATTTTTGATGGAGAAAAGGTTAATCCCGAGTTCTACTCTATCCTGATCCCGCAGCATTTTGATAATACTTTAATTACTGTTTTTGTTTTCCTTGGCGGATTGAGCTCCTGCATTTCCATGATTATCATTTCAGCCATTACGTTATCCATTATGCTTTCTAACAACCTCATTATTCCTTACGGTTTATTGGGGAAATTTAAATCCGATAATGAGGTACAGAATACCAGAAACATTACCAACATTAGGAAATTCAGCATTTTTGCCCTGATCATCATGGCTTTCGTATTCTACAAATATTTCATCCTGAAAACATCACTGGATTCCGTAGGTCTGATTTCTTTTGTGGTGATTGCACAGCTTGCCCCTTCTTTTTTCGGGGCCATATTCTGGAGAAGAGGGAGCTACAAAGGCGCCGTAGCAGGACTTCTTGCAGGGCTGGCCATCTGCTATTTCGGACTGATTATTCCGCAGTATTATTTCTCGTACAACCAAGAATTCAAAGGCATCATCCGTGATATGTATGACGTTTTTGCCTTTTTCAACATTCCGTTTTTAAGCAGGATTTCACAGATCTTTTTTTGGTCAATTTTTGTTAATTCCGCTTTGTTTGCCATTATTTCCGTAAGCATAAAAGGAAATTACCGGGAAAGAAATTTTGCAGAATTATATGTGGATATCGACAAGTATATTCAAAACCATGAAAATGCATTTATCTGGCGCGGAACGGCTTATGTTTCGGATATCAGGAATATTCTGGAGAGATTTTTAGGTAAAAATAAAACAGAACAGGCTTTAAGAATCTTCAATTTAAAATATAATATTGATTCTCAAACCGAAACAGCAGATTCTAGGTTTATCAAATTCTCGGAAAACCTTCTGGCAGGAAGAATAGGAACGGCATCGGCAAAAATTCTCATTGAAGGTGTAACGAAGGAAGACAAAATTTCCCTGAAGGAAGTTTTAAATATTTTAGAAGAATCCAAAGAAAATATTACCCTTAATAAAAAACTGACAGAACAATCTGAAGAATTACAGAAACTTTCTGATGACCTGAGAAAAGCTAATCAAAATTTAATTGTTAAAGACCGGCAGAAAGACGATTTCCTGGATTCCGTAGCTCATGAATTAAGAACTCCGATTACAGCAATCCGCTCTGCGGGGGAAATTCTGGCCGATGACGACGACATTCCTTTTGAAATCAAACAGGAATTTTTAAACAATATCATCACAGAATCTGACAGGCTGAGCGAAATCATCAATGATATCCTTTACCTTGACAAGCTTGAACATGGCGAAATTGCTTTACACATCAAAGAAAACAATATTCTTGAAACCTACAAAAAAGCCGTCAATCCACTACTCCACCTGATACAGCAGAAAAACATCCATTTAAGTGAAGTCAACCTCCTGAACAAAGCCGTATTGGAGTATGATGAAGCCAGAATGATACAGCTTTTCCAGAATATCCTTGGTAATGCTTTGAAGTTTACAGATGACCAGGGAACCATACAAACCAAGCTGTCCGAAAAAGAAGACCACCTCGTGATCACCGTTTTCAACACAGGAAGACACATCCCTGAAGAGGATCTTGAAATGATTTTTGATAAATTTTATCAGTCGAAAAACCAGAATATTTTAAAACCTACAGGAAGCGGACTGGGACTGGCTATTTCCAAAAAAATCGTACAGGCACACAGCGGAAGAATAAAAGCAGAAAACAGTGGCCTGGGCGTAACGTTTACAATAAGCATTCCTTACAACATAACAAAAGAGATCAGAAATGAAGTTGAACAAAACCAATAACCATCTATGAGAAAGATTATTATTGCCGATGACGAACATAAAATATTAATGTCGCTGGAATACAGCTTTAAAAAAAACGGCTACGACGTTTATATTGCAAGAGACGGAACAGAAGTCCTGGATTTCCTGAAAACCATGACTCCCGATGTAATCCTTCTGGACATCATGATGCCCAACCTGGACGGGTACAGCACCCTGGAAGCCATCAAAGAAGATATCCGGCTGAAAGACACAAAAGTCATTTTCCTGAGTGCAAAAAATAACCCGAAAGATATTGAAAAAGGTCTGGAAATGGGTGCCGATGCCTATGTCACAAAGCCCTATTCCATAAAGAAACTGCAGCAGCAGATTGAGGAGATGTTTGAGTAGATGGGAGAAAGAATCAAGATGTGAGATTTCAGATATGAGATTTCAGACGTCAGATATCAGATAATAGACTATGGATAATTTGATATTGATATTAGATAAAAAATAAACACACCGTCATTGCGAGCGAAGCGAAGCAATCTCTTAATTATCTTAACTTCTGAACACCTCTTAATGTTTCAATTTTAAACCATTAAGTTTTTTATTAAGTTTTTAAGAGCATTAAGTTTTTAGCGTTGCTTTAGGGATTGCTTCGTCGCTTCGCTCCTCGCAATGACAAAAACACAAAAATTAATATGGACATTGATATACTTTTTAAACAAAGCATAGAAGACAAAGAAAACTTCTGGAAAGAACAGGCCAAAGAAATACAATGGTTTGAGTTTCCGCAACAGATCCTTTCTACAGATCAAAACGATTATCCGCAATGGTATTCCGACGGAAAGCTCAATATCTGCTACCTGTGCATCGACCAACACATTGAAGACGGTTTTGGAGATCATACTGCCATTATTTACGATTCTCCGGTCACCGGTCAGAAAAAAACGTACACTTTTAATCAGGCAAAAGAAGAAATTTCAAAGCTGGCAGGAGGACTTGCTTCCCTCGGTCTGAAAAAAGGTGACACTGCCGTTATTTATATGCCGATGATTCCCCAGACACTTTTTGCAATGCTGGCCTGCGCAAGGATCGGGGTGATTCATAATGTGGTTTTCGGAGGTTTTGCCCCTCATGAATTGGTTGTGAGAATTGACGACTGCAAGCCCAAAGCCCTGATCACAGCTACAGCAGGTGTAGAAATAGCAAGAAGAATCCCTTATTTGCCATTGGTTGAAAAAGCCATTGAACTGGCACAGGATAAAGTAGATCATATTATTGTTTATAACAGAAAACTGGTAGACAACCAGCATGAAATGTTTGAAGGACTTATTGATTATGAAGAACTGATCCAAAAATCTGAACCTGCAGACTGTATTTCAGTGGAATCTACTCATCCTCTGTACCTGCTTTACACTTCAGGAACTACAGGGAAGCCTAAAGGAATCGTAAGGGATACCGGAGGTTATGCTACAGCTCTGAAGTTCTCTATGAAATATATTTACGGTGTTGAATCTGGAGAAACCTACTGGGCTGCTTCCGATTTTGGATGGGCCGTGGGTCACAGTTTCAGTGTATACGGACCGTTAATCAACCGAAATACCACCATCATTTTTGAAGGAAAACCCATTATGACGCCTGATGCAGGAACCTTCTGGAGAATCATTTCAGAATATAAGGTTTCCGTGATGTTTACAGCTCCTACAGCCATCAGAGCCATTAAAAAGGAAGATCCGAACGGTGAATTGGTCAAAAAATATGACCTATCCCATTTCAAAAAGCAGTTTCTGGCCGGTGAACGATGTGATGTTGCCACCCTGGACTGGTTTGCAGAACATATCGGGGTTCCCGCTATCGATCATTGGTGGCAGACGGAATCCGGATGGCCTATGCTGGGACTAATGACATCTGATAAAGAATACAAAATCAAAAGAGCTGCTGCAGGAAAACCGATCCCGGGATACGATATTAAAATTTTTGATGAAAACGGATATGAACTTGATGCCCACCAGGAAGGATATCTGATCATCAAACTTCCACTTCCGCCAGGCGCCCTTCTGGGAATCTGGAACGACTACGAGCGTTTTCAGAGCAGTTATCTTTCGCAATACAACGGATATTATTTCTCAGGAGACGGTGCTATTCAGGATGAGGACGGCTATATTTTCATTACAGGAAGAGTGGACGATGTGATTAATGTAGCCGGACACAGGCTTTCCACATCAGAAATGGAAGAAATTGTGTCTTCCCATCCCGAAGTGGCAGAATGTGCTGTTGTGGGAATTGATGATGAACTGAAAGGTCAGGTGCCCTTTGCTACGGTTGTTTTAAAGAATGGTTCTGCAATTACCGAAGAGGAAGTTGAAAAAGACATCATCAGAATGGTTCGCGAGAAGATCGGCGCTGTGGCATTTTTAAAGAATGCCATGGTCGTCAAACGCTTACCGAAAACCCGCTCGGGGAAAACATTGAGAAAATTAATACGAACTCTTCTTGACGGGAAAGAATTTCAGGTTCCGTCGACAATTGATGACGAGAAAATTATTGAAGAGATTCAGGAAAAAATCAATGATTATAGGGCTTAAGCCATAAATTAAACATATATTTAATATTAATAAAATTCAAATTTCAAAAACGAAGGGATATGAGAAATTACTTAATTGAAGATTTGCCACATTATTTTGAAGAGTATAAAAAGTCTATCAAAAATCCTAAAAAATTCTGGGATAAGATAGCCGACCAAAATTTCGTATGGTACCAGAGATGGAGCAAGGTCGTTAAGTATGATATGAATGAAGCTAAAATCACATGGTTTAAAAACGCCAAATTAAATATCACCAAAAACTGCATCGACAGACATCTTTCGGTAAGAGGTGAAAAAACAGCCATCATCTGGGAACCAAATGATCCGAAGGAAGAAGCCCAGCATATTTCCTACAACGAACTGTACAACCGCGTCAATAAAACCGCCAATGTTCTCCGTGAAATGGGAATTGAAAAAGGTGACAGGGTTTGCATTTATCTTCCCATGATCCCTGAACTGGCTGTCACTATGCTGGCCTGCGCCAAATTAGGTGCCGTACATTCCGTCATTTTCGCAGGATTTTCCGCATCTGCTGTAGCTTCAAGGGTAAATGACTGTAACGCCAAAATGATCATCACCTCAGACGGAAGCTACAGAGGGAACAAAGTTCTCGATCTGAAAAGCATTGTAGATGAGGCCCTGGAAAAAACACCAAGCGTAGAATCAGTCCTTGTTGTGAAAAGAACAAACAATGACATTAAGATGAAGGAAGGCAGGGATCACTGGATGGCTGATCTGTACGAAAAAGCCTCCGCAGATTTCGTTACCGTGATCATGGATGCCGAAGACCCTCTTTTCATCCTGTACACTTCAGGTTCCACTGGAAAACCGAAAGGAATGCTTCATACCTGTGCCGGATATATGGTCTACACTGCCTATACTTTTAAAAACGTATTCAATTATAAAGAAAATGATATTTACTGGTGTACTGCAGATATCGGATGGATTACAGGACATTCTTATATTTTGTACGGACCGCTTCTTAACGGCGCTACCACAGTCATTTTTGAAGGGGTTCCCACTTATCCTGAGCCTGATAGATTTTGGGAAGTTATTGAGAAACATAAAATTACCCAGTTCTACACCGCTCCTACCGCCATCCGTTCATTAGCCAAAGAAAGCACGGAATGGGTAGATAAACATGACCTGAGCTCATTAAAGGTGATCGGCTCCGTAGGTGAACCTATTAATGATGAAGCATGGCATTGGTTCAACGATCATGTGGGAAATAAAAAATGTCCTATTGTAGATACCTGGTGGCAGACGGAAACAGGAGGAATCATGATCTCTCCTCTTCCATTCGTTACTCCAACCAAGCCTACTTATGCTACCCTTCCTCTGCCGGGAATCCAGCCTGTGCTGATGGATGATAAGCGGAATGAAATTACAGGAAATCAGGTAACAGGAAATCTTTGCATCCGTTTTCCGTGGCCGGGAATTGCCAGAACCATCTGGGGAGATCATCAGCGGTATAAGGAGACCTATTTCACAGCCTTTCCTGGAAAATATTTCACAGGGGACGGCGCTTTGAGGGATGAAGTCGGATATTACAGAATTACCGGCCGTGTAGATGATGTAATTATTGTTTCCGGTCATAATTTAGGGACTGCACCTATTGAAGACAGCATCAACGAACACCCGGCCGTTGCCGAATCAGCAATTGTGGGCTACCCTCACGATATCAAAGGAAATGCTTTATACGGATTTGTGATCTTAAAAGAAACAGGAGAAGGCCGTGACAAAGAGAACCTTAAAAAGGAGATCAATCAGCTTATCTCTGATCAGATTGGACCGATTGCCAAGCTCGATAAGATACAGTTTGTTTCAGGCCTTCCGAAAACGCGGTCAGGAAAAATTATGCGTAGGATTCTGAGAAAAATTGCGGAAGGAGATTTCAGCAGTTTCGGAGATATTTCTACGCTGTTAAATCCTGAAATTGTAGAAGAGATTAAAAACGAAAGAATTTAATTTTTAAAATGATATTGAAAGAAAACGGGCTTCGTCCCGTTTTTTTGTTTTATAACTTCCTCCGTAGACCTCATTGCTTTGTATAATTTATTTTTATTGCTGTGAGGTTTTGCGAACCGAGTAAATTTTATACTAAAAAATGTAAATAACCTCTCCCAAAGCTTCGTTAAAAATATTATTTTTAACAGCTATGAAATATATCCTGATTACCACTACTCTTGCATTATTATTTTGCTGCAGCAAAGAGAAACAGACGGAGAAGAAAATTATAAAAATTTTCGAAGCTGACCGTTGCTATAAACAAATGATGATCAATGACAGTCTGCCACCTAAAATCTCTTATCTGAACACACCAGCCTTCAGAGAAAAAATAAAAAAAGAGAACCTGAAGCCATTCTATACTGCAGACCTGAACCATGACGGTGTAGATGATTACGTGGTTAACATTAAACAGAAAAAGGAATATGCAGGCAAGGAAATAGCGATTAATGTTTTTCCACTTAGTATTTGTAACGGTATGGGAAATATTGCTATTGCTCTGAGCCAAAAAACAGGAAAGTACAAGATATTCAATCCCTATAAGGATATGAATGAAGAAACTATCGCTGCGAAAATTTCTCCGGACGGAAAATTCATTCATGTGTTAAGGGTTAAATACACCTCTTCAAGAAATGTAGATGATAAAGATTTTTATGAGACTGATGTTTTAATGATTAAAAATAATGTCACCACAGAGTACATCAAAACTCCTCAAAAGCATACGATTAATGAAGTACAGATAGAGCTTAACGGACAATTCTTTATGACACTGGATTTTAAGGAGAAAAAAATGTATCTGGATAATACCCGGCTTAATAAACTGAATACGGAAAAAACCTATTTCAAAAAAATGTCAAAAGAAGATGAAGAACAGCTTCTGATGCTTCTGAATGATATGGATTTCACCAGTATTGATAATTCAGAAAATACTCCGGTTAAAAACGTTGGAAATTATTTTCTCAATATCAACTATGACCAGAATCAAAACAAAGAGATCTGGAACTACGGCAAAAACGGAGGCCTGAGAACAATGAACTTTTATGACCAAATTATCCTCTATATTTATCAGTTGGGCTGGACGGAATACGAATCGACAAACGATTAATGAATTAAAGTCTCATCAAAATCAAACAGCTGTTCAATAGATTTTTTCAAACATTTTAACATTACATTATAGATAATATATTAAAATATAAAATTTATTAAATTTTCAACAACAATATTAGAAAATATTTACTATCTTTAAGTACAATTTTAAAACTATTGCTTATGTCAAATATATTAGCTGGATTATTTGCACATCACAGCGATTACAAAAAACTAGAAGCTGATCTGGAAAATTCAGGATTTGAAAATTCAGATTACATAGTATACCTTCATAGCGGCTCTGACACCTCTCAGTACCTGGCGAGTGTTGTGGTAAAAGATAATAACCAAACTGATGGCGTCCGGAATATTTTCAACCAGAATTCAGTACTGAAAACCTATTTATTGGAGAATATGGGTATTGAAGAGGCTAATTATGATAATATCAAAAGATTTATCAATGCCAGAAACAGAGCTGAAATCCATAACAGTCCTGATGTGAAAATAAAAGCATCAAGCAGTGGCATGGATTCAGAAGTAAAATTCTGATAGAAAACACAAAATCTAATAACCGGAAATCCGCAGAGCGTTCTGCGGATTTTTATGTTTGAAAAGTTTAAAAAATTTCGTATTTTCGTTTAAATATAGGCATTAGCACAAATGAGTTACGATTTAGAACAGGAAAACAAAGAGATCCTTGCCCGGTATAAGGATCTGATTTCGAACACATACAGAACTCTGGACGAGGAAAACAACAAGCTCATCCGGAAGGCATTCGATATTGCATTGGATGCCCATAAAGATCAAAGGAGAAAATCCGGCGAACCATATATTTATCATCCCATTGCCGTTGCCAAAATTGTGGCTACAGAGATCGGTTTGGGAGCAACTTCTATTGCCTGTGCCCTTTTACATGATGTGATAGAGGATTCAGATTATACCTATGAAGATCTGAAAAAGATTTTTGGAGAAAAGATTGCCGGTATTGTTAACGGGCTTACCAAGATCTCCATCATGAATCACCAGAATATTTCCGTACAGTCTGAAAACTACAGGAAGCTGCTGCTTACGCTGTCCGAAGATTTCAGGGTTATTCTGATCAAAATTGCCGACCGTCTTCACAATATGCGTACGCTGGAAAGCATGGCTCCGGATAAGCAGAAAAAGATAGCTTCGGAAACAGTTTATATTTATGCTCCTATGGCACACCGTCTGGGGTTGTATAATATTAAATCAGAGCTTGAAGATCTTTCATTAAAATACAACAATCCGGAAGTTTATAATGAAATTACCGAAAAGCTGGAGCTTGCCAAAGAAAGCCGTGAAAGATATATTGAGGAATTTAAAACCGAAGTTTCCGAAAGACTGAAAGAAGAAGGTCTGAACTTTACGATTAAAGGCCGTGCAAAGGCTATTTCTTCCATTTACAGAAAAATGCTGAAACAGGGAGTTTCGTTTGAAGAAGTTTTCGACAATTATGCCATCAGGATCATTTACAAATCGGATGCTAAAAACGAAAAATTCCTGGCCTGGAAGATCTATTCCATTGTAACTGACGTATATCACAGCAATCCTTCAAGAATGAGGGACTGGATCACACAGCCGCGTTCTACCGGGTACGAAAGTCTCCATTTAACTGTTCTGGGACCGGATAGAAAATGGATTGAGGTACAGATCCGTTCCGAAAGAATGGACGAGATCGCTGAAAAAGGGGTTGCAGCCCACTACAAATACAAAGAGGGATACAAACAGAGCTCGGACGACCGTAATTTTGAAAGATGGGTAACTGAAATCCGCGATATCCTTGAACAACAGCAAAACCTTTCTACATCAGAACTTTTAGATAATATAAAACTGAATTTATATTCCAAGGAAGTGTTTGTATTTACTCCAAAAGGGGAAATCAAGATTCTTCCGACGAATGCCACCGCTCTGGATTTTGCTTTTGCCGTTCACTCTGACCTTGGAATGAAATGCCTCGGGGCAAAGATCAACGGAAAACTGGTTCCTATCTCTTATGTTCTTCAGAATGGCGACCAGATCGATATTTTGTCTTCCCAGAACCAGAAGCCTAAATCTGACTGGCTGGAATTCGTAGTGACCTCCAAAGCCAAGTCCAAAATCAAAAGCTACCTGAATTCTCAGAAAAACCAACTGGTGGAAGATGGAAAGGAGATCCTTCAGCGAAAACTTCGTCATGCAAAAATCAGCTTTAACGATGAGGAGATCAACAAACTCCAGAAATTCTTTAACCTTAAATCTTCACAGGAGCTTTTCCTTAAATTCCAGAGCAATGAGCTGGATGTAAGCAGCCTGAGAAAATATATTGAAAGTAAAAACGTATTCAATAATTTACTTTCAAGATTCAGAAAATCACCGTCGAAAAACGTTCAGTTTGAAGAACCGAAAGAGCAAAATCTTGATATGATTGTTTTCGGGAAAGACGAAGAAAAACTGAATTACAGCTACGCCAAATGCTGCACAGTAATTCCCGGAGATAAAATTTTCGGATTCATTACCATTTCCGATGGTATCAAAGTTCACAGCGATAACTGCCCGAACGCCATTAACCTGAGGGCACAATATGACTATCGTGTGATCCCGGCCAAATGGGTAAATGCAGAAAGCTTTAAGAACAGAGTTAAGATCGAAATTGAGGGTCTGGACAGAATGGGAATGATCAATGATATCACCACCGTGATCAGCGGAAGTATGGGAATGGATATGAAGAGCATGTCCATAGAATCCAATGACGGCGTCTTTATGGGCAATATCAACCTTGAAGTCAAAAATAAAGGCCAGCTGGAAGAAACATTTAAAAAACTTAAAGATATTGACGGCGTTTCAAGAGTGAGACGACTGCAATCGTAAGCATGAATTTATCTCTCTATTTTAAAAAATTTTTCAGCAGTAATCAGGCATCAGGAATTATACTTATTTTTTGTGTCCTGATTTCATTATTAATCGCGAATTCTTCTGCCGGTGAAGGTTTCCAAAATTTTTTAGACAAGGAAGTGGGCACTCACCTTTTTCATCTTACGTATCCTGTGAGCATCTGGATCAATGACGGCCTTATGGCCATTTTCTTCCTGTTGGTTGGATTAGAAATCAAAAGGGAAATGGTGGAAGGAGAATTGTCTTCCTTCAAAAATGCTTCCCTTCCTATATTTGCTGCGGTAGGCGGAATGCTGGTTCCGGCTGTCATCTACACCCTTTTCAATAGCGGCACAGAATATGGCAATGGCTGGGGAATTCCTATGGCCACGGATATTGCTTTCTCGCTTGCCATTATTTCAATGCTGGGAAAAAAAATCCCCAATTCCATTAAAATATTCCTGGCTGCATTGGCAATTGTGGATGACCTGGGTGCTATTCTGGTAATTGCTGTTTTTTATACGGAACAGATTCACTGGACGTATCTCCTGCTTTCATTTGGAACTGCTGCTCTGCTTTTTCTGTTGAACTTCCTGAAGGTTACCCGTCTTATTTTCTATATTATCCCAGGGCTGTTTTTATGGTATTTCCTGCATCATTCGGGAATTCATGCAACTATAGCCGGAGTTCTTCTGGCATTTTCCATTCCTACAAACGTATCTGATGTAGAAATCTCCCCTCTTGAAAAACTGGAACACAAACTTCATTTTCCTGTGAGCTTTCTGATCATGCCTATATTTGCTTTAACGAACACCAATATTACTTTTACCAGTGAGATGGTAACGGGTGTGACAAGTACATTAGGCCTGGGAATTATCTGTGGGCTGGTTTTAGGAAAACTGATAGGGATCAATCTGTTTTCTTTTATTGCTATTAAGTTAAAACTCAGCACACTTCCTCAGAACAGTACATGGCTTCAGATGGCAGGCGTTGGTTTATTAGCAGGAATAGGTTTCACAATGTCTATTTTCATTGCACTTCTTTCCTTTAAAGAGAGTATCCCTATTCAGGATGAAGCTAAATTTGCCATTCTGATTGCTTCTTTTTTAGCAGCAGTTTTAGGATTTGTGATACTGAGTATGAGTTCTAAAAAAAATATAAACGAAGTAGAAAACTAATTACTTCCTCTCATCAAGCTTTCTTTTGTGCTCTTCGTCACTTTCCAGATTAGGTTCTGTGACAGGTGCATGATAGTGAACCGCTTCTTTCTTGATTTCATCAGACAACAGCTTTTCGATTCTAAGTTTTCTGAGTGCCATGTTGAGTTCATTTCCAAACAGCAGAAGATACACATTCACATTAACCCAGACCATCAGTAAGATCATGCTTCCGATGGATCCATAAAGAACGTTATATCTTGCGATATCTTTTACATAGATCGCAAAAATATAAGTAGTCAGGACAAACAGAACCGTCGTTAAAATAGCTCCGGGTACCGCCTGTCTGAATCTGGCAATCTTAACTGTTCCCAACCAGTAAAAAAGCGTTAAAAGGATGAAATAGAAAAGTGGAAAAGATACAAACCCGATAATTTTGGAAAGGTTATTTACCAGCCAGGGAATGTCATATGCCGGCGTAAAGAGCTTCATTACAACCTCCACATAATACACTCCGAAAAGTGCCAGAAAGACAATGGTAATAAAGCCTATTGTGATAAAAAATGAAAGGATAAATTCCTTTACATCAGTCAGTTTTTCATCTGAATTTTCATTAAATCCATTTATCAACGAAAAAGTCCCGTTGGTAGCAAAAACCAATGCCAAAACGATAGTCAGATTACTGATCCCTTTCATGTTCGGGATGATATTGGTTTCAATATATCCCCTTACATCGCCTTCCATATTGGAGGGAAAAACATTATGCATCAGAACTTCGAAAATATAAAACTGAAGCTTATCATAATGCGGCATGTATGGCAAAACAGAAAGCAGGAACAGCAAAAAAGGAAACAAACTGATGGTAAAGCTCCAGGAAATTGCAGCTGCCTTTCTACCTATATTTCCCTTAAAGATTCCGGAAATATAAATCTGGAACATCTGCCAGAGCGAAATTCCTAAGACGGGAATATGTATGCTGTCAAAAAATTCCTGAATCTTCAGGATAAATCTGGGAACTTTTATATTCATCTATTTGGTGTATTTTTACTTAATAAACCCTCCTGTGTATCTTCTGACAAGAAGAAGCTTAAGCTGTTTTTAATAAGTCTTTATACAAATATAAACATTTTCCTTTTCCTTATTTCAATGCCAAAGTAACGAATAAATAGCATTTTTTTAATGGTTTAAAGAATCTGTTTCGGTGGATAAATATAAATGATCTTCATGAAAAGAATTTAAAAATTAAATAATCAAAACATTGAAAATACCGGAAATCATTGTTTTTTTACTTTTAACATTTTCTGACCGGCTTTACAGGTTTCAGCTGTTTTCCGGCATAAAATGGTATCTTTGCCATCAGAAATCCTCTATACATGAGAATCAGCTTGCTTTGTATCGGTAAAACGGATGATAAGGAGATCACCTCTTTAATCAGCTATTACCTTACCCGCCTTCCCAAACACTGGAATTTTGAAATCACCGAAATTCCGGATGTAAAAAATGCCAAAAACCTTTCTCCTGATCTTTTGAAAAAGGAAGAATCCAAGCTGTTCCTCAATTATATTGATAAAAATGACCTGGTTGTAATATTGGATGAAAAAGGGAAACAGTTTACCAGCCGCGAATTTGCCCAGAAAATCGACAACTGGATGAATTCCTCAGTAAAAAAAGTCCACATCCTTATCGGAGGGGCGTATGGTTTTTCTGAAGACATTTACAGCCGTGCCAATGAAAAAATGTCACTTTCAAAAATGACATTTACCCATCAGATGATCCGTTTATTTATTGTGGAACAGCTATACCGTGCCGACCAGATTTTACAGGGAAAGCCCTACCATAATGATTAAACAGTTCCTAATTTTTTATTATCTGCAAAATTTTATTCTTACCTGATCTGTAAACCAATCTGTCTTTTTGCCTCGCCTACTACAAAAGCAACGGAATTGGCAATATTAAAGCTCCGGATTAATTTTGACATAGGAATAGTCAGGTGATTTTCAAACTGATCCAGGACTTCCTTACTCAACCCCACACTTTCTTTACCGAAAACCAGCCAGTCGCCATCCTGAAAATCATTTTCCAGATACGATTTTTCAGCATGTGAGCTCATCAGAAAAACACGGGACCGATCAGGGATATTTTTCATCCATTCTTCAACATTGGCGTATTCCGTAACGTCAAGATGCTTCCAGTAATCCAATCCTGATCTTTTCAGGTTCTTGTCATTGATTACAAATCCAAACGGATGAACGAGATGCAATCTGCTTTCAGTGCCTACGCATAACCTTCCGATATTTCCTGTATTATTGGGTATTTCAGGTTCTATAAGAACAATGTTTAACATGTTTATATCTTTATCAGTTTAAAAAATTCAAATCATCATCCCGGAACAGCTTACAAGAATTGATATGGCTGTTCCTGTCTGATAAAACAGTTCCGGGCCAGGCATTTCATGCCTGGCCCGGAACTTATAATTAAAAAAAATTATTTTTTCACGCACTTGGCATAATAATCGGCCAGAATAGCTTTTTCATAACCTAAGCTTACGGCCTTATCCAGATTTTCACAAGCTTCTTTGGGCTTTGCCGTATCAAATAAAACCAATGCTTTAGTCACATAAGAATTAGAAAATTTCGGATCTATGGAAATGGCTTTATTGACGTCTGTAAGAGCTTCCTTGGGCTTTTTCATTTTAAGATAAACATCTGCCCTTCCGTTATAAAGAAGCGATTCCGGTTTTTCTGAGATAAGCTGGTTGTAATCTTTCAGGGCGCCTTCCAGATCACCGTTATTTTTCTTCAGATTGGCTAATCCTGTTTTGGCATAGATATTATCGGGTGCAAAGCTCAGAATCTGTTTGAGATCACTCAGCGCAAGGTCTTTTTTCCCCTGGCTGTCATAGATTTTGGAACGGGTAAGATAAAATTCAGGATTTTCAGCATCGATTTTAAGGCCGGTAGCAATATATTCCAGTGCTTTGGCTTTGTTTCCCTTCTGGCTGTTCAATGAGGCAAGATTAGCATACACAGGAGCTGATAAAGGATTAGCTTTCATAGCAGACTCGTAGGATTTCATAGCTAATGCTGTTTTTCCAAGCCTTCTTTGGGCAGTACCAAGATTATTGTAGTATTCAGACTGGTATTTCTGAATCTGCTCTTTTTCCGCAAGTTTGGTATACTGCTCTTCCGCACATTTATAGTCTGCTTTTTTAAAACATTCTTCTGCTTTAATTTTGTCCTGTGCGTAAAGTGTGAATGAGGAGCATATCAATGCTGTAAGTAATAAAGTTTTTTTCATGAAGGTATATTTTGTTTGTTGATGACTTTTTTGGCGAGTACTCCAAATATTACTCCCAATAAAGATCCAACAAACGCCCCCACCAAAATATCTATCGGGAAATGCACTCCTAAATATATCCGGCTGTAAGAAACTACCACAGCCCATGCAAATATAGCATATGGAAACCAATTGAGCTTCTTTTTTAATAAAATACTTAAATAAGCGGCCAGAAAGAAAGTATTGGAAGCATGGGCAGAATAAAACCCGTACTGTCCGCCGCACTTCACAATTCTCATATAATGTTCCAGACTCGGATCATGGCAGGGCCTTAGTCTTGCTACTCCAAATTTGAAAACACTTGCCAGCTGGTCGGAAACCGTAACCCCAAGTCCAATAAATATAAGGATGAAAATTAAAGACTTTAATTTATAATTTTTGTATAAAAAGTAAAGGAATATAACATAAAGCGGTACCCAGATCCAGGTACTTGAAATAAGCATCCAAAATTGGTCGAAAGAGGAATCGCCCAAATTATTAAGGTATAGAAAAACCTTTTTATCTTCCTGAATAATCTCCTCCATAAATTATCTGCTTACAGGCCCTTCGTAAGTTTCATCATCGGCAGGCTTAAGTTTAGGAGGTTCATTGGAAGCTAAAGGTTCCTTTACGATATCTTTTTCAATATCTTTCATGGGATTGAAGTCTTTTGCCGCATCTTTCACCTTCTCGATTTCGCACTTAATCTCAGAAACCGGATTATCCGTTTCCTTCATGATCTCAGTTTTAATATCTTCCACTGCTCCACGCATTTTTCTAACGCCTGCACCTAAGTCACGCGCTATCTGAGGGAGTTTATCCGGACCGAATAATACAACAATCGCTACCGCGATCAGTGCCATTTCTCCAATGCTTAATTCCATCCGGTAAAATTACGAAAGATTATACATTTATTTTACCGTAAACTAAAATTTTAAACAAATTTTAAGAATTTTGAGTAACGGGTGTTCCCGAATCCGGGTTACGAGTTAAGGGTTTGAGCGTTTTTATGGAATGGAAACCTACATACTAAAGTCATTATATTGATCTTAAATTTCCCTGATTTACATTTAAAAATTCATTTTTCATTTGCAAAGGAAAATTCACAATTGACATCCATAATACATTTTTATTCTTCGATTATTTATTAGTTTATTAAATTTTCACAACTTTCAATTAATAAATATTTAATTCAATAAATGGAGATTTATAATAAATTTTACTATATTTATTAGACAAAACCATTAAATATTTTTATTATGAAAAAACTTGTAACCACCTTTAAGCTTTTTGCCGTTATATCGGTATTAACGCTTACTGCCTGCCAGGACGAAAGCAGTGAAATGCCACAGGAATCTCCTGCCGCCAAAGTTTCCGCAACTGACCTGAAAAAGGAAATTACCACGGGATTAAAGACTGTTCCGGATAATGTTCAGGCTCAGATTAATGATTCAAAGAAAAACCTTGAACAGTATTTGAAAAACGATCTTCAGATCACTGGAATTACCGTTCTGGGAAAACTTTCTACACAGAGAGGCATTGAAATCTCCCAGGATCTCATCTCAGACAGAGACCAGTTTACAGCAGAAGGAAATATCCTTGAACCAGAAACTGTAAAAGTAGGTAAAATTGGATCACTTTTTTCAGGTGACCAATTATCCGAAGCTCAGAAAGGATTAAAAGAATCTGCTTCAGAGCAGATTAAAACAGGAACTGAGGTTCTTGAAATTTCCTGGAACTACAAAGGAGAGCAATTCACCTCGCTATGCTTTTACAATGAAACCGGAATTATCTGGGACAATGTATTTGCGGGCCTTGTCATGATGGACCCAAGAGGAAATTCTGAAACTTCCCCTATCGATTCTCAGGCTAAGGTAGCTTCAAAATGGTATAAACAATGGTGGACCGCCAACTGGCTTTGGGGTTCTAAAAGGGGTGAAATCGGCTACAAGATTACTATTTACTATTCAGGGTCTACCGTTTCCAATGTGGATGTAAGTGACTGGGGAAATATCAGCCTTGGTAAAGCGAAAAGCGAAAGTAAAGTAACGAAAAGAACCGGAGCTTACGGCCAGTGCAGATATGCGCTTGGACTGTGTACTCCAACCGGCTCATTAAGCTTTAACAGCAGTAATTTTTCTGTATCGTTTTCAGGACTGGGAAGTAATATTGTAAGCAACGGAACAAAATCACTTTATCCGTAAAATCTCAAACATTATATTTCAATAGAAACAGGGAAGCTTAAGGGCTTCCCTGTTTTATTATAATTGATTCTCTTTTGATTTAGAAATCATTTTTAATCGGTTTTTTACCTTTTTTCTGAAAAGCAGAATAAGTCATTACCACACTTACCGCCATTAAAATAAATGCCAGGAAGAACGGAGCTCCTGAAAATTCAAATGGGGCTTCATCATGGGTAAAAAAGTAGAACAGATTGGTCATTAACGGTGGTCCGATGATAGAAGTGGCACTCATTAAACTGGTTAATGCTCCCTGAAGCTCTCCCTGTTCATTGGAAGGTACACTTTTCGTGATCACCGACTGAAGTGCAGGCCCGCAGATCCCACCCAAACAGTAAGGAATCAAAAAGGCAAACATCATCCAACCCTGTGTGGCAAAAGCGAAAAGAAGCATTCCTATCGCATAAAGAGCAAGCCCATAATAAATACTTTTCTCTTCACCCAGTTTCGGAGTTGTCCAACGTATGAGAACCCCCTGAACCAAACCTACTAAAAGACCTACTACTCCCAATGAAATTCCCACCATTCTTTCTGTCCAGTTGAACTTATACATCGTAAAAAAGCTCCAGTTACTTTGAACGGCATGACCGGCAATATAAATCAGGATAAGGGCAACAATAAGCCCGGAAATCTCGGGATGCTTACCCAAAAACTTAAATGAACCAACAGGATTGGCACGCTTCCAGTCGAATTCTCTTCTTTTATCTTTATCCAAACTTTCAGGAAGAATGAAATAACCGTAAAGGAAATTGAGGATACATAATCCTGCAGCCGCATAGAAAGGCACTCTTGCACCATAATGTCCCAAAACACCTCCCAGTACAGGTCCAATAATAAATCCAAGACCAAAAGCCGCACCAATAAGACCGAAATTTTTGGCCCTGTCTTCATCCGTAGAAATATCCGCAATATAGGCACTGGCTGTTGTTACGCTGGCACCCGTGATCCCTGCAATAATTCTTCCCAGGAAAAGCCACCAGATGGTAGGGGCAAGCGCCAGGAAAATATAATCTACTGCAAATCCAAAAAGGGAAATCAGGATAATAGGTCTTCTTCCGTATTTGTCACTCAGATTTCCTACCACAGGAGAAAAGATAAACTGAGTAAATGCATAGGCAAAACCCAGCCAGCCGCCATATTTTGCCGCTTCACTGATATCGGCATGAATCAGTTCCTCAATTAATTTGGGAACCACAGGAATAATAATCCCCCATCCTGTAATATCGATCAGTAAGGTAATAAATATGAAGCCAATGGCCGCTTTTTTCTTTGAGTTTTCCATAATGCTGCAAAATTAATGAAATCCGAAATATAATGATTCTAAATTGCGAATTTGGAGTTTCAGGTTCCGGGTTCCGAGTTTCGGGGTGCGAGTTGTGAGATTCAGATAGGTTATATGGTTATGGGTTTTCTGATATTTGTAAAGATAAGTTAATCATGAACTCCGATATTAATTTTTGAATTAGAATCTAAACCATAAAAAATCTACAACCCGAATCGATTCCTATCTTGTTGAAACCTGAAACCCGGAACCCGGAACCCGAAACTCAAAACCCGCATCCCGCACAAAAAAAGACCGCTTCTTTCGAAACGGCCTTTACTTATTTATTGTAGTGTATATTACTTTGAAGCAAGTACTTCTTTGCTGGTTGTTGTTTTACCATGCACTCCTTCTTCTTTTCCTTTCTTAAGGAAGTCATAAGCGATAGCCGATGCAATAAAGATGGATGAATATGTACCGAATCCGATACCAATCAACATGGCAAACATAAATCCTCTAAGGTTATCACCTCCAAAAATGAAGATGGCTAAAATTACAAGAATGGTTGTGAATGAAGTGTTGAATGTTCTACCCAGTGTACTGGAGATAGAGTCATCAAATAATCCGGCTAATGTTAGAGATTTCTTCTCTCTCAGATACTCTCTGATTCTGTCGAAAATAATTACGGTGTCATTGATTGAGTACCCTAATACCGTAAGGATTGCTGCAATGAAATCCTGGTTGATCTCCATGTTGAACGGCATATATTTGTGAAGCAGTGAATAAGCTCCCAAAATAATTACCGCATCGTGGAATAGCGCTGCTACCGCACCAAGGGAGAACTGCCATTTTCTGAACCTTAACAAGATATAGATGAAGATCATCCCAAGCGCACCCAATACAGCATAAACACCGTGGATTTTAATATCATCAGCTACGGAAGGTCCTACTTTTTCAGAAGATATGATTCCGGCGTGGTCTTTATCGGCTGATTTGAATTCTGCCAAAGTAGTTCCTGCAGGAAGATTGGTTTTAAGACCTTCGAATAATTTCTGTTCGATGATCTGGTCTGCTTTTAAAGATTCATCTTCAATCAGGTAGTCTGTAGAAATTTTCAGCTGTCTGTCGTTTCCAAAGGTTTTAGCTTCTACGGAAGAGTTTTTACCGTCTTCAGTTTTGAATAAAGCTACTAATTTATCTTCAACATCTTCAGCTTTTACATCTTTATCAAATCTTACCACATAATTTCTACCACCGGTAAAATCGATACCGTATTTGAAACCGTGAGTTGCAATTGAAATAATACAAACTACTGTAAGGATTGCAGAAAAGATATAAGCATATTTTCTTTTCCCGATAAAATCGATCCATGTATTTCTGAACAAGTTCTTCGTTGCGGGAGTCCACACAGAAAGTCCTTTTCCTTTATTTAATCTAGAGAAGATCATTACTCTGGAAAGTAGTACTGACGTGAATAATGTCATCGCAATACCAATCATCAATGTCAATGCGAAACCTTTGATAGGTCCTGTACCGAAGAAGAATAGTACAACCGCCGTTAAGAAGGTAGTTGTGTGACCATCGATAATAGCATTTAATGCATGTTTGAAACCATCTTTATAAGCTTCAAGAATACTTTTTCCTAAGAATAGTTCTTCTTTGGTTCTTTCGTAAATGATTACGTTCGTATCAACGGCGACTGCCATTGTTAAAACGATACCTGCGATACCCGGAAGCGTAAGTGTAAAGTCTCCCGAATCCATGATACCGAAAATATAAAATAAGTTGATGATCATTGCAATTACAGCATAAACACCCGCTCCACCGTAATAGAAGATAATGTAAACGATAATAATACCGAATGCAATAATGAATGAAAGTAAACCTGCATCAATAGACTCCTGTCCTAATGAAGGTCCTACAACCGTAGCCTGAACTACTTTTGCACCTGCCGGTAATTTACCTGCTCCTAAAACGTCAACCAGTTCTTTAGCTTCCTCCTGAGAGAAGTTACCGGAGATCTGCGTTCTACCGTTAGGAATAGCACCTACAACGTTTGGTGCCGTGTAAACTCTGCCATCCAATGTTACAGCAACCGGTTTACCTACGTTTTTCTCAGTTAATGTTTTCCATTCTTTAGCTCCTTTGGAATCCATCTGCATGTCTACCACTACTCTGCTCAGCTCATCATAGCCAATGCTCGCAGTTTCAACGGCACCGTCTACCGGAGCTTTTTGGTTAATGTTACCTCTGATTGCATATAATACTAAACTTTCAGCATCTGTAGCCTCAGGCTTGTACCCCCACATGAACTGGGTATATTTAATGTTGGCAGGACGTAATGACTGACCTACTTTGCTATTTAAAATTTTATTTACAGCAGCAGTATCGGATAGTTTTACGCTTGCAACACCGTTTGATCTTAATTTGTCAAGGTTTAAAAGATTCATGAAGTTGATATTCTTTGCAACTCCCATAGAATCACCTTTTATTCCAACCATTGTAGTCAATGTCTGGAAATATGGTGCTATTTCAGGAACCTGCTGTACTTCCCAGAACTGAAGTTTTGCAGAAGTCTGAAGCATTTTCTTCACCTTATCGATATCTTTCATACCAGGCATTTCCACAGAAATTCTGGCTGTACCAGGTACTCTCTGAACGTTTGGCTGGATGGCTCCAAGTTTATCAATTCTGGTTCTGATTACCTCGAAAGCTGTTCCTACAGAAAGATCAATTCTTCTTTTGATAATGCTTTTTACCTGATCATCAGAAGTATTGTACTTGATTTCTGATAAATTGGTATTCCCGAAAAGTTCAGGATCTGCCAGCTTAAGGTTAGTCCCTTTTGCTTTGTTGATCGCTTCAAACTGTTCGAAGAAATTATCAATATAAGATTTGGTGGAATTCTTCTGAACTTCATCAGTCTTGTTTAAAGCCTCAATAAGTACAGGATTGGTAGAATAATTAGTCAAATCATTCACCAGGTCTCTTTGGTTGATTTCCAAAAGAACATTGATCCCTCCTTTCAAGTCAAGACCAAGTTTCATTTCCTTGTCTTTGGCTTTCGTGTAATAAAGTTTCGTGAATCCCAGGTTCAAAGTATCCTTAGAAAGTCTTGCAATTTCTTTCTGATACTTTTCCGGATTGTCTCCTGCAACAGCAGTCGCCTGCCTTTCAATTTTGCTGGCGTACCAAGTTGGTAATAGCTCATTTAAGCAAATTAACCCTAGTACAATAGCAACAATTGTAATAAGTCCTTTTCCTTGCATTTTGTTATAACTACGTTAAATTAAGTCGGCAAATATAATGATTTTATTATTATTTTATGAATTTTTTAACAGCAGAAACGGTTTATTTTCAGATATATCCGAGTTTTAACTTCTATTTAAGATTTAATAATTTTTTTTCCTTATTGTAATGAAATTTTCAAATTTCAATTGGTATAAAATTTTCATTCATTGATCAATACACTAAATATCAAAATATTATGAAAAAACTATTTTTTACCCTATGCGTTTTTTCTTCTTTAATTGTTAATGCTCAAAGCATTAATTTAGTAGAATTTGCGTCCGGGCTCACCAGCCCCGTTGAAATTACAAACGCCAATGATACCCGTCTCTTCGTCGTGCAGCAGAACGGAATCATCAAGATTATCCAGCCCAATGGAACGATCAATGGTGCTGACTTTTTAAACATCAGTACCAAGGTTCTTTTCGGAGGGGAAAGAGGACTTTTAGGGCTTGCATTTCACCCTCAATATGCTACAAACGGATATTTCTTCGTGTATTACAACAATGTCTCGAACGGAAATATTACCGTAGCAAGATATTCTGTAAGTGCTACCAATCCGGATATTGCAGATCCTGCTTCTGAAAAGATCATTCTCAACATCCCTAAACCGTTTGACAATCACAACGGAGGAAGCATTCATTTTGCTCCCGACGGATACCTCTGGATCGTTACAGGAGATGGCGGAAGCGGCGGCGACCCTAACAACAATGCTCAAAACATCAATTCACTTCTGGGAAAAATGTTAAGAATCGACGTAAATGCCACGGGACCGTATAATATTCCACCCGGAAACCCTTTTGCAGGAAACCTGGTAACCGGAGCTGACGAAATCTGGGCCTATGGACTCAGAAATGCATGGAAATTTTCATTTGACACCACCACAGGAAATGTCATGATTGCGGATGTAGGTCAGGGGGCAATTGAGGAAATAAACAAAATGCCTATTACCCAAGCCGGAATCAATTACGGGTGGCGTTGCTATGAAGGCAATAATGCTTACAATACGGCCGGATGCGGCAGTATGGCGTCAATGACTTTTCCGGTAGCTGTTTATGATCATTCCGGAGGGAAATGCTCCATTACAGGGGGGTACGTTTATCGGGGAACTCAATACCCTGCGCTTCAGGGAAAATATTTCTTCGCCGATTATTGTTCTACTCAGGTCGGTTTTATGAATCCTGACAATTCTATTGTTTGGGGACCGGCAAGTTCAGGTAACAATTTTTCCACTTTCGGGCAGAATTCCCAAAAAGAACTGTTTGTGGCAGCTGTAACCAGTGGAAAAATATTTAAAATTACAACAGGATCTCTGGCTACGGACGAAACTTCAGGCCTGACTTCCATAAATATTCACCCCAACCCGGCTTCTGAGAAAGTTTTCATTGAAGGACTTTTGGACATGAATAATACCATTGATCTCATCAGCACAGAAGGAAAAATAGTGCTTGAAAAAGCAAAAGTAGAATATGACGGCAGCGTTGATATTACAGGAATTCCTCCCGGAGCTTATTATCTTATTATAAAATCAGGAGACGTGAAATCTTACAGCCAGAAACTAATTATCAAATAATATGACCTAATTTTGACTTTTTTAAACACCTTTAAATAAAACAAAAAGCGACTCAGAATCTGAATCGCTTTTTGTTTTTATATCGTCATAGAGAAAATTCTTGTTTCCGGCTTGTTCCTCATCATTCTGAGGTCAAAAACCATGGCAACGTTTCTCGTAAATGCCCGTCCTTTTTCAGTAATTTTGATTTGATGGTCATAGATTTCCACCAGTTCGTCTTTTTCCATTTCTTCCAGCATTTCAAATGCGTTTTCAAGCTCAGGGAAGGAATTTTTATCAGTAAAGGTAGTCTCAAGCTGGCACATCAGGTTCAGGATATGTCTTCTCACAGTAAGATCTTCCTCATTAAGGATATGTCCTTTTACTACAGGAATTCTGCCTTCTTCCACCATTTTCTGATATTCCTCCACCGTTTTTACATTTTGGGCGAAAGCATACCAGGAATCTGAAATAGCAGACATTCCGAGGCCAACCATCAGTTGAGTTTTACTTGAAGTATACCCCATAAAGTTTCTGTGAAGTTTTTTATGGATCAGGGATTGGTACAGATCATCATGTTCCAGGGAAAAATGGTCCATTCCCACTTCAATATACCCTAAGTCTTCCAGCAGCTTTTTCCCGTCTTCATACAAACGGCGTTTTTCTTCACCGCTTGGCAGATCATTTTCATCAAAACCTCTTTGTCCTACTCCTTTCACCCATGGAACGTGGGCATAAGAATAGAATGCAAGCCTGTCCGGCTTCAGTTCCATTGTTTTCCTGATCGTATATTCCATCGCCTCCCAGGTCTGATGCGGAAGTCCGAATACAAGATCATGGCTGATCCCTCTGTACCCGATTTCCTTAGCCCATTCCGTCACATTTTTAACATTTTCAAAAGGCTGTATCCTGTTGATGGCCTTCTGGACCTTAGGATCATAATCCTGAACTCCAAAGCTTACTCTTCTGAATCCAAGATCATATAAGGTCTGAAGGTGATCTCTGGTTGTATTATTCGGATGTCCTTCAAAAGAGAACTCAGGGTGTTCTGCTATTTCTACCGTATCAAAAATACCTTGTAATAATGTTTTTAAGTTCTGAGGCGAAAAAAAGGTAGGGGTACCTCCACCAAGGTGAAGCTCTTTCAGCTTCGGTTTCTCGTCAAAAAGTTCAAGATAGAGTTTCCACTCCTTTAAAACACTTTCCAGATACGGAATTTCAACACTATGCTGTTTGGTAATACGTTTATGGCAGGCACAGAACGTACACAATGCCTCGCAAAAAGGCAGGTGAATGTAAATAGAAATCCCCTCCTCTGCATTGCTCTCATGAAATGACCGGATCACAGTCTCCTTCCACTTTTCAGCCGAAAATGTAGTTTCGTCCCAATAAGGAACAGTGGGATAAGACGTGTAACGGGGCCCGGGAATATTATACTTATCTATTAAAGAATTCATTTCAAAATTTAAAATATTATCGAAACTCAGCCTAAACCGGTTTCATCCTGCAAAATTAACCATTACGAATGAATTTTAAACCATGAAATATATTAGCCTCTATTTTATAATGAGTCTAAATACGATCCTTACTGGAATTTTCCTAAGAATGATAAATTCTATACCTAAAATTTAAAATTTTAATTTCATCACGGAGATTTTACCATTCCCTGCAAAAACTACTGTGTTTCCATTTACCCAACTGCCAACGAAAAATCCTTTTTCATCAGAAATTTTCTTCCAGGTTTTCCCGAAATCAGAGGAATAACTGATATGTTTATCCCCTACTGCAATGATTTCTTTTCCTTTTGATCCTGGCCTGATCTTTACACAGGTCGTATAACCTGCATTTTTCCCGGAAGCCTGTATCTGCCATGTTTTCCCCGCATCATGGGTTGTTGCAATATTGTTGATGTTTTCATCCTGCTTGGTATAATCTCCGCCTACAGCAATTCCAAACTTATCATCATAAAAATCTATTGAATACATTCCCTGTGAAGATTCTCCCTGGATGAAAGGAGTTTCAAAAACTTCCAGATTTTCTTTTTTCAGATCCATTCTTAAGATTCTTGATGCTTTCCCGCCTGTGGCAATCCATAAAAAATTTTTGGACGAAGCAATATTGGTGTTGCTGGCAGCAAAAGCAGCCTCACCGCCGTTCAGTTGTATATTATTCCTGAACATTCCCCATTTTCCGTTACGGTAGACAGCCAGCTTCAACAGATTATCTTTGTCTGCATCACTGAAAGTGAAAGCCAATTGATTATTCACAAAGTGAAGCGCATCATAAAAAGCGGTCTTCGCAGTATCTTCAAAAACAATTTGAGATTTCAGGTCCTTTTTATTGATTTTAAAAAAATTAGCCGGGCTTTCAATGTTAATGGCATAAAAAGCATTATTATCCTGCGCCAATGTCCTGAACTGCAACTTTTTATCGGAAAGAATTATTTGTTTTTGGTTTTTCTGATTGTTAAGGTCTACAAAACCAAATTTTGAATCTGTTCCGCTGTACCAGACCTTGTTATCATATATTTCAATAGCCCTGATACTTATTTTATCATTCAAAACAGTGGTAAAGCTTTCGATCTGCTGGGAGAATGCCAATATTCCCAGACAGAAAAACAGGATGGAAAAAGTTTTTTTCATAGTAAACAAAAATAAAAAATCCGCAGAATATCTGCGGATTTATGGTTTATATTTTTTAATCCAGATCAGGTTTTTCCAAAGGTTCCTGTTCTGCTTTAAAAGTTTCACCAAATTCTCCATTCTGAAGTTTTGAGTGCTTTTTACTGTACAGGAAGTAAACAAAAAACCCGATGATCAGCCAGGCAAAAGAATACATCTGTGCTTCTTTGCTCAGGTTAAAGATCAGGTAAACATTGATCGCAATACCTAAACAGGCAATAACAGGTAAAGCAGGAACTTTAAAGTTTCTCTGCAAATTAGGTTCTTTCACTCTTAATACCCAAACTGCCACACATACCATTGTGAATGCAAACAACGTCCCGAAACTGGTCATATGCGCTAGGTCATTGATTGGCGTAAGAGATGCAATAGTAGCAATTACGATTCCTAAAATAACAAGGTTTTTCGTAGGTACTCCTGTTTCAGGGTTTACTTTTGAAAAAGTAGCAGGGATTAATCCGTCTTTAGACATTCCTAAGAAAATTCTTGACTGTCCCATAATCATTACCATCAATACTGATATTAGTCCAACAGTAGCCGCGATAGTGATAATGTATCCTGCCCATGCATATCCGGCAATATCAAAGGCATACGCTACAGGAGCTTTAATGGCATCCGGGTATTTACCAAGCGGGTTAAAGTCTGTATAATGCATCATCCCTGTTAATACCAGAGATACAAGGATATATAAAAGTGTACAGATGATCAGCGAAGCGATGATGGCAAATGGCACATCTTTTTTAGGATTAATAGCTTCTCCGGCCTGTGTGGAAACGGCATCAAAACCTACATAGGCAAAGAAAATAGCTGATGCTCCAGCCACTACTCCGGCAATACCATATGCGGAATGGGAGACTCCATTTTCTGTAATGGTTGCAGCTTCAGGAATGAAAGGAATCCAGTTTTTAAAAGGGTCAGCAGAACCGAAAATAATAAAGGCTCCTGCAATAATTACAAAAATAATAGCTGAAACTTTAAGAATTACGATAAAGTTATTGGCTTTGGCAGCTCCTTTGGTTCCCCTCACAAGGATAGAAATAACGAAGAAAACAATTAAAAATGCAGGTAAATTCATTGAAAAACCTGAATTTCCTGCCGCAATATAAGTCTGCGGATCTGTGGTAAGATAGGCAGGAAGATGCAGCCCGAACATTTTGAGAAGTTTTCCAAAATATCCCGACCAGGATACGGCGACGGTCATAGATCCCATGGCGTATTCCAGTATCAGCCCCCAGCCTATGATCCAGGCAAAGATTTCCCCTACCGTTCCATAAGCGTAAGCATATGCTGAACCCTCTACAGGAAGTATGGAAGCAAATTCTGCATAGCAAAGTGCTGCAAATACACAGGCAATCCCCGCAATTACGAATGAAAGTGCCAAAGCCGGCCCCGCATTATAATAAGCACCCGTTCCTGTAAGTACAAATATTCCTCCTCCAATGATGGCCCCGATTCCGATAGCAGTAAGGCTCCATTTTCCCAGAACGCGTTTCAGCTGGCTCTTTTTGATATCAGCTTCATAAGCGCTCATTGGTTTCTTAACCCAAATTTTAGACATGTTTTATTATTTAATTAAAGATTTACGAAAATATAAAAATTTTACAAACCTTAACATTTATTGATAAACTTTCCTAATTTATTTTAAATAAAAATCTTTAAAAACCTGACATACACATTATTTAATTTATTTTCAAAACTGCTAATTTTTGCGTATTTTTGATCGCATGAATTTATATGATCTTTTCGTAAAGCCGTATGAAAACTACAGTAGCATACAAATTCTACTGGAAGCCAGCGGTGCATTTTTCGGAATTTTGAGCGTCTATTTTTCAATTAAAAAAAATATCTGGGTTTACCCTACCGGCATCATCTCTACCCTGATCTATGTTTATATTCTTTTTAATTTCGGACTGCTTGGCGACTGTATGATTAATGTATATTATACGGCAATGAGTATTTACGGATGGATCTTATGGTCAAAAAATTCTGAAGACCATGTTCATGTAGAGGTAAGCTGGGCTACGGCCAGGGAAAGGATATATGCAGGTGGTCTGTTTATTTTAAGCCTCGCATTGGTTACCCTTATCTATTATTACAAACCTTATATAGATAATCAATTTTCTATGGAAGGTACAAACTTAGGATTATATCATCTCGATTGGGCCAACTGGCTTGATGTGATCACCACTTCTATATTTTTAGTAGGAATGTGGTTTATGGCGAAACAGCGCATTGATAACTGGATTTTCTGGATTATCGGAGACTTTATTTGTATCCCTATGATGATTTTTAAGGAACTTGGTATCACTTCGGTTCAATATTTGGTATTTACTATAATGGCTATCTCAGGATATGTCAATTGGAAAAAAAGTTTAAAAGAAAAAAGTACAATAAAGTCATGAAAAATTTATTTAAAATAGCTTTCAGTATCGTAGCTATCAGTAGCTTAACATCATGTTTGGCATATTCCGACGGATATGCAAACAATGGCTACGGCGATCCATATTATAATAATGGATATTATTATGCTCCTTCCGGATATTACGGAAGCGGAGGTTACTACGGAAATGACGGCTATTATTACAGAAACGACGTTAATTATTATTACGATAACGGTGTGCCTTATTACTACTATAATAATGGAAACGACCGAAGAAAAGTATATGTAGAGAGAAGAACGACTACCTCTTCAAGACCAAGTAACGGATTCCGTAATACAGGTAACAACGGAGGTAATTATAATAACGGCGGATTCAATAATAACAGAACCGGCACAAGAAACAGCAGCAGCAACGGCGGATTCAGAAATTCGAACAGCGGAAACTATAATAACAACCAGAGACCACAAAGCAACCAGAACAACGGGGGCTTCAGAAATAGTGGAAGCTACCAGAATAATCAAGGGAACCAAAACAATCAGAACAGCGGAGGTTTCAGAAATACGCAGCAGCAGAACCAGAACAGCAACAGAACGGAATCTTCCGGCGGCGGGTTCAGAGGAAGCTCAAGCTCTCAGCAAAACAGCAGTTCTACGAGACAGCAGTCCAGCGGAGGCGGATTTAGATAAAACGATTATAAATAAGAAAACGGGCAGCTAACACTGTTCGTTTTTCATTTTAAATATATTAATTTTGCTCGTTAATTTTAGACTAAAAATATGGAATTTTATAAATATCAGGGAACTGGAAACGATTTTGTAATGATAGACAACCGAGATCTGCAGTTTCCCAAGAATAAGGATATTATTGAAAAATTATGTGACAGACGTTTCGGAATCGGTGCAGACGGACTGATCCTTCTTGAAAATGATAAGGATTACGATTTCAAAATGGTATACTATAATTCTGACGGCGGCGAAAGCACTATGTGCGGAAACGGCGGAAGATGCCTTGTTGCATTTGCCTTCTTTCTGGATATTTTTGAAGACAGATGTAAATTCATTGCCATAGACGGTGAGCATGAAGCGGAAATCCATAACGGGATCATCAAATTGAAGATGATTGATGTAGATGCTATTTCTGAAGATGGGGAAGATACTGTCATGAATACAGGATCACCTCACTATGTAAAATATGTGGAAGATCTGGTGAATTACAATGTTTTTGCAGAAGGCCACGGCATCAGAAATTCGGAAAACTATAAGGAAAATGGCATCAATGTGAATTTTGTAGAAAAAATTACGGACGATGAGATCTTCGTAAGAACCTATGAACGAGGCGTTGAGGACGAAACTTATAGCTGCGGAACAGGAGTTACTGCTTCTGCTTTAACTTTTCTACAAAAAAACAATCTAATTTCCGTAAAAGTTAAAACTTTAGGTGGAAATCTTAAAGTGCATGCTGAAAAAAACGGAAATTCTTTTCAAAACATTTGGCTTGAAGGTCCTGCAAAGCAAGTTTTTAGAGGTAAAACAGATCTTATTTAAAAACTAAAACTTTTAATCAACTTTTTAATAATGAAAAAAACTGTTCTTATCATCGCTCTCATTATTGTTGGGGCGGCAGGATTTTTTGGTTTGAGATTTTATAATAAATACTATGGAAACAACGTGGAAAAAGACGGCTACGTTCTGATTCCACACAAAGCGGATTTCAAGCAGATTCTTGATTCCGTTGCTCCATATGTAAAAGATAAGGAAGCTTTTGAAGCAGTGGCCAAGGATAAAAATCTGGACAGGTATTTTAAGCCGGGACGCTATCATTTTCAACCGGGGACAGGAAACACCAACCTTGTGAATATGATTAAAGCCGGAAATCAGTCTGAAAACACTTTCAGAATAGGCGATTTCGGAGATATGTACCAGATGATAGGAAAGGTTACCAAAAAAACGGAGCTGGATTCTTTACAGTTTGTGAATGACCTGAATAAAGTGGCCGTAGAAAAAGGCTATAACAATGCAGAAGACTTAAAAAAGTATTTTTTCATAGATACTTATAATTTTTTCTGGACAGTAAGCCCGAAAGAATTCTTTAAAAAGTTTGATGAACAATACAATGAATTCTGGACAAGCGAAAGAAAAAACCGCGAGCAGCAATCCGGACTTACCAGAGACCAAATCTATGCCCTGGCATCTATTGTCTACAAAGAATCCGGCGGAAAGAAGGATGAAATGAAAACAATTGCAGGATTATACCTGAACCGTTACAGAAAAGGAATGAAACTTCAGTCGGATCCTACAGTGATTTATGCTATTAATAAGCAGACTAATTTTAAAGAGCCTATTAAAAGAGTTTTGTACAAACATTTATCAACTCCATCGCCCTACAATACTTACGCGAATGCAGGAATTCCTCCGGGACCTATCTGTATCGTAGATAAAAACTCTGTAGATGCGGTTTTGAATGCAGAAAACAATAATTATATATTTATGTGTGCCGATCCTGCAAGATTTGGTTATCATAAATTTACAGCAAGTGCAGAAGAGCATGCCATTAATGCAAAAGCTTACCAGGACTGGCTGAATTCTAAAAATATAAAATAAAAGATAAATTTAACTTTTATTAACAATATGATAATTAACTTTTAACACTTTTATACGACTTATACATCTATAAATAATACATAAATCGTAATATCTGAAATCAAACCCAATTAAAGATTTCACAATATTAAGACTTATACTTTTACGATTTTACACAAAAAATACCTTATGAATCAGACGGAAATTGTCAACATTTTCACAAAAAAAACGCTAGCACTTACTTTTGTTCTTTCGGCAGCAGCAATGGCATTTGCCCAGGAGAAAGCAGGCGTTACAGGGATGATCGTCAACAAGAACAATCAACCGGTTCCCTATGCTTCTGTGACGTTCAGCAATAAAGCGAACAAGACGTTAAGCGATGCTGTATTGACCGATGAAAAGGGACAGTACAAACTGGAGCTGGCACCAGGAAATTATGACATTACAGTAGAAGCAATCGACTACAAGAAAAGTGTAGTCAATAAAAGTATTGCAGGCCCGGGAAATATTGGAGCATTATCCATACAGCCGGAAGCAGCAACAACTCTGGATGGCAAAACCCAGGAAATACAGGGTGTGGTGATCACTGCAGCGGCAACAAAACCGTATAAAGTGGAGCTTGACAAAAGAACTTACGATCCTTCCCAGGATATTGTAAGCAAGGGTGGAAATCTTCAGGATGTGCTTTCCAATGTTCCTTCCGTTTCTGTGGATACTGACGGTACCGTGTCGATGAGAGGAAGCTCCAATGTGAAATTCCTGATCAACGGGAAACCTTCTGCCCTGCTTGGAATAGATGATGGTGCCAACGCTCTTCAGAGTATTCCTGCAGACCAGATCGACAGAATTGAAGTAATCACCAACCCTTCTTCTAAATTTGAAGCGAGCGGAACTGCCGGTATTTTGAATATTATTTTAAAGAAAAGCAAGAAGACTGGATTTAACGGTAGTGTTATCGGGGCTCTGGGTTATCTTCCCCAAACCAGCCTTAATGCAAATCTTAACTGGAGAAAAGGGAACTTTACCTGGTTTCTAAATGGTGGCGGAGGCTACAGGGAATCAAAAAATACCAGTAGAAACGATGATTATTTCAACAATGCTAAATTAGATGATGATTTGGTACAAAGAAATACCGACTCTGAAACTAAAAGTAAAAATAACAACTATAACGCTTCTGCAGGTATCGTTTATGACATTTCTGAAAAAACCTCAGTAAATGCATCCGGAACTGTAAGAACTTTTGACAGTGAAAATTTTGGGAATATTGATTATCGATACACTCCTCTTAATAATCCTTTTTATACATCCAACAGAAGTACTTTCGGAACCAACAACAATCTGGCCTTTCAGGGTGATTTTGGGTTAGATCATAAATTTGATGACAAAGGACAGAATTTATCACTATCATTAAGTTTACAGAGAAGCCGCTCATACAACGATACCAATATTGATGATACTATTGATAATCTGAAAGATATCATTAACCAAAATACCATTAACAGATCTGTTATAGGTAAGGCTGATTATGAGTTGCCTATTGGTGAGGTTTCAAAATTAGAAGCAGGTTACAGAATTGATATCAATACCAATGATTATAGTAATGATGTTCGTGAGAGCACCACAACAAAGCCATTAGATTTCCTTAAACCATACACTTATGATGCAACCTATAAGGAGACTTTCAATGCCTTTTATTTACAATTCAAAAGTAAAATCGGAAAATTGGGTTACCAGGTGGGTGTAAGGGATGAATTGTCGAATGTAGATATTAATTACCTAAGTCTTGATCCCAAGAAAAATGTACCTGCAACTACTAAAAATTACAATAACTTATTCCCAAGCGTGTATTTAAGCTATGAATTTGCTAAAGATAATCAGTTGCTATTAAACTACACAAGAAGAATAGACCGTCCAAGATCATTCTTTATGATTCCTAATCCGAGTTATAATGACAACCAAAATATTTTTGACGGAAACATTGATCTTAATCCATCCTATGTAGACTCTTTTGAATTCGGATACAGCATTTCAAAAAAGAAGTTCACAATTAACCCTACACTGTATTACAGACATCAGACTGATGATACAAAAATGCTGGTGTATAATATTTTGGCTACAGATGAAAATGGAGCTATTATTGATCCAAAGCGTATAGAATCTCATACAAAACCAATTAACCTTGGTACAGATGACCGTTTCGGTTTGGATTTAAACTTCAACTGGGATGCAACAAGCTGGCTGAAATTCTTAGGGAATGTAGATATGTTTGGTTACAATACAAAAGGAAGCACTCTATATGATACCTTTGATAAGGATGGAAATCCTACCCAGGCCGTTGCTGATTTTAACGGGAAAGGTTTTTCAACCAGAGCAAGGCTTTCTTCAACGATTAAGGTGGATAAGACATTCAGCTTCCAGCTGCAGGGATTCTACAGAGGAGGCCAGAAAACGGCTTACCAGGATAGAAAAGATATGTATGCCATCAGTCTCGGTGCTTCCAAAACAATCTGGAAGGGTGACGGAACTTTAGCATTCAATATTCAGGATATTTTCAATACCAGAGCAATGAGGTCTACAACATATACGGCAAACAGTATAAGAGATTCTTATATGCAATGGCAGCCAAGACAGTTTTCAGTTTCTCTGACTTACAGATTTAAACAGGGTGAGAAGATAGAACAGCCTAAAAAGAAAAAAGATATCAACTCCAATGCAAGTGGCGACGACCAGCAAGCGCCGATGTAATAAACAAAAAAAATCCCGAAAATATTTTTCGGGATTTTTTTATTTTGCAGCTGCAGCTCGTTCTAATTTTTCTTTTTCAGCTTCATAGATTCTTTTTCTAAGATCGCTGGTAGAAAATCTGTGATCTCTTTTATTGTAAAAAATCTCAATTCCTTTCTCTTCACAGTATTGTTTACCAGTAAAATCTCTGTTCATATAATCGTCCCCAATGATCCTTACATCAATCACAAAGGATTTCAAAATATCAAGAAGATCTTCTTCCGTATAATAAGGAATGATCTCGTCTACAGCACTAACTGCCTTTAACTGAATATACCTCTCAACAATGCTTTGGCTGGGCTTATTTTTATTCGGACGGTCATGGGAAGGATCAACCTGGAGCCCGACAATTAAATAATCACAAACCGTTTTAGCCTCTTCAAGCATTTTGATATGTCCTGCATGCAGCAGATCGAATGAGGAAAATGTAATACCTATTTTTTGTGTTTTCATAACAGTGTCAATTAAAATTCCGGCATACCAGCTATTTTAAATCGTTAAAAAGCTCCTATTGCAGGAAAAGATTGTTATATAATTGTTTTTTAATTTCTTTTAAACAGCTCTTGAATCAAGATACTGCTGCCATTTCCAGACCGTTCTTAAAGATTCCTCCAATGAAGTCTCAGACTTCCAGTGAAGCTCTTTTTCAGCCTTATCCGCATTAGCATAAGCAATGGTAATATCTCCCTCTCTTCTCGCACAGATCTGATAAGGAACTTTCACATCATTAGCTGCTTCAAAAGCTTTCACAACTTCCAGTACGGATGAACCCTTTCCTGTTCCAAGGTTAAATATGTCAATCACCGTTTCTTCGCTACTCTGTAACAGGTTCTTAAGAGCGCTTACGTGGGCCTTGGCCAAATCAACAACGTAAATATAATCACGAACCGCAGTTCCGTCTTCCGTATCGTAATCATCACCCCAGATACTCAGTTTTTCGCGAATTCCTGCGGCAGTTTGAGTAACATATGGAATTAAATTATTAGGAATTCCCAATGGAAGTTCGCCTAATTTTCCGGAAGGATGAGCCCCGATAGGATTAAAATATCTTAAAAGAGAAATTCTTCTGTTGTAGGCTTTTGCAAAATCAATTAAAATTTCTTCGCCCATCTGTTTTGTTTTGCCATAAACACTTTCAGGCATTTTCAGTGGTGTATTCTCGTCAATCGGCATTTTCTCTGCCTGCCCGTACACCGTACATGAAGAGCTGAAAATAAAATTCGAAATCCCTCTCTGCTTAAATTCCTGAAGAATATTGATCAGCGTAAATAAATTATTTTCGTAATAATCTATCGGCTTTATCTGGCTTTCTCCAACGGCTTTGGAAGCTGCAAAATTGATACATCCGTCAATTTGATGGGCATCAAAAACCTGAGTAAGAAGCTCTTTTCTCTTCAGGTCAAAAGGATAAAAAACAGGTTTCTTCCCTGCAACCTCCTCAATATTTTTTAAAATAAATTTTTCAGAATTGGATAGATCATCAACAATGACAACATCAAAGCCATTATTCAAAAGTTCCACAACTGTATGAGAACCAATATATCCAAGTCCTCCTGTGACTAATATTGCCATTTTTTTGTATTTTTTTTTAATCTGTGTGTTTTCCTATACTATCAATTCTATTTCATACAATTTTTCCTTGAATTTAAACCTTTGGATTATAAATAGAATTCCAAATACTACCAAATAGAGAAAAAAAGCAAGAAAATAATCTGTATTATCTTCACCAAAATCCTTGACTATAAAGATAGACCCAAAAATTCCTATTGAAAATGTCATCATTATTAAAGTGAATAAACATGATAAAATAATCACAGAATTTTTGTTTTTCAGAATTAATAAAACTAATGATACTATTGATAAAATAAATATTGAGAGCGTCGTAATAGTAAACAAAATTTCTTCTATATCATTGAAATAATATTCTGATATTCTATTGAAAGTTCCAAATCCAAACGAAATTAGTATGACGATATTCAAGACGAGTATCAACCAATAAATAAATTTGTATTTAAAAATCTTTCTTTTCATTAATTACCCCATAAACTCCAGCACCGCATCCGTAATATACTTCAGCTGCTCTTCATCCAGTTCCGTATGCATCGGCAGGGAGATTACCTGATCTAGAAGCTTGTCAGTATTCACAAAATCTGCATCATTGCTTTCCTGGAAATAGGCTTTCTGCTTTCTCAATGCTACCGGATAATAGATCATTGCCGGAATTTCTTTTTCTGCAAGGAATTTCTGAAGCTCATTACGCTTTCCGTTCAGAATTCTTAAAGTATACTGGTGAAATACATGCGTTGAGCTTTCTGACCTTTTTGGAGTAAGAATATTCACATGTCCTGCAAATGCCTCGTCATAATAATCAGCAGCTTTTCTTCTTGCTTCATTGTAAGTATCCAGATGAGGAAGCTTTTTTCTCAGGACTGCCGCCTGAATACTGTCCAATCTGGAATTCACCCCTACCTCATCATGATAATACCTCTCGTACATTCCGTGGTTAACAATTCCTCTCAGACGGTGTGCCAGTTCATCATTATTTGTGAAAAGAGCCCCGCCATCTCCATAGCAGCCTAAATTTTTGGAAGGAAAAAATGAAGTAGTTCCTACCGTTGCCATTGTTCCCGCATATTTCTGAGTTCCGTCAGAGAATCTATACTGTGCTCCTATGGCCTGTGCATTGTCTTCAATAACATACAGATTATGTTCTTCCGCAATTTTTAAAATCTCTTCCATATTCGCGCACTGTCCGAAGATATGGACCGGAATAATTGCCTTTGTTCTTGGAGTGATTGCTTTTTTAATTTCTTCCGTAGAAATTGTGAATGTATCGTAATCTACATCTACCAGTACTGATTTCAGTTTTAGCAGATGAATAACTTCTACTGTAGCGGCAAAAGTAAAATCTGCAGTGATTACTTCATCCCCTTCTTTCAGGTCCAAAGCCATCAGTGCGATCTGCAAAGCATCCGTTCCGTTAGCACACGGGATCACATGCTTTACCTCTAAATAAGATTCCAATTCATTCTGGAAAGACTTTACTTCAGGGCCGTTGATAAAAGCCGCAGAATCCATTACATTTAAAACCGCATTGTCTACATCATTCTTTATTTTGTAATACTGACTTTGCAAGTCAACCATCTGAATTTTTTTCATAAATAAATATTTGTGTAAAAATAAGGAATTTAAAATCCTATCAAAAATTTTATTGATTTTGTTTTATCTTTATAGAAAATAAGTTTATGAAAAAACTTTTACTCTTTTGTCTTTTAGTGGGTTACTCTGCCGTAAATGCGCAAACAGAGCTCGTTTTTGTTTATTTTACAGACAAACCGAATAAAGCTGCTTTTTATGCCAATCCACTATCTGAACTGAGTCAAAAATCCCTCAACAGACGTACTTCGCTGGGTATTACCCTGAATGACCAGGATGCTCCTATTGAACAGTCTTATATCCAGAATCTTCAGAACCTCGGCTTTACTGTTACCGATTATTCCAAATGGCTAAATGGTGCAGCTGTAAACGCAACTCCGGCACAGATAACAGTTTTGCAGGCACAGCCTTACGTGCAGTCGGTGGGACGTTTTGCAAAAAATAATATTTCTGCCCCTAAAACAGCGGTTCAGAATAAATGGAATTCGGTTTCCGACACTCAAAAAACCCTGACTGTTTTCGATTATGGTTCAGGATCTGCCCAGATCGACCAGATCAACCTAAGACCTCTTCACCTTGCAGGATTTACAGGAACAGGGGTTTCCATTGCTGTGATTGATGCAGGTTTTCCTTATGTGGATACCGGATCTGCATTTGAAAGATTACGTACCAATAATCACATTAAGGCTGTTTATGACTTTGTAACCAAAACAAGTGATGTATACAACACAGCTATCAGCAATCACGGATCTGTTGTTCTGGGAGCCATTGGAGGCTATATCGAAAATACTTTTGTAGGATCTGCTCCGGATGCCGATTTTTACCTTTATCGAAGCGAAAATGCTGTCGGTGAAATTCCCGAAGAAGAATTGTACTGGATAGAAGCAGCTGAAGAAGCAGACAGAAAAGGCGTTGATATCATCACTTCTTCTCTTGGATACAATGTTTTTGACGACTCCAGATATAACTATACTTATTCGGATATGAACGGAACAACCTCTTTTATTGCCAGAGCTGCTGAAATAGCTGCCAATAAGGGGATTTTTGTTCTCGCAGCAGCAGGAAATTCAGGAGCCCAGCCCTGGCATTACATTATGACCCCCGCAGATAATGCCAAGGTGTTCACTATAGGATCGGTAGATGCAGCAGGAAATTCTTCAGGATTTTCATCTTATGGACCGAACTCCCTTGGGGTAGTAAAACCTGACGGAAGTTCAAGAGGAAGCGCTGCGGCAACGGTGACCAACAGTACATTAACTTCAGTCAGCGGAACATCTATTGCAACACCCATCGCTGCAGGTGGTGTAGCGTGTTTCATTCAGGCTTTTCCATCAATGAACAGGGAACAGATCAGGACAAAACTCCGCCAGACCGCTTCTCTTTACCCAGCCCATACAGACCAGATGGGGTATGGAATCCTTAATTTTGGAGGTCTTTATAATCAGGTGCTGAATACCTCTGAAATAGTGCAGAAAGAAAAGTTGGCTATATTCCCCAATCCTGTAAAAAATATTCTGAACATTGCTTCTGAAGGTGAAATTATATCACTGGAAATCTATGATAATTTAGGGAAACTGATCAGGAAAAACAACGGAATGAAATCTGTAAAAGTAGAGGACTTTCCGAAAGGAACCTATTACCTGAAAATTAAGATGAAGAATGATACTTTCTATGAGAAGTTCTTAAAAGAGTAATTAAATACCAATTAAACTGATGCTGATTGGCAGTTTTTATTTCAAACAGATTTTTATAACAACAAATATATTCAATTGGATGCTTTAGCCCGTTGAATAATTTAAACATTTTGCCAAAGGCTTTAGCTAAAATTTTAATCAAAAACGCCTCTCAATTGGAGAGGCGTTTTATATATCAGTTAAGCTGAATTTCTGCTCGCATTAATATTTCCGAATAATGACCTTGTCACCAGCTTTTCGTAAGCTTCCCTGTTCCCTTCTTCTTTCTGGATTTTCATTAAGGCATATTGCTGAATACTCAATAGAGGCAATACAATCTTTTCTCTTATTTTCACAGATTTTCTGGATAACGGATCTTCTTCCTGCAGCATCTTGAAGCCGGTAAGTTCCAGCATAATATCCCTTGAAAGAACATATTCATCATAAAGAACATTCCAGAATGCTCCGAATTTCGGATTATTTTTGATGTAATACGTAAGCGGGAAATAAGACTTGTTCATACTCATCATAGAGTTCAGAACTAAAGTTTTAAAGAAATCCGAACCTTTATACAACTCTTTTACTTCATCCAGCCTTCCCTGCTCTTTCATCTGCTGCATGGCAAAGCCGAACCCGAAAAATCCGGGAACATTCTGCTTCAGCTGTGACCAGGATCCTACAAAAGGAATAGCTCTCAAATCTTCAAATTTCAGTTCGCTTCCGTTCCCTCTTTTGGACGGACGGCTTCCGATATTCGTTTTACCATAATACTCCAGTGTACTCATCTCCTGAAGATAAGGGACAAACATAGGATGTGCTTTCAGATCCGAGTATTTTTTATAGCTGATTTCTGCCAGCTCAATGATGAGTTTTCTTTCTTTTTCCGTAAGGTCTTTTTTGGAATTTTTAAACACATCATTTTCAACTCCGGCAGTCAGAAGCTGCTCGAAATTGTATTTGGCCTGTTCCTTATTTCCAAAAATACTGGTAATCGTCTGCCCCTGTATGGTCAGCTCTATTTTGTTGTTCGCAATGGTATTTCCCTGTGATGCATAGAAATCGTGGGTTTTCCCTCCTCCCCTTGCCGGCGGGCCGCCCCGGCCATCGAAGAACACGACTTTAATTCCATTCTGAACGGAAAGTTTAGTCAGGACTTCTTTGGCTTTATAAATTTCCCAGTTGGCTTTAAGATAGCCCCCGTCTTTTGTCCCGTCTGAAAAACCGAGCATAATCGTCTGCTGGTTTCCTCTGCTTTCAAGATGCTTTTTATATACAGGATTCCGGTAAAGCTCACTCATTACATTTTCAGCGTTGGCAAGGCCTTCCATGGTTTCAAAAAGCGGAACAATATCCATTTTTATCTCTTCATCCTGATAGCCACAGATTTTAAAGAATGCATACACATTCATTACATCCTTTACGGCATCGGAATTCGAAATGATATAGCGGTTCATTCCTCTTTGTCCATTTTGATCCTGAATTTCGGAAACCTGTGAAACTGTTAATAAAGTATCTCTGATGATATCTTCGAACTGATCTGCACTAATTTTTTCATCGAGCAGAATCAGTTTATTGAATTTTTCTTCTTCACTGGCTTCAATATTACCGTATATTTTAGCAAAAACCTCATCAATTACCTTTTGATGGATCCTGCTGTCCTGGCGGATATCCAAGGTAGCAAAATGGGTCCCGAAAATTTTCACACGGTCTCTGAAATTCACCAAAAGATCTAAAAACAAAGAATTGTGATCTTTCACTAATATTTCCTCCGCTTCGTCCGCCTTTTTCAAAATATCATCTGCTGTGATAAATTTCCCGTTAAAAATGGCACCATAAAGCTCATCACTCAGCTGGGTCAACACTTCAGATACGCCTCTGAAACTTAACCTCCTTCTGATAAATTTCAAATGGCTGTAGTAAGATTTCAGAATGGCGGAACGGAGTTCTTCTGCGACTCTTTTGGTAACATCCGCAGTCACAAACGGATTTCCGTCTCTGTCTCCACCCGGCCAGAAACCAAGCTGAATAATATCTTCATGGAGATGGAAATGACCGTTTCCAAAGGTCTTTTTAATCTTGGTAAACAGTTCTCCGATTGTATCGTAATAAACATATCTTAAATAAGAAATAATGCTCAGGGCTTCATCGATTGGAGTTGGCTTTTCCTTATTGACAAAAGGGGTTTTCCCTAACTGTTGCAGAAGCATATCAATCTGGGTAACGGAATCACTGGTAATAGCTCCCCTCAAATCCTGGATAATCCTCTGCACTGAGCTCGGATAAAACTGGGTCGGGTGTGCTGTAAACACAACTTTTACTGTAAAATCCTTTAGTTTCTCACGGACTTTTTCAAGTTTGTGGTCCTGGTATGAACGTTCAAAAAGATTCGTAACCGTTCCGTTGTCGCTTTCGGAATGGAGGCTTGGAAAGGCAGCATCTTCAATACTGTCAAACAAAACCACCTGTCTTTCAATATATTGTATGATCTTGAAAAGGAGTTCTACTTTCTGCTCCTCCGTCTGAAGATCAGTATGGTTTTTAAAGAATTCTTCAATAATTTCCTCAGGGGTTTTTCCTTCTTCATATCCATTTTTGCTTTCCTCGTAAAGGAACGGGAGAAGCATCCCGATATTGGTCATTTTATCATAAGGCAGGCTCATAAATAATGAATTGTAGATCTGGAACTTATTCTCCACGATCTGCCTGAATTTTTCTGCTCGTTGGTCGTGTATCATATAACAAATGTAATGGATTTTGAAATTAAATTAATTGATAAATAGCAAAAAATGCAGAAGCAGGAACAAAATTATTTTTTGAATACAGCAGTTTAATGATTAATTTTACTTTTAACAGAATTAATCCATATCTCATGAAAAATATCTTCCTATTCCTTTTAATGACTTTTATTTTCACGGCCTGTAGTGAAGATTGTTATAATGCTCCCCAGACAATAGCTTTTAAATTCGTTAATTCCGACGATGAAAATCTGATCACAAACGGAACGCTCACCGCTTATTCAATCAAGGATGAAGACCAGAATGGAGTACAATTAACCAAAACATCCGACGACATGGTTATATTAGAAAATGTGGGAGCTTATAATGGGACAAAAAATTACAAATTCCAGTCTAATATCAAAACTTTTGACTTTTCAATACAGTCATCAGAGTTTAAAGGAGGCTGCGATGGATACCAGATCAATAAATTAACATTTACAGGCATAGGGATTGATGTAACTGATGAAAAAGGATATTATAAAATTATACTGAAATAATTGAGTGAGTATTTATACTATTTAAGAAAATAATAATTATGAAAATTATTTCGATCATCTCTTTTCTGATCCCGGGTTTGCTGCTGTCTCAAAATACAGTCCCCGCCGATTTCAGGAAAATTCCTGAGATCCTTGACAATATTGAACTCCTCTATCCATTCATTGTTCCTGATAAAGATTATGGCTACTGGAGGATACTGACTAATGATCCTGATCCTGATAAAGCAGTTGTCTATGAAAGCCAGATGCCGGATTTCATGACCATCAATGAGCCTTTTCCTGAGAAAGGTTTTTTCCAGAAATGTGTTGGTGAAAAATGTTTCACCTATATTCTGGCCTGCAAAAAAGACAGATCTGTATATTTTGCCAGTGAACAGCAATTGAGGGATTTCATCGGAACGGTAGACAATCTTCCGGAAGCTATTCTGCTGGCTAAAACTTATGGTTTTTCAGTAGATACCGGTAATAAGCTTAGCGGATCCTATAAAATTGAGGACAAACATATTGATCTTTATCTTTCAAAATCTAAGGGTTGCCCGGAAATTAAAGAATCTTATTTTATAAAGATCAACAGAAAAAACGGAAAGCTTGAATCTAAAAACAATGGTATTTATTTTAAAGGTGAAAATTGTAACCTGACGTCTCAATAATAATTCTCTCGCTGATTGGGCAGATTACGCAGATTTTTTTGTAGTATTTTTAATAGACTGCTTCATCGAATCAACTTTGTTGATTCTCCTCTTTGCTTTCTTAAAATATATAGGATGAAACATCATCTTTGCGTTAAAAAACTCCAGCATCAAATAATTCTTGAAGTTTTATACAACATCTTACCAAAACATCCCGGTAAGATTTATATTGTTATTATAAAACACTTTGATAGGAATTTTAAACTTTCATTAACTCAGTTTTCGTATTGCATTGCGTAAATTTGAATCAAATAAATTTAGAACAATGCTTAATTTCGAATTTAAAAATCCTACAAAAATACTTTTTGGAAAAGGTGAAATCGCTAAAATTTCCCGTGAAGTTCCAAAAGATGCCAGAATATTAATGATTTACGGCGGTGGAAGCATCAAAAACAATGGTGTTTACGATCAGGTAAAAGAAGCTCTTAAAGATCATGATTTATATGAATTTGGTGGTGTCCCTGCCAATCCTGAATATGAAGTACTGCTGGATGCTTTAAGCTTTATCAAAGAGAAAAACATCAATTACCTTCTGGCTGTAGGCGGAGGGTCTGTTATTGACGGGACTAAATTTCTTTCTGCAGCGGCCAATTATGAAGGAGAACCATGGGATATTCTTAGAAATTCCGTGAGGACTTTTGAGGGTGAAGGTATGCCTTTCGGAAGTATCCTGACTTTGCCGGCGACCGGATCTGAAATGAATTCAGGTTATGTAATTTCAAGAAGAGAAACTAATGAAAAGCTTTCTTCCGGTGGCCCTGGTCTTTTTCCTCAGTTTTCTGTTCTGGACCCGGAAGTGATCAGAACGATTCCTAAAAACCAGATTGTGAACGGAATTACGGATGCTTACACCCATGTTCTGGAACAGTATATGACCGCTCCTTCTTCTGCTGATCTGCAGGAAAGAATTGCAGAAAGCATCTTGATCAGCCTTCAGGAAACGGCTCCTAAAGTTTTAGCTGATGATTTCGATTATGATGCTGCCGGGAATTTTATGTGGTGCTGTACAATGGCTCTAAACGGGCTTATCCAGAAAGGGGTGATCACAGACTGGGCTGTACATGCCATGGGCCACGAACTGACCGCTTACTTCGGAATTGACCATGCAAGAACTTTAGCCGTTATAGCTCCTTCCCATTACCGTTACAATTTTGAGACCAAGAAAGGAAAGCTGGCTCAGTATGCTGAAAGAGTATGGGGAATTAAAGACGGAACAGTGGAAGAAAAAGCAGAACAAGGAATTAAAAAGATGGAGGAATTTTTCCACAGCCTGAACATCAAAACCAAACTTTCGGAATATACAGAAGACTATAAAGGAACTGCAGAAAGAGTGGAAAAAGCATTCACGGACAGAAACTGGTCCGGCCTTGGTGAATACAAAAAACTGACGCCTCAGGATGCTTATAAAATTGTGGAGATGAGTTATTAGAGTTGCGGGATGCGAGTTTCGGGATTCGGGGTTGCGGGTTTCGATATTTGAGTATGAAAGTTTAATTTCCGGGCTTGAAAGTTTATTTATTCGGTTTTCAAAACCTGAAATTTGTAACTCAAAACCCGAACCTCGCATCCCAATCCCTATAAAATTCTTTTATTTATAAACATTCGTTTAAAAAAGCTGGATTTCATTACAGATATTTCAAATTTATTTATATTTTAGCATATTCTTAAATTTGTGAAAATGAAAAAACAACTACTTTTATTTGCCTTTTCTGCTTTAGCACTAACTTCCTGTAAAGATGACAATATCGAAGCTTATGAATTAGAAATGATGAGCGGAGACTGGAAGGTAAGCAAAATAGAAATTATTTCCGGAAAGGACAATAAAACAGTAATTAAGACCGAAACACCTTCTGACTGTGAGGCTAAAAACATTCTGCATTTCAGAAGTGATTATTATACAAGCTACACCTATTATTCTGAAGTGGGACTTGAATGCCAGATGGCAGGAAAAACTGAAGGTAAATACACTTATACTGAAGAGTCTAAGCTCTTGAGTATAAAAAATGACAATGATACTGAAAGATGGTACAGAGTGGAAGTTCTTACCAGCCATGATCTGAAACTGGCACAATTATTCAACTCCTTTGATCAGGACGGTGATGGTGTTGCCGATCTGACTTACGTTAGCTACAAAAGATAAATACAGACTCCCGATTTTCGGGAGTTTTTTATTACATTTATAAGATATTTAAAAATTGATTACAATGAAGAAGATTCTTTCAGCATTCCTCTTGCTGTATTTTACCCTATCCTTTTCGCAGGACCAAAAACCGATGTTCTGGCAGGACATTCAGAATTTCAAAAAAGCTGATCAGGAAAATCCACCGCCTAAAGATGCTATTTTACTGATTGGAAGCTCCTCATTCACCAAATGGACAGATGTTGCCAGCTATTTCCCCGGGAAAACAATCATAAACAGGGGTTTTGGAGGATCAAGATTAACAGACCTGAATGATTTTTCAGATGATCTTTTAAGCCCTTACCAGCCTAAACAGATCATTATCTACTGTGGTGATAATGATTTTGCGGATAATCATGACCTGAAAGCCAAGGTAGTGGTCAACAGATTTAAGACATTTTATAAAAAGATCCGTGAAAGATTCCCCAATATCGAGGTAGATTTCATTTCCATAAAATATTCGCCAAGCCGCGAAATTCTTTGGCCAAAGATGAAGGAAACGAATAAAAAAATTGCCGCTTTCATGAAAAAAGAGCCTAATGCCGAATTCATTGATATTACAAAAGCGATGGAGGATGCCAACGGAAATGTAAGAAAAGACCTTTTTGTGGAAGATATGCTCCACTTAACCCCGGAAGGATATGCCGTATGGGCGAAGGTGATGAAGCCTTACATGAAATAATATTGATAACAAAAAAATCCCTTAACGGGATTTTTTTATTTCTTTCTTTTAGATTTCGATATCGCTTTCTGTTGAGCCCTGTTAGCTCCGAATTTCTTCGGTGCTTTTCTTTTGGATGGTCCCCCCCAGTTTTCTTTTTTATTTTTATCCTTTTTCTCGTGAAATGCTGCTCCTCCTTCATTAAGTTTTACCGGAGCCGGATTTTTCATAACAATCACATCTTCTTCAGAAGCGATCTTTTTAGGATTTATTTTCACCTCTGCAGGAAAATCGGCAAACTTAAGGTCTTTATCCATTAAAAGCTCAATATCAAGAACAGAAGCTTCTTCTTTTCTAGTCACAAAAGTAACCGCTTTACCATCTTTATCCGCCCTACCCGTTCTTCCTATCCTGTGGATGTACTGTTCAGGAATTTCAGGGGTTTCAAAATTGATAACGTGGGTAATATTTGAAATATCAAGACCTCTGGCCATTACATCGGTAGTAATCAGTCCTCTGATCTCTTCATTTTCAAATCTTTTCATAGCTTTAAGCCTGTAGTTCTGAGATTTATTGGAGTGAATCACATCAAACTGTTCAGGGAAAAGTTCATCAATCTTAGCAAACAGAAGATCAGAATTTTTCTTATTATTGGTGAAAACCAATACCTTGGACATATCTTCGTTGTTCTTCAGTAAATATTCAAGAAGATTGATCTTGGTATTAAAGTTTTCTACTTTGTAACCGGTCTGTTCTATTTTTTCAAGAGGCGTTCCGGATTTTGCCAAGGAAATTTCCACCGGACTCGCAAAGTACTGGTCCAGCATCTCATCAACAGCTTCCGTCATGGTAGCAGAGAAAAGAATATTCTGTCTCTTCGGCTTCATCATTTCGAAAATATGGGTAAGCTGCGGTCTGAAACCAAGGTTCAGCATTTCATCAAACTCATCAATGATCAGCTTCTGCACTTCTTTCAGTGAAATTGCATTGTCAATGGCAAGGTCCATTACCCTTCCCGGAGTTCCTACCAGAATATCACATCCGTCATTAAATAAGAGTTTCTGTGTATTGATATTTTTTCCTCCATATATTCCGATCACCCTTGCGGTCAAATTTTCTGTCAGTTTCTCAAGAATTTCAGCAACCTGAACCACCAGTTCTCTTGTAGGAACAAGGATCAAGACAGTAGGATTTCCTGTTTTGTTGTATTTCCATGTTTTAAGAACGGGCAGAAGATAGGCTAATGTTTTTCCGGTTCCGGTTTGGGCAATCCCCATCACATCTCTTCCGGAAAGTATAGGCCCAAGGCTCTTTTCCTGAATGGGTGTAGGTTCGAACAATTCCAGATCCGCTAAAACATCAAGAATTTTAACCGGCAGGTCAAAATCCGCAAAAGTGAGTTTTTCCATGGTGCAAAGATAGGTATTTAAATTTGGTTTCGGGTTTCGGGTTACGAGTTACAAGGTGCGAGGTAGAAATTAGTTGTAAAATTACAATTCTTCATTTCATTAGCTTAAACTAAGTTCTGCATCCTTTATCCCAGAACTCGAAACTCGGAACTCGAAACTCAAAACCCGTAACCGCTTCTTATTTCCTCGTCACTCTCAGTAAAAGCACTAAAACCAATATAATGGAAAACACAAAGCCTAAAACCGCAACCAAAGACAGTTCTCCAATCCTTGGTCCGGATTCTGAAACAAAAACAATCGCTGTGGCAATAATATTGGCTCCGAGAATCATGGCCAGAATTAAATTGATCACACTGGATTTGATCAGCTGGTTGGTCTTTTCAATATTTTTAATCTCGCTGGAAACCGTGAATTTATTATCATCCAGCTTCTGAAGTACGGATCTAAGCTCCTTGGGAATTTCATCTACATTATCTGTGAAATTCATCATCCGGTCCATTCCTGTTTTTAAAAGGTTTTTGGGTTTGATCTTTTTGGTCAGGATTTTCCTTGTGTAAGGATGAAGGCTCTTCACAATATCCAGATCCGGGTTGATCGTTCTTCCAACTCCTTCTATAAGGCTGATTCCTTTAAACAGAAGATAAAAATAGTCCGGCATATGGAGCCTGTTGTCTTTCAGAATATCTTTCATTTTATTGATGATCACCTGAACGTTGATATCCTGCAGCGATGAGCTGTGTACAAAGTTCAGAATATCTTCCACATCGTTTTCAAATCTTCTTTCATCTGGAATTTCGTAGCTGACGGCCATTTTTTTAAGTTGCCGTACAATTTTATGTGAATTTTTAGCCACAAAGCTTACAATGAGGCTTTCAAGGATTTCCTTATCGTTCGGCTGGATCTTTCCAACGGCACCAAAATCAATAAAAACTATTTTCCCGTCTTTTTTCACCAGGATATTACCGGCATGCGGATCGGCATGGAAAAACCCATAATCCAGGATTTGGGAGACAAACAGCCTCAATCCCATTTCTGATACTTTCACAGGGTCGATATTATGGGCTAAAAGAGCTGTTTTATCGGTTACCTTGATCCCATCGATAAATTCCATGCAGAGAATATTGTTATTGGAATATTCTTCATAGATTTTCGGAACATAGGTTTCTTTATTGTTCTTGAAATTCCGTGCAAAATGCAGGATATTTTCTTTTTCGTTGACCAGAGAAACTTCTTCCAGCAAAGATTTTTCAAAAGTGGAAATGGCCTGTTTCAGATTAAGCTTCTCTCCAATTTCAGAATAAGCGGAAACGATCTTTTCGAGATCTTTTATAAGGAGCAGATCATCTTCAATAACGGTCTGTACATCAGCTTTTTTTAATTTGAGGATCACAGGACTTCCATCCAGCAAAACTGCTTTATAAACCTGGGCGATGGATGCAGTGGCCAAAGGCTGCTTCTGAATTTCCTGAAAATGATCTTTAACGGATATGTTGAACTCATTTTCAAGAATTTCTTCTACGTTCATGTCCACCGTATCCACTTTATCCTGAAGCTTCTGCAGCTCCTGGATAAGCTCCGGCGGAAGCAGGTCTTCCCTGTTGCTGAAGGTCTGTCCCAGCTTTACAAATGTAGGTCCAAGCTCTTCCAAAACAAGCCTGATCCTTTCGTATACTGTTCCTTTAGAAATAACCTCATCCGGATCAACAGAAACCGGTTCCTGTTTATTCCCTGTATTCATTCTCGCCAGCATATCTTTAAACCCGTATTTACTGAGTACGGAAATAAGCCTGGCTGATCTTTTCAGTTTTCTTTGCTGTTTATCAAACATATATTTCTAAATAGTTGCTGCAAATTACTCCAAAAACTGTTCCTATTGCTATTTTAATTTAAATTGATAGTTTCCCAATAATGACTTCATCCCTATTTATAAAAAAAGCCGCCTTAAACGGCAGCTTTATTAACAATATCTTGATAAGACTATTATCCTACTACTTTAACATTGTCTGCTTCAGGTCCTTTTTTACCGTCTTTAAGGTCAAACTCTACTGCTTGTCCTTCCTTTAAAGATCTAAGGCCTGATGCCTGAATGGCTGTATGATGGCAAAAAATATCATTTCCGCCTCCGTCTGGTGTAATAAAACCAAAACCTTTTGTTTCGTTAAACCATTTTACTGTTCCTGTCATTATATTTTATTTAAATTGATTAGTGAAGATAGTGATTTTTTAAGAGCATGTTGAAAAAAACATATATTCTTCAATTATTTTTCACTAATAGCCGGAGATTTGATTTAAAATTCAAAGAAAAAAAATTCTATTACTGCTATTATTTACAGGATTTTTTTATCTTTATAGCTACAAATTCCAAACTAAACCTATAAATATTAAAAAATGAAAAATTTACGTAACAACAAACTTTCAAGAGAGCAATTAAAAGAAATCAACGGTAGCGGTATTATTATCGGAGGTAGCTGTTCAAATGAATGCTGCCCTACAGACGGAAGACCTAGATGTCCAAGACTGATCTGCCCGGCCGTAGTCTGCCCTCAGTATTTGTAAAAATCTGAATTCAATTTCAACATAGAGCAGGCAGTGATCTGCTCTTTTTTATTTTAAAATATCCTGCCCATACGGACAGGATATTTTGTATTAAACTTTGGATATTTTTATTTAAGATAGGTTTCATAAAGGTCTTTTCTGCGATCATTCATCACCTGAACGGAACCGTGGTGATGAAGGTCTTTCAGAAGATTAAGGTCTACATCTACAATAAGGGTCATTTCCGTATTGGGAGTCGCTTCTCCTTTCACAGCATTAGACGGGAAGGCAAAATCCGAAGGAGTGAACACAGCAGCCTGCCCAAACTGGATATCCATATTATTCACTCCCGGAAGGTTCCCTACACAACCTGCAATGGCAACATAACATTCATTTTCAATAGCTCTTGCCGCTGCGCAGTGACGTACCCTGATATAGGCGTTCTGGGTATCAGTAAGGTAAGGGACAAAGAGAATTTTCATTCCCTGGTCTGCCAGAATCCTCGGAAGTTCCGGAAATTCGACGTCGTAACAGATGACAAGACCTATTTTTCCGCAATCGGTATCAAAGACACGGATTTCGTTTCCGCCTTTCATCCCGTAATATTTTCTTTCGTTCGGGGTGATGTGAATTTTACGGTACTCATCGATACGGCCGTCACGGTGGAGCAAGTAGCTTACGTTATACAGATCATTGGTTTCAGTTTCAAAAACGGGCATACTTCCTGAGATAATATTGACATTGTAGCTGATGGCAAGTTCGGAAATCCTGTTCTTGATCTCTTCACTGAGCTTAGCCAGCTCTATCATGCTATCTCTTTCCGAAAGTTTATTGAACGGGGCCAGCAGCGGTGTATTGAAAAGCTCCGGAAAAAGAACAAAGTCGGATTTATAATCTCCCATTACATTCACAAAAAACTCTACCTGCTCATAAAAGGCATCAATATTTTTGAAATGCCTCATCTGCCACTGTACCAATCCGAGACGGATAATGCTGTCCTGCATGGTGTTGGGCTTTTTACTGTAATAAATATTGTTCCATTGAAGCAAAACGGCATTTTCCAGTGATGATTCGTCCTCAGGAAGGTATTTTTTGAGAATTTTTATCGGGAGAAAATTATTGGAAAGCTGGAAAGACAGTACTGGATCATAGATTTCCTTATCTCTTACCCTTCGGATGTATTCCCTTGGGGACAATTCGTTGCTGTATTTATGATAGTTCGGGATTCTCCCGCCCAGAATGATGGATTTGAGATTAAGAAGCTCACATAATTCTTTTCTGGCATCGTAAAGTCTTCTTCCCAAACGCAGTTCACGAAATTCGGGATCTACAAAAACCTCAATTCCATAGAGTACGTTTCCGGTTGATGAATGGGTATTGAAGGTATAATTTCCGGTAATGTCCACATAGGTGTGATCATCACCAAAATCATCATAATTGACAATAATGGAAAGGGCGACAGCAGCAAGTTTTCCGTCTACCGTAATGCAGATCTGTCCTTTAGGAAATATTTTAGTAAGTTTTTCGATGCTCTTTTTAGACCATATTGATTCTGACATCTGCGGGTAAGCACGCTTCATTGTAACGACCAGTTCATCATAATCCTGAACCGTCAGGGGTCTCGTTTCTATTTGCATTTGATGTAATTTTACTTAAATTTAGGGAAAATATTACAGATCATAAGATCCTGTCAATGAAAAAAAGCTTTAAACTCATTATTATATTTACAATCATCATTGTATTTGTTATGCTTGTATTCTTTCCCCATATTTCAAATTTTATTGGATGGTATGGTTATAGAAAATGGCAATACAGGCACGGGACTGATAACATAGCAGAATCTAAAAAGAGAAATGTTTTTGTAAGAGAATTGAATTATAAAATTGTAGACTCAGCAGGATTTAAAAATATTCACTTTATTCCTTACCTGGAAAAAGGATTTAAATATGGTAAACATTCTTCAGAAGACACCAGAATCATCAGTCACACTGATTTTCCGTATAATATTAGTTACGAAAGAAATCTTAAAGACTCTTTGGTTTTATATTTTATTGAGAATGATCTTAAAAAATTAGATAGTTCGGATGTCGTTTGGGGGTATTCAAAAACACCCTATTTAAAAGATACCTTAACTTTGAAAATTGAGGGAACGAATCAATGTTATGGATTGATACAAATATGGTAATCATCTTTGGTAAAGATCCTGAAAATCCTTTACAAGATAAAAACAAAATCCCACCCGAAACGGGCAGGATTTATATGTAAATTCAAGTCAAAAGATTACTCCCACTCAATCGTTGCAGGCGGTTTGCTGGAAATATCGTAAGCGACTCTGTTGATTCCTCTTACTTCATTGATGATTCTGCTTGAAACAGTATCTAGGAATTCGTAAGGAAGTCTGCTCCACGTTGCCGTCATAAAATCGATGGTGTTGGCAGAACGAACTACGGCTGTGTATTCGTAAGTTCTTTCGTCACCCATTACTCCTACAGATTTTACAGGAAGAAGGACTACGAAAGCCTGGGATACTTTTTCGTAAAGATCATTTTTATATAATTCCTCGATGAAAATATCATCTGCTTCCTGAAGGATTCTTACTTTTTCTGCATCTACAGCTCCCAATACCCTGATTCCTAATCCAGGACCAGGGAATGGATGCCTGTGTACCAAATGATGCGGAATACCTAACTCTTCCCCTACTTTTCTTACTTCATCCTTGAAAAGCTCTCTCAATGGCTCTAATAATTCAAATTCCATATCTTCAGGAAGTCCTCCAACGTTGTGATGGGACTTGATCACGGCAGAAGGTCCGTTAACAGACTGGCTTTCAATAACGTCAGGGTAAATGGTTCCCTGTGCTAAGAATTTAGCGCCTTCAATTTTATGGGATTCTTCATCAAAAACATGGATAAACTCGTTTCCGATGATTTTTCTCTTTGCTTCCGGATCGTCTACTCCGGCTAATTTTGAAAGGAATCTTTCTTTAGCATCCACCATTTTAATGTTCATATGGAAATGTTCTCCATAATTATCCATTACTTTCTTTCCTTCATCTTTTCTTAATAGTCCGGTGTCTACGAAGATACACGTCAGCTGATCACCGATAGCCTTGTGAATTAAAACCGCAGCTACAGAAGAGTCAACCCCTCCTGAAAGTCCAAGGATTACTTTATTGTTGCCTACTTTTTCACGGATTTCTTCAACTGTTTTATCGATATAGTTCGTCAGTTTCCAGTTTTTTTCAGCATTACAAATTGCGAAAACAAAGTTTTCAAGCATTTTCCCGCCTTCTTCTGTATGGGAAACTTCCGGGTGGAACTGAACGCAGTAGATTTTTCTGTCTTCATTGGACATGGAAGCCATTACCCCTGATTTTGCATTCAATTCAAAACCAGCAGGCATTTCTCCTACTTCGTCAAAGTGGCTCATCCATACGATAGAATTCTGGGTAACTCCTTTTAGTAAAGAACTTTCTTTAATAATATCCAAATGAGCTTTTCCATACTCTCCTTTTTCTCCTTTGTTTACTTTTCCGCCTAAAAGGTGTGCGGTAAGCTGCATTCCGTAGCAAATTCCCAAGACAGGAACTCCCTGCTCATACAGTTCTTTTTCAACAAGGTGAGCGTTTTCTGCATTCACAGAGCTTGGTCCTCCGGAAAGGATGATTCCTTTTGGCTGTCTGGCTAAAATATCCTGTAAAGGAGTGTTAAAAGGGAGAATTTCAGAATATACACCCATTTCACGGATTCTTCTTCCGATAAGCTGGTTGTACTGTGATCCGAAATCTAATATGATAATACCGTTGTTCATTTTATAAATGATAATTGATGATTGATAAATGATGATTGATTTCAGATGTCAGAGATCAGATATCAGACCTTCTTGTCTGACGTCTAGAATCTGTCATCTATATTAACTGTTTTACAAAAAAAGACTTGGAAACTTTCCAAATCTTTTTTCGTGATTTATTTTAAAACTTTCCGATGTCTTCTCTGTAGAAACCGTAATCGAAGTGGATGTGGCTCGCATCTTCGTAAACCTTTTTGCGGGCATCGTCGTAAGTAGCTCCTGTAGCTACTATATTCAGAACTCTTCCGCCGTTGGAAACCACTTTGTCGCCTTTTCTTACAGCGCCGGCATACAGAAGTTTAGCGTTTTTCATCTTGTCCTCGCCTACAATTTCGTACCCTGTTTCGATGTTTCTAGGGTAACCTCCTGAACACATCACCAGGCATACTGCTTTTTCGTCTTTAAACTTAAGCTGGATGTCTTTTCCGTCCATACAATCCTGGATCACATCAAGAAGATTATTTTCCATCAGTGCCATCAGAACCTGAGTTTCAGGATCTCCGAATCTCATATTGTATTCAAGAAGGTAAGTTCCGTTCTTAGTAACCATCAATCCGAAGAAAATGATTCCTTTAAAGCTGAATCCTTCCCCTTTAAGACCGTTGATGGTAGGCTGTAAGATATTCTGTTCAAAATCCGCATAGTGTTCCTGTGTAAAATCAGGGCTTGGAGCTACAGATCCCATACCTCCTGTATTAGGTCCCGTATCACCGTTTCCGGCTTTTTTGTAATCTTTTGCCGCAATACAAGGGAAAATCTTTTCACCGTTTGAGAATGCAATAATGGAAGCTTCAAAACCTTCTAAATATTCTTCAATAACCAGACGGATTCCGGCATCTCCATAGATTCTTCTGATCATGAAGTCGTGGATCGTAGCTTCAGCTTCTTCAAGGTTGTCGCAGATTACCACCCCTTTTCCGCCTGCCAGACCGCTTGCCTTAATTACCAAAGGATACTGCTGTGTCTGAACATATTCTTTAGCATCGTTGTATGAATCAAATACTACCGCTTTAGCTGTTTTGATATCATAGGTCTGCATAAATTTCTTAGAGAAAGCTTTACTTCCTTCCAGGCTTGCTACTTTTTGATTCGGACCGAAAATTTTAAGATCGTGCTTTTTGAATTCATCCTTCAGCCCGGCTACAAGAGGAGCTTCAGGACCTACGATCGTAAGGTCTATCTTTTCTTTGATCGCGAAATCTCTCAGTTCCTTGATCTCTGACAAATGAACATTTTTCCCTATAACATCGGTGGTAGCATTACCGTTAGCAAAAAACATTTTAGAAATTCTCGGGTCATTCTGAAGCTTTGCCGCTAAAGCAGATTCTCTACCGCCTTCACCTATGATTAATATTCTCATACTTTATTTATTATCTAGTCTATTTTACAAATATATAATTTTGAATGCTATAAATACAATCCCAAATTATTTTTTAATTCTATTTTAATTAGTGTAAAAAATGTCTTACTCCGGTAAACATCATTGGGATACCGTGCTCGTTGGCAGCTTCTATACTGTCCTGATCTTTTACACTTCCACCCGGTTGGATGATGGCTTTTATACCTTCCTTGGCACAGAAATCCACTACGTCACGGAAAGGGAAAAATGCATCGGAAGCTAAAACAAGATCTCCTGAGAATTTCTCTTTTGCTCTTTCAATGGCCTGTTCGGTTGCCCAGATTCTGTTCACCTGTCCGCCACCGATTCCGAAGGCCTGAATACCGTTGGAAACCACAATTGCGTTTGATTTTACATATTTCACGACTCTCTGGGAGAATAGAAGGGCTTTTTTCTGCTCTTCTGAAGGCTGTGCCTGTGTTACCACTTTGATATCCTCAGAGAAATGGTTATCGTTATCCTGAACCAGAATACCACCATCGATCTTCACCCATGTCTGTTTGTCGGAAACCGGGTTTACAATCTTTATGATTCTAAGGTTTTTCTTTTTTCTTAAAATTTCAAGAGCTTCTTCATCAAAATCCGGAGCCATTACGATCTCAAGGAACGTTTTGTTAAGCTCTTCAGCTGTTGCTGCATCGATTCTGTAGTTCATTGCAACAATTCCGCCAAAGATGGAAACCGGATCACATTCGAAAGTTTTCTGGTAAGTTTCCAGAGCTGAAGTTCCGATAGCTACACCACAAGGAGTGGAATGCTTCACGGCGCAACAAGCCATTTCTTCCTTAAACTCAGTAACTACTTTCCAGCAAAGGTCCATATCACGAAGGTTATTGAAGGAAAGCTCTTTACCGCCAAGCTGTTCGAAATCTTTCATCGCTCCGTTCTCGAATGTTGAAACGTAATAAGCAGCAGTCTGATGAGGGTTTTCTCCGTATCTCAAATCGGATACTTTTTTGTAAGATGCATTAAGATAAGTCGGGTATTCTTCATCTAAAAGCATTCTGGAGATAGCAGCATCATACGCTGAAGTCAGGTTGAATACTTTTCCGGCAAGTTTTTTACGGGTTTCGATGTACGAATCACCGTTCTGTTCCATTTCCAGTCTTACGGTTGCGTAATCTTCCACATCGGTAATTACGGTAACGGAGTCAAAATTCTTGGCTGCCGAACGAAGCATTGAAGGACCTCCGATATCGATAAACTCTACTTTTTCGTGTAAAGAAATGTCTTTGTTTACATTTTCAAAGAAAGGATAAAGGTTGACAATAACCATGTCGATCAGCTCTATTCCGTGCTCCTGAACGGTTTTCATATGCTCTTCGTTGGCACGTACAGCCAAAAGGCCTCCGTGAACTTTGGGGTGAAGGGTTTTTACTCTTCCATCCAGCATTTCAGGAAAATCGGTCACTTCATCGATCTGAATCGGATTTAAACCAGCATCTTTCAAATGTTTGAACGTTCCTCCCGTAGAAATCAACTCATAATTCTGGGCTTCCAAAAACCGCGCGAATTCGATCAATCCGCTTTTGTCAGAAACACTGATTAAAACTCTCTTTTTACTCATTACTTTCAATTTTTTACTTTTTACAGCTATTTCAAACTGTAGCCGGGTCTTTCACCTCCGGTTTACTTTTATTTACTTAGATTTTTTTTGTTTTTTTTCGAAATATTTTTAAAAATCTAAAGTGTTTTTTTAATACTTTGGGGATATTACCACCCCGTCAAAAATTCTTTGAATTTTTGCCACCCCTCCACGGGAGGGGAATTCTGATCCTACGAATTGTTTCCCAAGACTTTGTTGATCGCTTTTGGGAATATTTCGTATTCAATATGGTGTACTTTCTCTGCTATGGTTTCGGGAGTGTCTTCTGCTGTTATTTCAAATGATTTCTGAAGAATAGCTTCACCTTCATCAATTCCCGGGGTTACAAAATGTACTGTTGCACCGCTTTCTTTTTCTTTGGCTTCAATCACCGCATGATGAACATGATGCCCCCACATTCCTTTTCCTCCGAATTTCGGAAGCAGGGCCGGGTGGATATTGATAATTTTACCGTTCCATTTCTCGCAGAATTCAGGTTTCAGAATGGATAAAAATCCTGCCAATACAATTAAGTCTGTATCTTCCGGGATCACATTTTCCAGTTCACTGCTGAAGTTCTTTCCTCTTGGAATCAGGATGTTTTCTATATTATGATTTTTTGCTCTTTCAAGTCCGTAGCATTCTCTGTCTGCTACTACCAGAGATACTTTTGCATTTTGGATCTCTCCGTTATCAACGGTATCTATGATTCTCTGCAGATTGGTTCCGGAACCTGAAACGAGTATAACGATGTTTTTCATTATTCAGATGTTAGATGTCAGATATCAGATTACAGACTTTAAGTCTGATGTCTGGCGTCTGAAATCTGATGTCAATTAAAATTTTAAATCAATCTTCTCGTTTCCTTCCGTGATCTCTCCGATTTCGTATGCATCGTCTAAAAGGTGTAATACTTTTTCAGCATGATCCGCATCTAAAACGATGATCATTCCTACTCCCATATTGAAGGTTCCGAACATTTCTTCACGGGATACTCCACCTCTTTTTTCCAGTTCAAGCATGATACTAGGAATTTTAATCTTCGTAGCATCAATGGAAGCACATAATCCTTCCGGGATAATTCTTGGTACGTTCTCATAAAGACCGCCTCCCGTGATATGGGCAATACCAGAAACCTTAACTTCTTCCAATACTTTGTGAATGTCCTGGTAATAAAGTCTTGTAGGTACCAAAAGGGTTTCGTATAAAGGTTTTCCTTCAAATTCTTCTTCAAAATTCGGGAATACTTTTCTTACCAGCGAAAATCCGTTGGAGTGGAATCCTGAACTTGGCAGAGCAATAATCTTATTTCCGGCTTTGATTGTGGAACCGTCAATGATCTGATCTTTTTCAACGATTCCTACACAGAACCCTGCTACATCATAATCTCCGGGCTGGTACATTCCTGGCATTTCGGCAGTTTCTCCACCAATCAGCGCACAGTTGTTATCTTTACATGCTTTTACCATTCCAAGAACGATTTCGGCAGCGATTTCGGAATCAAGCTTTCCGCAAGCCAGGTAATCTAAGAAGAATAAAGGTTTTGCACCGTGGCACAGGATATCATTGGCACACATGGCAAAGCAATCGATCCCTATAGAGTCGTATTGTTTGGTATCCAGGGCTACTTTCAGCTTTGTTCCCACACCGTCTGTTCCGGAAACCAGGACAGGATTTTTGTATCCTCCGATTTCATAGAAAGCACCAAAGCTTCCCAGATGGTTCAATACGTTTGAATTGTGAGTTTCTCCCACTGCTTTCTTGATCTTGTCAACCGTTTTGTATCCTTCTTCTTTGTCTACGCCTGCTGATTTGTAAGTGTTGCTCATTTTAATTAGATTTTTAGATGCTAGATTTCAGATTCCAGACTATTTGTACATCTACTTCCCGACATCTGATGGCTTTATCTTTTTTATTACTTTTTATTCAAATTTAGAAAATAAAAAAGCCGACAATCTTGGTAGATTATCGGCAGTTATTTTATCTCAGAATTTCAGAGCCCATAGTTTTCCCTTTCTTTGAAAAACATTCTTTAAAAGTGGTCTGAATTTTCATCTTTTTTCTTTTTGCAAAAATAGTAATTTTAAATTAATATTCAAACTCTATTTTTCAAGGATGGTTTCAAGGGCCTCCATCTTCTTTATTTTTTCATTTAATTCATTGTCTTTCTCTTCATTAGAGATTTTTTGTGAAGCCTTATCAAAGTTGTCATTAAAGAAAGGAAGTGAGAAAGTTTCTACAATATTCCCCCCGTGGAAAGGAAAACGCTTGGTTGCAGCTTCCAAAACCCCAGCTCCGCCTCTGCCTCCCGGAGCGGCAGACATCAACAACATAGGCACCTCATTCCATACGGTTCTGTCTTTGATTCTGGACACCCAGTCGAACACATTTTTAAATGCTGTAGAGTAAGTTCCGTTGTGCTCAGGCAATGAAACCAAAAGGAGGTTAGCCCCATCAATTTTTGAAGCAAAATCATGGGCCTGCTGGGGAACACCACCTGCAAGTTCTCTTTCATGCTTATAAATAGGCATTTCAAAAGGGTTCAGGTCTATTACTTCTACTTCTGCGTTTTCAAAAAGTGACGATGCGTAAGCCACCAGCTGTCTGTTCATGGAAACTTCTGAGTTGCTTCCTGCTATTGCTAAAACTTTCATTATTTTTTATTTATTTTTTAATGTACAAATTTAATTTTTATTTCATATAATCCGGAAGTTCCATAGGCACTTCCATTAACAGGATTTCGGTATCTTCCACGGCTTCGATGTTAAAGCTCTGTGTATCCCAGATTCCAAGGCCGTCTCTTTCATTCAGGATTCTGTCTCCTACTTTGGCGCTTCCTTTTAAAACAAATGCATAAACCCCGTTTCCTTTTTTGTTCAGCATATAGTTTTTACCGTTTCCTGCTTTAAAATTAGCCAGATTGAACCATGCATCCTGATGAATCCAAACTCCGTCATCATTTTTATTTGGAGATAAAATCTGCTGAAATCCATTAATTTTTTCACCTTCTTTGATGCTTTTCTGGTCATACCGCGGCTCAACATTCAGTTCTTTTGGAAAAATCCAGATCTGAAGAAATTTTACAGCCTCATCTTTATTTTTATTGTATTCGCTATGCATTACCCCTGTTCCGGCACTCATTACCTGGATCTCTCCTTTTTTGATCACGGCAGTGGTTCCCATTGAATCTTTATGTTCCAGATCACCTTCCAAAGGAATGGAGATGATTTCCATGTCCCTGTGCGGGTGAGTACCAAATCCCATTCCCTGGGAAACGGTATCGTCATTCAACACTCTTAATACCCCAAAATTCGTTCTGTCTTTATTCTGATAGTTGGCAAAGCTGAATGTATGGTAGCTGTTTAACCACCCATGGTTTGCATGGCCTCTTGAATCTGCTTTATGATATACTGTTTTCATATTGTGATTATTTATAGTACAAATTTAGGGGAAACTAGCATTTGAAAGTGTTGATGTAGGTTAAGAAAGGTTTTTATTGTTCGGGGTGGAAAGGCGAAAGGGCGAAAAGGTGAAGATGGCAAAGAAAGGCGAAGAATGCTGATAGATTTGCGAAGACATGGATTTTTTACTCCATATTTTTATAATTCCGGATATTGTTTTTTGAAGATTGGGCAGATTATCTGCAAATGACAAGCATCTGTATACTTTGTGAAATCTGAGAGACAGCTATAATAACATATATATTAATTTTGGCTGAAGCCGTTTGTTACCGTCAAAATATAAAAGCGGGCTAAAGCCCGCTCCTATTGAATTTTTTATTATGATAATGGATAAAAGATATTCAGATTTTGATTCTCTGATATCCAGTTTCAAGATCAATTATTAAAAATGTACCTGCTGAATTTCTTCTTCTATTTCTTTTGGAGTTTCGTCTTCTGATTTTATAAAGATCATGGTTACGACAGCTCCAATCAGCATGCAGATCCCTCCTACTACGATATAATCGATGGCCTGTTTTCCAAAAACACTGCTTACAATCGGACCTCCGAAAACCCCGTTGATGATTTGCGGGATTACAATAAAGAAGTTGAAAATCCCCATGTATACTCCCATTTTCTTTTGCGGGATAGAATCGATAAGCATCGCATACGGCATTGCTAAAATACTTGCCCAAGCAAATCCTAGTCCGATCATTGAAATCCATAAGCTATGAATATCCTTGATAAAATACATGGAAATTAAACCTAATCCCCCACAAGCCAAAGCTAAGGCATGGGTTTGCTTTTTACCGATGAATTTTGCAATCGGAGTTAAGGCAAAGGCAAAGAAAATTGCATAGAAATTATAACTTCCGAACAAACTTCCCGTAAGGTCTCCTGCTTTATTAAACTCTGCAGAATGGGTATCTTCAGGGGAAAGTCCGAAATGATGGGTAGCCAAAGCACTGGTTGTGAAAACCCACATGGTAAATAATGCAAACCATGAGAAAAACTGAACAATTCCCAGCTTTTTCATTTGGGAAGGTGCATTTTTGAAATCTTTAAAAATATCCGAAAGTTTCGATTTATGTTCTGCTATCGGTTTTCCGCCTTCAAAAGAAGCAAATTCCTCAGGGGAATATTCTTTAGTAGTAATAATGGTATACAGAATTGACAGGATCAAAACCGCTGCTCCGATGTAGAATGCATAAATCACATTATCTGCCACAAAACCCTTTGGAGCAACATTTGAAACACCTAATTTTGTTAGCCAGTTCGGTAAATCGGAGCCGATTACTGCTCCTATCCCGATTAAAATAGTCTGAACGGAAAAGCCGACCGTTGCCTGGTGTTTCGGAAGCATATCTCCTACCAATGCACGGAAAGGTTCCATGGCTACATTGATTGAAGCATCCATCATAGCAAGGAAAATCACAGCCATCAATAAGACATTGGCGGCCATCATCTGGGTTGCGGAAGCTGCATTGGGAAGCATCACCAGACCGATTGCACATAAAACGGCACCGATTAAAAAGTAAGGCTTCCTTCTTCCAAGCGGACTCCATGTATTATCTCCCATATGCCCGATAATAGGCTGAACAATTAATCCTGTAATAGGCGCAACAAGCCAGAACCATGATAATTCGTGAACATCAGCCCCGAAATTGGCAAGAATTCGGCTTGCATTACCGTTTTGTAAGCCGAAAGCCATCTGGATTCCCAAAAAACCCATGCTCATATTGATGATCTGAGCCATGGAAAGGTTCGGCTTTTTTCTTTTTGAAAAAGTATTTGGTGAACTATTCATTTATTGTTTTTTTAATTCTTGTATTAGTACATCTTCGATGGGAGCTTTCTCTACGACAACTTTATCAACGACATCATTGGGAACGGTTACAGAAAGTACATATTGTTTTACTTTCCAGCTTCCGTTTATTTTTTCTACAACGCCTGAACCTCTGCATATCTTCATTTGAGTATTCAGCAGCTCATCGAACCAGGCCAGTTTTCCGTCTTTGCTGAAATAGATGTTTCTTTTAAGGGAAGTAAAATTCCAGGTTTTCTTTTTGTCGAAATAAGGTTTTGCCCAAACCATAAAGGCTTTTTTGTCCCAGACTTCTGTGGCATCGGTTCCTATAAATGTGGATTCATCGGCAAAATAGCTGAAATAAGCATTGAAATCAGCTTTTGCTGCTGCAGCATTAAAGCCGTCGAGCATGGTCCTTATTTCTGCTTTATCTTTTTCAAATTTAGCACCGTTGGATTGGGCGTTCAAACCAGTAAAGCCCAACATTAATACTATCACCGTGCATATAATTGTTATTTTTTTCATGACTAATTCATTTTAGTTTTGGAGTTCAATAATCATTGAGGTTTTTGCGGGAATGGAAAGGCTGTTCTGTATAGAAATTTCTTTTCCGGATATCACCTCTTTTCCTTTTCTGGCATTTCCCAAAGATTCAGCAAAACGTTTAAGATCCAGAGTCTGGTCTTTTTCATTATTATTCAGGACAACCATTACACTTTCTTTACCATCGTATCTGAAATACACAAAAACACCATCCTGTGGAACGTAATTTTTAGTTTTTCCGGTATGGATCACCTCTTTTCCTTTTCTCCAGTTCAGCAGCTTTTGGGTAAACTGATAAAAATCTTTTTGTTCAGGGGTCTGAGATGAGGGGTTTAAGGCATTCTGAGCGTCTGACTTCCATCCTCCCGGAAAATCTCTCCTGATATCTGCATCTCCGCCTTTGTTTTTGTCTCCTTTCATGCCTATTTCCGATCCGTAATAAATCTGCGGAATTCCACGAACTGTAGAAATGAGTGTAAGACCCATTTTGTAAGCTTTCGGGTCGGCATTGAAGATCTCATTCCATCTTTCGGTGTCATGATTTTCAAAGAATACCAGGATGTTATTGATGTCGGGATACAGGAAATCGCTGGTAAAAACATTGTATAGCTTTACCATTCCGGTGTCCCAGCTTTCTTTTTCTTTAATTGCTTTCGGCATATCACCATACAGCATAAAATCCATCACGGAAGGCAGGTTAGAATTGTACCCCGCGGCTTCTCCGGTTTTGGAATCTTTTTGCCAGGCAGAGATCTGTCCTGCCGTATTAAGCCATGTTTCTCCTACGATATTGAATTTCGGATATTCATCGGTGATGGCTTTCGCCCACTTGGCCATAGCTTCTTTGTCATTGTACGGATAAGTATCTACCCGGAATCCTCCCAGCTCTGCATATTCTATCCACCAGATTGCGTTTTGAGTGAGGTATTTCAGAACTAAAGGGTTCTTTTGGTTGATATCGGGCATTGTGGTATCAAACCATCCGTTCAGAGCATATTTTTTATCAATTTCTGAAGCGTTGGTATCAAACTGTGTGGTCGTTTTGTAATTGGAGCGGTAAAAGCCGTCCTTTCCTTCATCAAACCAATGAATCCAGTCTTTGGAAGGCAGATCCTTAATCATCCAGTGGGAAACGCCCCAGTGATTGGTAACATAGTCCATGACCAGCTTCATATTCCGCTTGTTCAGCTTCTGTGAAAGCTCACGGTATTCTTCATTGGTACCAAATCTTCCATCGATTTTATAAAGATCGGTTTGTGCATACCCATGATAAGAGTATACTTTTTCATTGTCTTCATTTACTGGAGTAAGCCAAACGGATGTTGCGCCCAGATTCTGAATATAATCAAGGTTATTGATTATTCCTCGAAGGTCACCGCCATGTCTTCCGTTCGGTAAACTGCGGTCTGCCTTTTCAATGAGATCCGGTCTGGAATCGTTCTTTTCGTCGCCATTGGCAAAACGGTCCGGCATGATGAGATACATGACGTCTTTTGAGGTAAAAGATTCACGGTCTGCAGATCCGGGAAGTCTCTGCTTCAGTTCATACGAATAAGAGTTTATATTTTTCTTTCCTTTTTTCAGATTGATTTTAAAGGCAGGAACATTGATTTCATTGGTATTTACCGTAATGAAAACATAATTAGGATTTTCTACCTTCTGAATGTCTTTAATCTGAATATTATCTGAAAGCTCAATTTCATTATTGGCAATATTTTTTCCGTAAACTAAAATCTGAAGTTCAGGATTTTTCATTCCTTTCCACCAGAAAGCAGGTTCTACTTTCTGAATCTGGGAAAAAGCCACTGAAGCTGCTGAGAGAGCAAAAATTGCGTATATTTTTTTCATTGATGAATGTATTTTGATCAATAAGGTTAATTCTGTTCTATATCTTATATTTCTCAGGATTTATAATTAAAAAGTAATGCCCCGGCCCATTTTTCCGAATATAATGAACCGGGGCATAACAAACTTATGAATTAAATCTTAATTGACAGGCTTGACAGAAACTGCAAAACCGCCGCTTCTCGCCATTTTGAAATTCAATTTAGATTTGCTGGTGATCTGTTTTTTGTAGATGTTATAGCTTTGAGGATTATCAATATAATCTGCATCTTTTCCATCTTCGTAAACGGTTACCTCATATTTTTTTCCTTTGTCCAGGAAAGAGAAATCTACGGTGTATTCGCGTTTATTCTCATCGGTAATTCCTCCTACAAACCAGTTGTCTGTACCTTTTGCTTTTCTGGCCGTCACTACATAATCTCCCGGTTCCGCAGCTAAGATTTTAGTATCGTCCCAATCTGCCGCAACATCTTTGATGAACTGGAAGGCATCCATGTGCTTTTTGTAGTTTTCCGGAAGATCTGCCGCCATCTGAAGAGGCATATACATAGTTACATACAAGGCAAGCTGTTTTACCAATGTGGTTTTTACGAAACGCTTATCTCCAGGGAAGTAATAATCCAGTTTGGTCTGGAAAATTCCCGGGGTGTAATCCATAGACCCACCCATCCATCTTGTGAACGGAAGAACGGTCTGATGATCTGGCTTATTTCCGCCAAATGCTTCATACTCGGTTCCTCTGGCTGCTTCTGCAGAAATATAGTTCGGATAGGTACGGCTTTCTCCTGTAGGACGCACGGATTCGTGAGAATTGACCATAATTTTATAGTCATTTGCTTTTTCAGCAATTCTGTAGAAATGGTTGATGGTCCATTGGGAATAGTGATGCTCTCCTCTTGGAATAATATCTCCTACATATCCTGTTTTAACGGCATCATAACCATATTTGTTCATCAGCTGGAATGCTTTGTCGGACCATCTTTCATAGTTGGTAGCAGAACCTGAAGTTTCGTGGTGCATGATAAGCTTAATTCCTTTTGAATGAGCATAATCATTCAGCATTTTGATATCAAAATCCGGATATGGAGTGATGAAATCGAAAACAAATTCTTTGGAATGGCCGAACCAGTCTTCCCAACCGATGTTCCAGCCTTCAATCAACAGTCCCTGGAAACCGTTTTCAGCTGCAAAATCGATATATTCCTTAACTTTTGTATTGTTGGCCGCATGCTTTCCATTCGGCGTCAGTTTAGAAAAATCTGTTTTGTCAAGATGCACGTTTTCAGCAGTAGAATAAGCCCACTGGGATTTTCCGATGATCATTTCCCACCATACACCCATGTATTTTGTCGGATGAATGTAAGAAGTATCGGTATATTTCGTAGGTTCATTGAGGTTGAAGATCATTTTAGATTCCATCACCTGTTCTGCTTTCGGGGAGACAATAATGGTTCTCCACGGCGTTACGGAAGGAGTCTGGATATATCCTTTTGCCCCTTGTCTGTCAGCAGTAAGGTGGGTTTTGAACTTAAAATTCTGAGCATCTACCTCAAGATGAGAAGCAGGATAATCTAAAACGGCTGCTTCTGCAACATTGACGTAAAGAGGTTCTTTTCCTTCTTTTTTAAGCATCAACGGAGACTGTACCGCATTTTTCACCAATGACTGTGAAGCATTGGCATCGAATGCTTTATCCCATTGTGCAGGAATTTCAGAAATTTTTGTTTCCTGATATTGGTATTCCTGGGAATCGTAATCTGCCACAATCCACCAGGCTTTCATATCTGTAGGAAAATCAATTTCGGAGTCTTCTTCTCTGATTACAAAGTAGTTTAGGTTTTTCTGCTGTGGGAATTCATATCTGAATCCTAATCCGTCATTGAACAATCTGAATTTTACAACAATACTTCTGTTTGTGGAAGTCTGATCAAGCGTAACTGCCAGTTCGTTGTAATTGTTAATATAATTTTTCTTTTCACCAAGAACCGGCTGCCAGGTTTCGTTTTTGGAATCACGTTTTTCATCTGTTTTCGTGAAGCCGTTGTTCAGGTCAAATTTGGCATCTTCCGCTTTAGCAATTTCGGATGCAAATTTGATGGCCGTGTCTTTAAATAATCTTAATCCTAACTTAGAATCTTCTACCACTACGGCACCATTGTATTTCAGATTGTAATAAGGTACCCCTTGTTTCAACTGAAAATTCATTTCGAACTTTCCATCCGGTGATTTCAAAGACTGTGCATTCACACCCGCGAACATCATTGAGAGCAGCATGGCTCCAACTGTAATTTTCTTCATAATGATTATTTATAACCTTAAAAATAGATAAAGTGCTGCGGTAAAGCAACACTTTACTATAATATTATTCTTAAATTATTATAATGGCTGTATTTTGTAAGTACCTAATTTTAGGTCAACAGAAATTTTATAGCTTCCTCCTGTTCCATCAAATTTGATATTTCCATTACTTCCTTTTGGACCAATAAATCCAGTGTTTCCATCTGTAGTGATATTACCCCAGTCCAAATCTCCCCAGCTTTGCTGGCCTAAGAATTTAAATTCAGAAGCCGCAGGAAGTGTTGTTGTATATTCAAATTTTCCATTTCCTAAATTGGTCATTGGAATTGCTGTTCCAGCATTCCAACCATTAACTGTTCCTACTATGTATAGATTAGCCGGATTCCAGGTATTAATAGGAGAAGCAGAAACCGTAATTGATTTCACTGTAGCATCTGCATCAATAACAATTTTATACATTCCGGTAGCTCCGTTAAACTGAATGTTTTCAGGTGTTGAAGGAGCCAGGTTTGTAGACCATGTCTTGAAATATTTATTTCCATTATTCATTCCTGTAACATCCAAACTATAATTAGCAGGCCCCCAATCTTGCTGTCCTAAAAATCTGAAAGCTTTTCCATTTTCCAAATAAGTATAAATCGTGGAGAAATTATCCTTCTTATAAAGCATTTGAGCTACATTTGCATTCCAGCCTACAGCGGAGGCTTCACCAACGATGTAGAATGATGGGTAAGCTGTCATATAAGGAGTTACTTTTATGGTAACAACATTTGAAGTGATTGCCTCATAGTTTCCTAATTTTGAAGAAAGTCTAACTTCAATATCGGTCGCAACATTAGGAGCTAATCCAGCTTCTAATGCATAATTATTGAATTCGGCTACAGTATAAGTGGCTTTAATATCGCCATCATTTAAATCCACATTTTTAGGGCTCACAAAATTAGTTCCTTTAACAGCGATCTGAAGCTGGTTTTTCTGAGCAACAGCAACACCATAATCCGGAGCTTTCCAATTAAAAGTAACGGCATTTTGTGCTTCGTTGTCTTTAGTCAACACTAAGCTTGTTTTGTCAGAGGTAAGAGTGGAGGCTGATGGGCTTCCTAATACTACTTTATCTTCATCCTTTTCACAAGAGATTAGCAAAAATCCTAAAACAAAAAGTGTAAATATTTTAAATAAATTTTTCATCGTAATAAAATTTTAAATTAATAGCCAGGGTTCTGAATCAGATTAGGATTGGCAATAATGTCTTTTGCCGGAATTGGATAAAGATTTCTATAATCTTCTACACTTTTCCCATCTTTAACACCCCCTTTCCAAGGCCACACATATGAACCACCTGTAAATTTACCATAACGGATAAGGTCCGTTCTTCTTGTCATTTCCCAACCCAGTTCTCTTCCTCTTTCGTCCAATATATAATCTGTATTAATTGACGCTACTGCTGGTGCTCCTGCACGTGTTCTTAATGCATTTACATAGGTAAGTGCCGTAGCAGCATTACCTCCGCTTCCACCTCTTAAAGTAGCTTCCGCATACATTAGATACACATCAGCTAATCTGAATATTGGAATATCAGTATCACAGAAATTTCCTGAAGCGTCAGAACCCGGTACTCCGGTACTTGTCAGGTTTTTGAATTTAATAAATCCATATCCATCAGTAAATACTCCCAAATCATTAATTTCCAGATTCTGCCCGTTTGTATAGAAATTACCTCTTTGGTCAGCCGCTGCTCCGGAAAATAGATTTACATAAGATTTTGTAGTTCTCAGGCCACCCCATCCTCCACTGACACCGAAGTCAGAAGCAGGCATGCTACCCCCGATTCCTGCATGGATCAGGTAAGTTGTACCACCTGATGTCTGAATATGAACCCCATCAAATGCAATAGGGAAAATAACTTCAGGATTATTCTTATCATTATCGGCAAGAAATAAGTCTTTATATTTAGGTTTTAATGAGTATCCTGCCTGTATAATCTTATTACAATAAGTAATACAGTCTGCATAATGATTTGAACCATTATACACATTTGAATTCAAATATAATCGAGCTAAAAGAGCCCATGCGGCTGCTTTATCTGCTCTGCCATATACATTTGCTTTAGGGTCTTTTAATTCTCCTGCCACTGCAAGCAACTCACTTTCAACAAAGTTAAAAAGTTCTGCACGTGTGATTCTTTTAGGAGGGTTTATAGATCCTGGCAAATAAGTTTCATCTACAAAAGGGACGTTTCCGAAAAGATCTAATGCATAATAGTATGATAAAGCACGTAAATATCTTACTTCAGCCCTCATGTATTTAGCTTCCGTTAAATTAGAGCCTGTAATATTATTTGCCGCTAATTTTTCATCGGTAACATTCCTTAAAAATTCATTACTTGTAGCAATTTGTGTAAAAATCCTATAGTAAGCTCCTTCTACAAATTCGCTCGAAGAATCCCAAGTCATTTTATGAATGGTTTGAAGTGTACCATCATTCCATGCAATTACTGCTTCATCTGTAGATAATGTCTGTAGAGTGTATATTACCCTTGTATATTGTGAAAAGTTTCCATCAATACCATTAATATCTGAATTTCCCCCGTTGGCCGACTGACCACCGTTGGCAAATCCTCCATAAATTTTAGCTAAGGCCATTGGGTAATTTCCAAAATCAGTAAAAACACTGGCTGAAGTAACATCAGTAATTGGCATCTGCTCTAAATCATTGACACAAGAAGTTACACTTAAAATACTTACTAAGGCTGCAACTGCTATTATATTTGTTTTAAATCGTCTCATTTTATTTAAAATTGAAAGTTAAATCCTAATGAATATACTTTTGGCATCTGATAATATCCATTATCAATATTTCCGAATACTTCAGGGTCTACTCCTGAATACTTGGTGATTACAAATACGTTTTGAAGCATTGCATAAACCCTGATGTTACTTCCTTTATAAAACACATCTTTAAAATTGTAACCTGCATTAATATTATCCAATCTTAGGAAAGATGCATTTTCAACAAAGATATCCGAGAAATATTGAGGGCTTGAAAATTTGTAGTCTGCTGTAGAAGAATATACATTCTGCAAATAGTTATTAGTCGTTAATGACTGGATAGAGCTATTTGATGCAGCGTTATTATACACATAATTTCCTAACACAGCTCTTGCACTTAAGCCAATATCCCAGTTATTATGAGAAAATTTAGTGTTAAAACCTATAATGGCATCAGGCTGAGTTGATTTATAATAATATCTATCGTTAACATCAATTTTACCATCAGCATTTCTATCCACATACAATCCGTCTATTGGTTTTCCGTTATTATCATATACCTGCTGAAATACATAAAAAGCATTTGGCTGACGTCCTACCGTATGGGCCTGAATGGTATTGTTCACCCCTCCTTCAATTCCTCCTACAAGAATTCTATAAGTTGAATCTGCACCATTAATAAGTTTTGTAATTTTAGACTTATAGTGTGTTGCATTGAATGAAACTTCCCAAGTAGTATTTTCTTTTTTAATAGGAATTATAGTAACGGCTCCTTCTATCCCTTTTGTCTGCATATTCCCTACATTCAAGAGATTATGGTTACTTAAATCACCTGCTGCAATCGGAGAGTCCACAATCAGGTCTTTAGTATCTTTTTGGTAAACATCAATGGAACCTGTAACTCTATTTTTTGCAAATCCGAAATCAAGACCTGCATTCTTAGTTGTAGTTATCTCCCAACCCAAATTTGGATTGTAAATTTCAGGTCTCATCATATAAAAGAACTGATCTCCAAACTGGTACTGAGCACCATCAGAACTCATATTATAAGCAGCGTAAGACGGATAGTTTCTTGGTTTATTCGTGTCCAAAGTAGGTAATTCCTGCTGCCCTGTTTTTCCCCATCCTGCTCTTAATTTTAAAACATTGATACCTGTATCCTTCAGGAAGTTTTCTTCGTTAATTTTCCATGCAACAGACACTCCAGGGAAGTTCCCCCAAACATTGCTTGTAGTACCGTTATAAAATCTTGAAGATCCATCCCTTCTGATAGAAGCCGATACAATATATTTATTAGCTATAGTAAAAATACCTCTTCCATAGAAAGATAGCAAGATATAATTTGTTTCAAAATTATTGGTGGTTGTATTCTGACCTCTTCCTTTGAATGTTGTCGATCCAGGAATATTGGTGCGGAAACCCTGATATGCATATCCTGCAGTAAGGTCAACGGAAGTAGAGATTGCAGTTATTGTTTTCAAGTAATTAAAATACGTTTCCAGCAATTTATTCTTCTTCTCCATGGTATATTCATTGAATGTTCCCAAATCGCTCATGCCCGGTCTATAGAAAGGGCTTACAGTCTTTGCACCATTACTTTTAGAATAATCATAACCCGCATTTACGTTAAAGTGTAAATCAGGTAAAAAATGGAATTTATAGTCCAACTGAATATTTCCTAAACCTCTCCAAACAGATGACACATCACGGATACCGTATAGAAGCCCCAATGGGTTAGAGGTTCCATTTACATTCAGACCTGTCACAAGGTTGCTAGGATCTGTCCACTCGTAATATCCTCCATAGTTTGAGTTCCCTGAATACACGGGTTGAGTAGGATCAAAATAAGTAGCAGCTTTAATAGCCCCGCCATCTGAGAATCTGTTGTCGGTAAATGTTCCTTTTGCATTAACGTTAACCGTTAAATGATTGTCAAAAAATTTCGGATTTAAATTTAATCCTACAGAAGTTCTTCTAAATGAATTGGTTCTTACAATACCATTTTGGTCATTATAGCCGATTGACAAACGGTATGGCAACCATTTAACACCTCCGGAAAGGGCTAAATTGTTATCTGTTCCCCAAGCTTTCTGATAAATCTGATTCTGCCAGTTTGTGTTGGCTGTTCCCAGTCGGGAAGCATTTACTGCAACAGCAGGATTGGTCTGTGCCATTTCATTCACGAATGCTCTATATTCGTCTGCATTGAGAACGTCTACATTTCCCATTTTTGTAGAAACAGAGGCCAGTGTGGAAAAATTAACTTTAAACTTTCCGGCAGTTCCTTTTTTAGTTGTAACCAGAATTACCCCATTGGAAGCTCTGTTACCATAGATCGCCGTAGCAGAAGCATCTTTCAAAATATCGAACGTTTCAATATCATTCGGGTTAATTAATGACAATGGATCTGAAGCTCCATTCACTCCGGTAAAGTCCTGCGGAACCCCGTCAATAACAATTAATGGAGAATTCTCACTATTTAAAGAAGATGTACCCCTGATCCTTATTTTGGTACCCGACCCCGGAGCACCACTGTTGTTGGTAATTTGTACCCCAGGCGTTTTTCCCTGGATAAGCTGGCCTGCAGAAGTGGCCCCGCCGTTGAAGTCTTTCGCTGTAACTGAAGTGATGGATCCTGTAAGGTCAGATTTCTTCTGCTTTCCATATCCGATCAATACAACTTCTTCAATCTTTTTTTCCTTGGTTATAGAGTCCTGCGCATGCATTATTGAACTGGCCAATAAAAAAGCAGGAGCTATTTTTAATACCGTTGTAAAATTTTTCACAATATCGTTTTTTTAGTTTCGTTTTTCTTAATAAGGCTGTACAACCAGCCTTGCAATTTATAAAAAAATTAGAATTATCATAAGATTATTGAAAATTTAGATAATTTTATGTAAATTGCTTGTCTATTCAAAAACCAAGCATCTGTTTTTCATAACATTACGTTAACATATGCATTGCATAATATATAGGTATAATTAACAAAAAGTTAAACATTTGTTTAACTAAATGTAACATTTCAGCATGCAAATTGTGCTTAAAAACTTATTATAACCGAATATTAGGCGGTTTCGTGAGATAATCATTATCTTTGCAGTTAAACTTTACTATAAATGTCAAACAGAAAGATGATTACGGCAGCTTTGCCTTATGCAAACGGCCCGGTTCATATAGGACATTTGGCAGGTGTATATATTCCTGCGGATGTCTACGCAAGATTTCAGAGAAGATTGGGAAAAGATGTAGCGTTTATCTGCGGGTCGGATGAACACGGAATTCCTATTACCATCAGAGCTAAAAAAGAAGGAGTAACGCCTCAGGATATCGTAGACAAATATCATGAGATTATCAAAAAATCTTTTTCGGATCTGGGGATCTCTTTTGATGAGTATTCAAGAACGACGTCTAAAAAACATTACGAAACCAGTCAGGATTTCTTTAAAGTCCTTTATGAAAAAGGAAAATTTACGGAAGAGGTTTCTGAGCAGTATTTTGATGAGCAGGCTGGAGAATTCCTGGCAGACCGTTATATTGTTGGTACCTGCCCGAACTGTGGAAATGAGAATGCCTACGGAGACCAGTGCGAAAAATGTGGTTCTACTCTATCCCCGTCAGAATTAATCAATCCGAAATCCATGTTGAGCGGAAACGTTCCTGTTCTTAAAGAAACCAAGAATTGGTATCTCCCTTTAAATGAATATGAAGATTTTTTAAATGAATGGATCATTGAAGGTCATAAAGACGACTGGAAGCCGAACGTATACGGACAGGTTAAATCATGGTTAAATGACGGCCTGAAACCACGTGCCATGACCAGAGACCTGAACTGGGGAGTTCCGGTTCCGCTTCCTAATGCAGAAGGAAAAGTTCTTTATGTGTGGTTCGATGCACCTATCGGCTATATTTCCTTTACAAAAGAATGGGCAGAGAAAAATGGTAAAGACTGGAAAGATTATTGGCAAAATGAAAACAGTGATCTGGTTCACTTTATCGGCAAAGATAATATTGTATTCCACTGTATTATTTTCCCATCAATGATGAAGGCTCACGGCGATTACATTATGCCAAAAAATGTTCCTGCTTTTGAATTCCTGAACCTTGAGAACGATAAGATCTCAACTTCAAGAAACTGGGCGGTATGGGCTCATGAATATGTTGAAGAATTCCCTGGACAACAGGATGTTTTAAGATATGCACTTCTATCATCTGCTCCGGAAACAAAGGATAATAATTTTACATGGAAAGATTTCCAAACTAAGAATAATTCTGAGTTAGTAGGAATTTTCGGGAACTTTATCAATAGAGTTGCTGTACTGATCCATAAATATTATGATGGTATTGTTCCTCAGGGAGATGTGAATAGCCCTGAATTAAAAGAAATCAGCAAAGCTGCTAAAGAAATTTCGGGATTCCTTGAAAATTATGAATTCAGAAATGCTTTAACTGCTTTAATGAATCTTGCCCGCTTCGGAAACCAGTACCTTCAGACTGAGGAACCTTGGAAAACCATTAAAGACAGTCCTGAAAAAGCAGCACAGTCATTATTTGTAGGAGCTCAGCTTGCTGTTGCTCTGGCACAGTTATGCGAACCTTTCATGCCTTTCAGCTCTGAAAAACTTTTAACAATGTTTAATGCTGAACAGGTAAACTGGAGTGATATTGAAACCCAATCTGTTTTAATAGAAACTGGTCACAAGATCAATGAAGCCTCTCTTCTTTTCTCGAAAATTGAAGACAGCGTAATCGAAGCCCAGATTGAAAAGCTTGAGCAGACCAAACAAAACAATAAAAAAACAAACCCTAACGCCAACCCTATGAAAGAAGAAATTTCTTTTGATGATTTTGCTAAAATAGACCTTAGAACAGCGACCATTTTAGAAGCTGAAAAAGTGGAGAAAGCAGATAAACTACTGAAGTTCAAAGTAGATACGGGAGTAGATATCAGAACTGTGGTTTCAGGTGTGGCAGAAAGCTTCACACCCGAAGAACTGATCGGAAAACAGGTAATGATCCTGTTGAATCTGGCGCCAAGAAAGATCAGAGGAATCGAGTCTCAGGGAATGTTCTTATTAACAACAAAACCGGACGGAAAACTATCTTTTGTAACACCGGACGACAGTAATGTAGAAAACGGTATTGAGATAGGATAATCTATTTTTAAAATAAAGTAAAAGGCACATGATTTCTCATGTGTCTTTTTATTTTCACCGTCATTGCGAGCAAAGCGAAGCAATCTCTAAAATATTTTTAATCACTAAACTCTTCTTAATAGTTTTTTTGAAACATTAAGGTTTGAATTAGGCCTTTAAGATCAATAAGTTTAACTGTTTTAAGAGATTGCTTCGCTTTGCTCGCAATGACATTTAGCTGTTATTTTTTAGTGAGTTTTGCAAGATAAGAATCTTCATCCTGCATTACCTTTTCCATTTTAAAACCATTATTTTCTGCAGCATTCTTTAAAGTAGTAAAATCGAGATACAGCCATTTAATAGGCTCTTCCGATTCTCCTTTATAATGAACTATATAATCCAATTCGCCATAATAACCTCCTGCAGGAATATAAACGCCGCCATCGTCATCACGGTCGAACATATAAAGAATATCGGTACTGTCGATCAGGATTTGACCGTTATCATTCAGTAAAGAATGTAGCTTTTTAAGGTAAATATCAATTTTTTCAAGACTTTGAAAAATTCCTGTTCCGTTCATCAGGAGCAGAATGGTATCAAAAGTTTCTCCTGAAAAATCCAGCATATTTTCGCATACTGTTTTTTTGATACCTCTAAGTTGGCAGACTTCAATAGATTTTGGTGAAATATCCAGTGCCCACACATCAAGATTTCTTTCATTCTGGAGATATAAAGCATGGGAACCTGCTCCTGCACCGATGTCCAGAGTTTTTCCCTGCGACAGATCCAGTGCTTTCTGTTCAATATCATTCATCTCTTCAAATTCTCTGAAAAGATAATCTACCGGAAGTTCATCCAGTTCCGAGATTGAAGTTTCTGTCTGCAGGTCCTCAGGATTTTCGTTGTGAAAATAATCCCAGATTGCTTTACCCATTAAATCTTTCATTGCTGTCTTTAAAAGTCGCAAAGATAGGAGTTTCCAGACGAAAGGTCAAGAGGTGCGGAATATGGTTTCGAGTTGCTTGATTCGTGGTTCGGGGTGTGAGTTGCGTAAAAGTTATTACCATTTATCTTTATAACAATTATGACAGAATTCACCATTCACTTGCAAAACAAATTCACGATTCACTTAATGTCTGACTCAAAACTAAATTTCACAACCGTCATTAAAACTGTGACAAACCCTCAACCCAAAATTCGAAACCCGAAACCCGAATTCTCTATCCCATCGAATCCTTCTCCTTATGCCTATCCTTTTCCGATTCATTTTCTGCAACGCCTGCTTTCCAGTATGAATAGGCATTCAGTTCTTTTGCCAGCCAGTTTTTTTCTTTTCTGAGGTAGGTGCGGATTTCTTTAACACTTGAAAATTCTGCTGCAATATATCCGAATTTAGTAGTTTCCGGGATTACAATACGGCATCAGCCATTTCGCTGCTGATATGAGGGGTTACATTATGGAGCCATATGAATTTAATATCAGCTTTGGTTTTAAGGATTTGCTCGTCTTTTTTTCCGTGAACTTCAATAATACAGACCCCTTTTGCTGTCTCAGGAAGTGTTTCCAGCATGGCACCCAGAACAGGAATTGCTGTAGCATCCCCGGCAAAGAGGTACCATTCAGCTTCCGGATACAATTCCTTTGGTTCCGTCCGCATCATAATGCCTAATTTAGCACCTGCTTCGAATGTTCTTGCCCACTTTGATGCAGGACCGCCATCTCCATGGTCTACAAAATCAATGATCAGTATATTTTTCTCAGGATCAATTCCCCTGTGGGTATAGGTTCTTATCGCCGGAGCTATTTCCTTTGGCGGATATACCCATTGCCGGTTTTCATCCAGAGTGGGAAAATAGACCTCATCCAGACCCGTTGGAGGGATAGCAATTTTATTATTATCACCAACGGTGGTATTTTTAAATAAATAAGCCTCCGGAGAATAAAGATAAACCCTGATATAATGGTCAGTAATATATTCTTTTCTTATCATTTCGGCAACAATTCTGCCTGTTGAACTCCTTGACATCTATTTTAATTTTAATTCTTACAAATTTAATTTTATTTTGTCTAAATAAAAACAATAAAATTAAAAAAAGTAAAGCCCCACTATAAAATATAGCAGAGCTTTACCAGTGAAAAACAAGGTATCTTTAAACAGCAGGTCCTGCTGCATCTTTTATTTCTTCTAATAGTTTTTTTCTTTCCCGAAGTCTTCTTCTTGCAATGACAGATTTACCGCCAAGAACTCTGATAAATCTTAAATACTGGAATCTCTCTCTTCCGAAATGATGAGTAATTATATACAGCAACACCCCAAAGCCCGTTAAAATAATATATCCAAAAATCTTTTTGCCCGATACAATTATTGCATTCAGCTGAAGTGTTTTCATATTGGCTGCCAAAGTCTGAGGGGTAATCGTCATCCCATCAATATAAACCGCCAAATCTCCTACTGCCGTTACCTGAAAACGGTATTGGAACCATGAATACAATGCTGAGAAAAAACCTACTGCCAGAAACGTTCTCCAAACCAGTACCAGCCCGATTGCTGCCAGCATATCATCCATTTCAAGTTTATCAAGGGTATAGAACCATACTGAAATAAAGAGTGAGCACATTCCGTATCCTTTCAGAAACATCGGCAAATACCAGTTCTCATAATTGAATTCCAAAACCATAGAAAAGTACATGATCAACGCATATCCCATCATTGCCGAGAATCCTGAAAAAATAAACATTTTCAACGGTATTTCTCTTTTAAACCAGAATACAGCAACGGCTCCTGCCAGAATAATTCCGGGAATCATCAGTATGCTCAAACCGGCATTTGTTTTTTGGTCATATCCTAGCACTCCTACCGCAAAAGTATTCTGAAGCGAGGTTGTTCCCAAGAACATTCCCAGCCACAACAGCATAAAAAGACCATGCTGTACATTATTCTGTTTAAATATTTTGAAGGATAAATAAGGTCTTTTTAGGGTAAACTGGCGAACCACCAGCAAAGCAAAGCTCACAAAGGCAGCGATACTCGCATTCAGTATATTTCTAGAATTCCACCAATCCTGCTGTTTTCCGAAAGAAAAAACATAAGCGGAAAACATAAACGTCGAAACGAAAAGCAGGATACTCATCCAGTCGATATAATGCAACGGAACTCTTAAGGCAAAATATTTATCATGCATAAAAACCCAGTGGATCAAAGCAAGTATAAAACATAATACGGCAGCAATAATGTAAAAGTGCTGCCAGTTATAATTAATGGAAACTATCACTGCATAATAGGCTGCCACCTGATTCATTACCAAAACAAAGGTATAAAACAGCCCGTAAAACATTCCTCTGTTTCCGATCATCACCATTAACGGAAGAAACAGTTCAATAGTTACCATCATTTTTAGGAACCCTATAAACAGAGCTGTAAATACGAAGATCATCGGCTGCATTGTAGTCCCGTTAATATAGCTCAGTAATCCTAAAAGCACCAGTAAAACCGTCATTTTATCCCTTACCTTGAATCTCATCTTCAATCTGAGAACAATAGGCATACAGGCTCCCATTCCTATGGTAGTAGCATAATTGGCCCACATAAAATATTCTGTCATCGCTCCGGTACCACTTACCAGATAGCTTATATTTCCAGTATAAACCCCGCCGAGCGGCATCACTACAGCCAATAGCAGCACAATGAGCAGCAGCTGCACGGGTTTGGGTACCCAATCATTATATAATCCTTTGTTGTACATTTTATTAGATGCTAGATTTCAGATGTCAGATAACAGACTCTATTCTTTTCTCAATTTCTTCACTCAGCCTTTAAAGTCTGAAATCTGAAATCTGATGTCTTTTTAGTCTTAATTAATATTCACATTCATATTCATTCCCGCGCTCAGCTTATCCAGATCTTCTTTTCTGTTGGAAGCACTGAATTCTATTCTTACAGGAATTCTCTGCTGAACCTTGATAAAGTTACCGGTAGAATTATCTGTAGGAACACTGGAATATCTTGAACCCGTTGCAGCGGAAATTGCAGTCACTACTCCTTCAAATTTCTTTCCTCCCAAAGCATCGGCAGTCATCGTTATTTTCTCTCCGATTTTAATATTCGGCATCTGGCTTTCCAAAAAGTTAGCCGTTACCCATTTCTGCCCGTTAAGAACAATAGTTGCAACCTGCTGTCCCGGTTGGATCAGCTGTCCTTCAGAAATTGTTCTGCGGCCCATTATTCCGTCATACGGAGCTGTAATGACCGTATAAGAAAGATTGATTTTTGCCATATCCAATGCCGATTTCGTTCTTTTGATCTCCGCATCATTAATTCCCAGCTTACTTTTAACTTCAGTCGTGGAAAGGTTGGCCGACTGTTTTTGGTTGATCAACGTCTCATACGCTGCTTTCTGGGCATCATATTCGGTTTTGATCTGGTCATACTGCTGTCTGGTAACAGCTTCTGCGGCAAGAAGGTTTTTATACCTGTTTAGATTCTGCTCGGCATTCCATAATCTGGCTTTTGCTCCCGCGATATTGGATTCCATTACACTTACATTATTGGAAACTGTATTGACGGATGAACTTGTGGCCGATCTCTGGGCCAAAGCATTTTGGTAAGCTGCTTCCGCCTGACCCAATTGGGTTAATAATTCATTTTTATCCAGAATAACCAGGGTATCTCCTTTTTTAACGTGCTGGTGTTCGATGAATTTTATTTCTTTGATATAAGCCGAAACTCTTGTATTGATCGGATTGATAAATTCCTCGACCTGGGCCGCTTCCGTGTAGGTTTTATCTCCGATGTGAAAATATTCGCGGACCAGCCAGAAAAGCCCGAATCCTATCAGCAGAAATACCACAATATTGGAAATGATGGCTCTGATTTTATTTTTTTTGTTCTGTTTCTTTTTCACTGCTGCTCCTGACTGTGCGGGAGTGGTCTGTATATTTTGAGTGGTTTGTTCCTTGTTTTCCATTATCTTGATTTTCAGTTTTAAAATTAAAGTGTTCCTGCAGCCTTCAGCAGGTTATAATATTGGTATAATACATTGATTTCTGCATTGGCAAAGTCCAGCTCAGCCTGAAGCTTCTGGTTCTGTGCATCAATCATTTCCGCCTGTACGGCTAACTGGTTTAAATATTTAGCTTCGGTGATCTTGTAGTTTTCCTCTGCCAGTTTTTTAGAATCATTCAGAATGTCTGCCTGCTGGATAGATTCCTGGTATTTTACATATGCTGCATTCACTGCCATGTCCACGTTCTGCTGCACCAGGGTTACGGCATCTCCTGCCTGTGTTTTCTGCAATTCACCAAGCTTTACCTTTTCTTTTGTTTTGTATAAATTATCAATATTATAGCTCAAAGAAACGCCTGCCTGCCAACCTCCGGAGTACATATCCAGAACCGGGTTTCTTGTTGTGATAGGACGTTGCAAAGTATATCCTCCAAAACCGGAAAGTGTCGGTAACTGGTCTGTTTTAATAATTTCTATATTTTTATCAGCTACATCAATGTTTTTCTTTGCCGATTTCAGTTGCGGGTTGCTGTTGTGAGCAAGATCCATATAGTAATCCATTCCGATCCCCGATTCTTTATTCTCTAAGCTTTCTACAGGAATAATTTCTGTTCCGGAAGGAAGTCCCAAAGCAATATTTAAATTATAATTAAGGATTTTTTTATTGTTCGCCAGCGTCAGGATTCCCTGATCAAGGTTTTTAATGGCCAGTTCTCCCCGGATCACTTCATTACGGGTCACCATTCCCTGCTGATAAAACTTCTGAATATTTTTCAGACGTTCCTGAGCAAGCTTTTTATTATTCTGAAAAACAGTTTCCTGATTGAATATTTTATAGACATCGAGATAATTGGAAATTACAAGAAATTTTACATCCTGTTTATTTTTTTCCAGGTCAAGCTCAGAAAGCTGCTCACGAAGTCCGGCCATTTCAATGGATTTATTCACCAGACCTCCTTTGAAAATCAGCTGGGTTGCCTGTACAGCATATGAGCTTCCGTAGTGAGGCATCGGAATATTGGTCGAATTTGAGAAATCTTTATCAATTGCTACGGCATCCCCTAGATAAAACTGGCTTGTAGAAGCTGTAATATTGGGAAGCTTTTGAAGTTTTGCAACGTTGGTATTCTGTTTTGCGATGTCAATATTCTGTGCAGCTATCTTTAACTGCTGGTGGTTTTTCACTGCCAGATCAGCAGCTTCACCTGCAGTCATTTCTTTGATCTGCTGAGAAAAAAACAGCGCAGGGAATACACCTATCATCAATGACAGTGCTGTTTTTATGTTATTTATCATTTTACCTTGTTTTACGAAGGCAAAGTTACGTCAGCAAAAAAGTCAATCAAATGTTTGAATTTTGGAAAAAGATGTTCAAATGTAAGATTTTAGTTTTCGAACTGATGCCTGTACTGTCTGGGGCTTATTTCAAGATGTTTTTTGAAAAAGTGGGAAAATGCGTATTGATCACTAAAACCAAGAATTGATGAAATTTCCGAAACGGGTTTATTGGAAGAGTTTAAAAGCACTTTTGCCTCATTCATTACAATTAAGGCAATAATCTGGCTGGCAGATTTCCCGGTAATGGATTTCACAACCGAAGAAAGATGTCTGGTTGTAATGGATTGGCGTTCGGCATAAAACTCAACAGTTCTTTCTGTAAGATGATGTTCTGCAAGGTCTGTAAGAAATACAAAAACAATTTCTTCCTGCCTGGACATCTGGTTCATGGAATTGGTATCTTCCTTAGAAATAATTCCAGCCATCTGATAGCAGAAAACAGAGAAAAGATGCTCCACCATTTCTTTTTTATACATCATTTCCGTATCTGAATCAAGAATAAATTTCAAAAAATTTACACTTTTCCAGACCACTTCCATTTCATTTTCAGGAAAAGGAACGCCTTTATTCATCTGCTGACGGAAATAGCGGTACGTAATCAGCCTGTTGAATTTAAGAGACAAAGCAGAAATAAACTCTCTTTTGTAAGAAACCATCCTTGACTGGAAGTCGCCGCTTACGGAAACCATTTCATAAATAGTCTGCGGATCGGTAACCATAAACATATTGGCAGAAAGCTCCAGGTCGCTGAAATGCTGGCGGAGCTTTATAGTCCCTGATTTAATAAAAATAAAAGCAGGATTATCCGGACGGAAGGGTTTATCCGCAGAAATTCTCTCGAAAATATTGTGCTGGGTAAAAATCTCAACACCGAATTTTTCTAAGGCTGACATAAGACAAATGTAGCCAATATATTCCGTGCTTACAATCTTTTAGTCTTCCAGGGAATAAACGGCAAAACTTGCCAGCCAGTGATCTCCGCCATAATTCCCCTGAAATAAAAGAGGAAGTCCGTTTGCCAGGAATACATCAGCAGTTTTCCTGAAGTCTTTTTTTAAAGGATGCCCGTTTGGAAGTGCTTTTGATATTCCTTTCATGCACCATGCTTTGGAAAAGGACAATCCTACGAGATGAACGGTTTGATAGTCGCTAAGATCACTTACTACAGGGATTTTTTCAATATTTTCCAGGCTTCTTTTTTCATAGAAACTGTTCAGCCAAAGCACGAATTCTTTTTGAGGGAGTACTCTTCTCATGAGATCGGCAATTTCAAGGCTTGGCGAGAAGAAATCCGATCCGTCAGGTTCCAGGTAGGCTGGGGTTTTCTGGTCTTTCCCATAAAAGTATTTTGCCTTTTCTTTCAGCTGAGTCTCAAATTCTGTGTCATTATTGGCAACCGCCCAATCAATTGCAAAAGCCAGCCCAAATGCAGTATTCGGATGAACGCCGGTTCTGTTCGGATAGGTTTGCTTCGGAAGGTAAGCTTTCCATGATTTTAAGATCTGAGCGGTAAGAGGTTTTAAATTCTCGTGCCAGATTTTAGCTTTCGGATGATTCCAGGTAGTCAGTTCTTCGTCAAGTTTTAAGAGCCACGCCCAGCCATAGGTTCTTTCAAAGGTGGCTGTAAGCTCATATTTAGTAAAATAGTCGGCTTCTGCCTGTAAATTTTCTTTGCTTAATGAATTGTCAAGAATCTTTTCAAGGTCTTTTGCATTGGCCAGATCTGGCTTTGTCTTCAGCAGCCTTACCAGCATCCAATGACCATGAACAGAACTGTGCCAGTCGAAACAGCCATAAAAGCTTGGATGCAGGTCTTTCGGAGTTAGACTGACTTCTCCTGCGTTGTTGATGATATGTGCCGTTTTATTGGGATATTCCTGATTAATGCAATGAAGCGGTTTTTCCAATAATTTAGCTGCCATCTCATCGGTCAGTTTTGGGACTTCCTGTGCGTAGATCAGAAATGGAGAAAACACAAATGCTAAAAGACTTTTTTTCATTCATTAAAAATAAAAAATAATTTAGATTTTCAACTTGCTTTTGCACATCTCAGTGAATTTTATAAAAATAAAGTCGTTTAAACTTTACAAAAACATAAAAGTCACAAAAGCTATTATTTTAAAAACACTTGAGTTCACTTAAGTAAGTTCAAAATGATCCGGAAAGTTCACATAAGATGAAATCAAAGATTTTCTCAAAACTTTAGTGTATTTTATTATGCATAAACTTGGCTTAAAAAAACTTAAGTGATTAAACTTTTGTTGTTAAAAATAATGAATATACAAGCTTAAACAGCTTCAATGGTATGAATTTTAAACAAAATATAGATTTAAGCATAATTTTTGATAAGTTCATTTAAAAAAATACCATGAAAAAACTATTTCTGCCTTTATTTATCTTCCTTTTAATGTCCGGATGTAAGAAATCTGAGCTGGAAGCTGTAAACTCTTCTCCGACTGCTGAATATAACGTAGAAGCTCCCCCAGCTCCAAAAGAAGTTAATCAAATGGCTCCTTCCAGCTCCATTTCTGAAAAATCAGAAACAGTAAATAAATCTGCCCAAACTTCTGTAGCTCCTAAAAAGGCAGACACTATCTCCAAAAAGGTCATTAAAAACGGTAACATGAGAATTCAGGTCGGAGATATAAAAAAGGCTCAGACTCAGGTTGGAGAAATTCTAAAGAAAAATGATGCTTATATTCAAAATGAGCAGTTTCAGAACACTGACATGGATGATAATCTGGATCTCGTCATCCGGGTTCCGCATAAAAACTTTGATGCATTGGTGAATTCGTTTTCTGACGGAGTAGGTTCTGTACTGTCCAAAAATATTTCATCTGATGATGTTACTGAAGAATACACCGATGTTTCTATTAAACTTGCCAATAAAAAAATCTATCTGGAAAAGTATCGGGATATGCTTAAAAATGCCTCTACCACTAAAGATATGATCGAGATTCAGGAGACCATCCGCGAACTTGAAGACGAAATTGATGTTGCCGAAGGAAGATTAAGATTCATAGATGACCGGGTGAATTACAGCACGCTTAATTTGAGTTTATATAAAGAAAAAGTAAGAAGCTCAGCTACTTCAAAAATTGGCTTCGGAAGCCGCTTTGCAGATTCCGTGACGGAAGGATGGAACAGCTTTGTCAGCTTTTTATTAGGAATTATTTCATTCTGGCCGTTCCTGCTAATCATTCCTATTATTATCTTTTTATGGAGAAAGTGGAAAGCAAAAAAAACAGAAAAATAAATCTTCGTTTACATATAAAAACCCGAATACCATCAGTGATATCCAGGTTTTTATTGCATTATCAATAACTTAAGCATTGAAATATTCTTTAACTGTTTCAAGAACCTGCTCATCCGACATTTTCTGTGCCGTATCCAATGTTATTTTAAGGTTTTTGAACTGAGCCGTATCATGAAGATAGTTTTTGAGCTCTTCCTGAATGGTTCCCGGACCTGTAATATACACTTCCTGCGAATTGGTAAGAAGATGTTCCACTTCTTTGAAGAATTTCACTCTATTGGTGCGTTCTGCATTGTTGGCAGCATTTTCACTTGAGTTCCCATGCTGTATTTCTGCTTTTACAGGGCTACAAAGAAAAAATTTGAATGCGTTCTGAGCATCGTGATTCTTTACTACAACTGCTTTTTCTGAATCGATCCAGATTCCTGCTAATTTTTTGTCTGACATAATTTATTTTTTTGTGTTATAATCAGTATAAAACAAGAATGGTGCAAAGGGAACGTTAAGGGCTGTTAAATGTTTTTTGTGGCAACTATAAGAGGATTTTTTAATTCTCGCAGATTTAGCAGATTACGCTGATTTTTATTGTTTGCTAAGTAACTATAATCAAAAAATAAAATTCTGCAATGTGAATCATTTAAAATATTAAATTGGAGGATATAAAAACACAAATAAATGGACGAAAACGAGATTTCTTATATGGTAAGAAAATGTATCTTCAATGTATACAACAAACTTGGGCCAGGTCTTTTAGAAATTGTTTATCAGAAAATTCTTATCTACGAATTACAGGAGAATGGGCTTGATGTAAAAGCTGAATCTGCCATTCCAATCGTTTATGATGGTAAAGAATTTGACTTTAATTTCAGGTTAGACATTCTGGTTGAGGATAAGGTAATTCTGGAACTTAAATCAGTGAAAAATTTAGAAGATATTCATTTTAAACAATTGGCAACTTATCTGAAACTTTCGAATAAGAAGTTGGGATTGCTGATTAACTTTAATACGACCAATATTTTAGATGGAATAAAAAGGGTGGCTAATAATTTATAAAATAATCTCTTTATAAGAAAATAATCGCTCGCAGATTTAGCAGATTGCGCAGATTTTTGTGTTATCATTATGCTTTTATTCATAAGATGTAAGAGTATCATTGAGTCTATTTTATTGATGATTATCTTACTATCCATAAACATCTGCGCAATCTGCGAGAAAAAATTATTCCAATACAGTAATAATACACCATAAATCAAATTCATAGTATAGAAATTTTTTCACCTATGGTTCGCAATGGACAAGAAGCACTATTTTCCCAGTACGAAGACCGCAGGGATTTTGTGAAGCTCCGGCTTTGCTTTCTTCCAGTCGTTAATGGTTTTTGTCCGGATAAATTCGTGCTCCGGGTCGTTGATATTGGCTGCAATACAAAGTTTTGTATTGGGAGAAAGAAATTTCGTAAGGTCTTCAAAAAGCGGATTGTTCCTATATGGGGTTTCCATAAAGATCTGGGAATAGCCGGTTTGCTGAACCAGGCTTTCCAAACGCTGGATCTGTTTCTTTTTTTCGCCCTTATCTATTGGTAAATACCCATGAAAAGTGAATTCCTGACCATTAAAGCCACTTGATATCAAGGCAAGAATAATGGATGAAGGTCCCGAAACAGGAATTACTCTGATATTTTTCTCATGGCACCATTTCACGATCAGGTTTCCGGGATCCGCAATGCATGGAAGTCCGGCTTCAGAAAGCAGACCGAAATCCTGTCCCTGCAGCATCAGGTTCTGAGCTTCTTTAATATCTGCATTTTCTGTGTATTTGTCTAATAAAAACAATTTCAGATCAGCCTGCTTTTTTTCAGGAGCAAAGAATTTAATAACTTTCCTGGCTGTTTTTTCATTTTCAACAAAGAAATAATCCGTCTGCATGATATAATCTTTCAGAACAGGTGAAAAGTGTGTAATAGAAGTGTTTTCTGATAAATAGGCTGGGAGTAAAAAAAGCATTTTATTGTTTTTTAGTTCTTTCTTGTAATGAAGGCTGAGGAAAATATTCATTAAGATCCATAGAAAAAGTAACTGAAGTAATTTTCCATTTTCCGTGGATCTTCATCAGAGTCCAGATTTCTTTACCCCAATTTTCCATTTTCCCGTCATACCAGAAACTGTAGTCAAAATTAGCAGAGGCTACAGCTCCGTCTTCAATGATTTTGATATTGTCGAATTTTTCTTCAGATTTATTATCCTTAAAGCTTTTGATAAAGGCTTTATAATCATCCGAAAAATAATATTCCGCTTTAGGATTTTTCTCCAGACGTTTGGCCTGGGTTCCGTCTTTATAAATTCCGGTCCAGAGTACAGGTTCCTGAAATAAAGATATAAATCTGGCTTCATCCCTGGTTTTGATGCATTGCATAAATTCTTCCATTATTTTCCGGATTTCAGTTTCATCCCGGGTTTGGGCAACAGAAAAATTAAAGCTTAAGAGAAGAGCAAGAATCAATGTTTTCATATTATGATAGAATTTGGTTTTTAATAGCATCACAACCTTTATCCAATAGCTGAAAAACGTCTTCAAAATCCTTCATATCTCCCCAGTATGGATCGGGAACCTCCGCATTTTTGTGATCACCTAAAGCTTCAAGAAATAATGAGATTTTCTGGCGCTGTTCTTCATTTTCAGCTTTTGAAACCACGTCTTCATACACGTCAATATCCATACAATAGATTTTATCAAAGGTTTCAAGATCTTTCTTTGTAATGGGCCTGGACTTTTGCCTTGAAATATCAATATGATGGTTTGCCGCTGTTTTTATTGCGCGTTTATCGGGATGTTCACCTTCATGCATAGAGATAGTTCCAACGGAATCCACGAAAAAATCTTCAGGAAGTTTTGTCTTCATAATTCCTTCTGCCAAAGGACTTCTGCAAATGTTTCCCAGACAGACCATCAGTATTTTCATAAAAGATTAAATGATTTTAATTATTTAAAGATTCTGTTATTACCAGCAACAAAACTAAATAAAAAATGAAGAATACAGCTATTCTTCATTTTAATTTATTCAGATTGAATTATTTCTATTTCTTGATTCTTTCTGCAAGATCTTTAACGTATTTCTTAACTTCTTTGTCAATTTTCGATACGTCTTTAATGGTATCACAAGCGTACATTACCGTTGAATGGTCTTTCCCGCCCATTTCTTCACCAATCTTTGTAAAGGTTGCATTGGTCAGCTCTTTTGAGAAATACATGGCCAACTGTCTGGGAAGGGCAATTTCTCTTTTTCTGGTTTTAGAAAGAAGCTGCTCTTTTTTGATTCCGAAATAATCGCATACCACTTCCTGGATATAAGGGATGTTGATCACTTTCTTCTGGTTGGCAGCAATTTTATTGATCGTATCTTTCAGTAATTCAAGACTTAAATCTTTTCTATAAACGGTAGAATAAGCAATTACAGAGTTGATGACCCCGATAAGCTCTCTTACATTGGTTTTCGCTTCCGCAGCAAGGAAATCAAGCATGTCTCCAGGAAGAACGATTCCGTCTCTGCTCAATTTATCTACAATAATCTGTCTTCTTGTGGAAAGATCCGGAGATTTGATTTCGGCAGAAAGTCCCCATTTGAAACGGGAAACGATTCTTTCCTGAATATCCATAATATCTGCAGGAGCTTTATCCGAAGTAAGGATGATCTGCTTTCCGTTCTGGTGAAGATGATCAAAGATATGGAAGAAGCTGTCCTGTGTGGCAGATTTACCGGAAAGGAACTGAATATCATCAATGATTAAAACATCCACCATTTGGTAGAAATTGGCAAATTCTGTCTGCTTATGCGCTTTCGCTGCAGAGATGAACTGCTGAATGAATTTTTCAGATGAAAGATAAAGAACCACTTTATCCGGAAACTGGTTTTTTACTTCAAGTCCTACAGCCTGGCCCAGGTGAGTCTTCCCTACTCCATAGCCTCCGTGAAGGAATAATGGATTGAAGGCAGTTGCTCCCGGTCTTTTGGCGATTGATCTTGCTACAGTGGCAGCAAATTTATTGCTTTCTCCTTCTATATAATTATCAAATGAATAATCAGACTTCAGGTTTGAATCTATATTTACTTTTCTTATTCCCGGAACCACAAAAGGGTTTACAATATTGGCAGAGAACCCCTGCGGCATTGTTTCCTGCATTTTTGGAGTGGGAACGCTTTTTCCCTTCATGTTCATGGTCACTGGCTTCTCCTCACCGGTAGGCCTGTTTTCCATAACTGAGTACCATAATTTCACACCTTTTCCAAGATTTTTCTTCAGGGCAGCAGAAAGCAGGGACAGGTAATTATCCTCAATATATTCCTTGTAGAAATCACTCGGCACTATAAGCGTAAGGTTATTGGCAACCAACGAAAGTGGCTGTACCTTATCGAATAGCATGTCGAAGGATTTTTCAAGCTTCTTAAGATCAGAATTGTCCTCAGCAGCGTTCAAATTATCCCGCATAAACTGAAGGCACTTCTGCCATATCATCATTAAATTTTCATCCATATTTATGCCCCGATTAAATCTTTGTTAGTACTTTTTTTAGAAGGAAGACAAAGGTCCAATTTTTTCTTTTTAAAAAAAAATATTGCAGGTATTGATTATTTAAAAATATATTTGTATGCGTAAATAAGGACTAAAAATGATACACACAACTCGCTCAATAAGAGTACGTTACGGAGAAACAGACCCCATGAAATATGTGTACTATGGAAACTATGCACAATACTTCGAAATTGGCAGAGTGGAACTCTTCAGGAGCATAGGAATATCATACGATGAAATTGAAAACCAAGGAATTTGGCTCCCCGTTTCAGATTATAAAATTAAATACATCCGCCCTGCCCTGTATGACCAGAATCTGGAAATCCATACCTATGTAAAAAAAATACCGGGTGTAAGAATTGAATTCGAATATGAAATCTTCAATGAAGAAAAGGTAAAGATCACAGAAGCTTCCACTACCCTTTTCTTTCTGGACGCAAAAACGAGCAAAATTATAAGATGTCCGGATTTTCTAATGAAGCTTATTAAGGAAAACTGGAAAGATTAACAGGTGGCAGATTACAGGTAGCAGGTTACAAATCATCAGACTACCGAGATACAGGCATATAATCAAGGAAGAAGATGGTTATTGTTAAACTAATTTGCATCTTTGCACCTCTAAGTATAAATTCAATATAATCTACGTTTTAATATATCACATATGAAGATTGCATTTTTGGGACCTCATGCCAGCTTTACACAGCTTGCAGCCACACAGCTTTTTCCAGGAGAAGGACTTTTACCACAGGCCAATATTCTGGACTGTTTCAACGCTGTGAATAGCGGAGAAGCTGACAAAGCAGTCGTGCCTTTGGAAAATTCCATTGAAGGCACAGTTTCCATGACGCTGGACTACCTGTACAAAACGCCATCCATCAAGATTGAAGCGGAAGGAGTAATGCCTATTGCCCATCATCTGATGATCCACCCTGATAACAATATGGAGGATGTAGAAAAGATATATTCGCACCCGCAGGCTTTAGCCCAAAGCTTCCATTTTCTAGACAGCCACTATAAAGATATAACTAGACAGGATTTTTCTTCTACGGCCGCAGCAGCAAAATATGTTTCTGAGAACAAGGATTTAAAGATAGCCGCTGTTGCCAACCAGTTTGCTGCCAACTTATACGGATTGAAAATCGTCCAAAGGAATATTCAGGATTTTGAACAGAATCATACCCGTTTTATCGTTATTACCAAACAGCAATCTGAGTATCATAATACAGATCTTGAAGTGTTGGGGGAAAAATCAGGCATGCTGATCAATCTTCCGGAGGATCATGCGGGTGGTCTTCACCAGGTGCTTTCTGTTTTTGCCTGGAGAAAAATGAACCTCAGCAAAATTGAATCCCGGACTTTGAAAACAGGGCTTGGCAATTACTTTTTCTTTATCAACGTTGTTGGAAAATGGGAAGAGGTACTTCACGGCAATGCTCTTCTGGAGCTCGAATCAATTAACGCCGAAGTGGATTTCCTTGGAAACTATAAAGAATTTCTCCTCGAGAGTTAAAAATTACATACTCAAACTGAATTTTGACACTGCTTTTTTAGGCAGTGTTTTTTATTCTTTGGTTATTTGTAACATTCTGATATCTTGATACTTTTCCTCAGTGTATTATACCGTTTCATAAAATATGCCTTGTTTAAATACTTTTAACATAAAATTTAATTCATATATAAGGGATATATTGAAATAATTATTTACTTTTACTTCATTATAATTTAAAAATAATAACGCATAACAACATTACGAAATAATATGTATCTTAGATTAAAAATATATTTATAAAATTCACACCATAACAAATATTTAATTGAATAAATCATAATCGAAGGCATGATTTTTGCATTCATCTCCAAGAAAACTAACTAAAAAACTTACTTATGAAAACCAAAATTTACAGTTTGCTTCTAGCTCTATCTGCAGCTTCAGCATTTTCCCAAGTCGGAATCAATACAGCTACCCCATCCGCCACATTGGATGTGAACGGAACTTTGAAAGTTAGGGATACCCAAATGATACCTGCTTTGCCCGGATATACTCTTATGGTGGTGAATGACGGAACATTTCAAGTGGCCAAAGTAGACCCTCAGGTTGTTATTGATGCTGCCACCACTGCGTCCAGTACTAATACTTCTGTATATGCTGCGAAAAAAAGCACCGGAATCTCCCTGATCAGTTTAGGTCTTTTTCCCTCTGGATTCAGAGCCGTAAATTTCTTAGCTTCCGAAAGATCGGTGGGAAGTGCCTCTTTATTCTCGGATACTGATAATACTTACACCATCCCATCTAATGGAGTGTACGCTGTAGGATTCACTTTCCGGTACGGTGCAGGTCTTCAGGCAGCCATACTTACCAATACCCCGGGAATAGGAATTTTCAGAAACAGAGCCGGAGTCGGTACCCTTATCGACAGTCGTGTATTTAGTGGTATTACTATCCCTCTTATTTTAAGCTTAACAATTTCTGAAAGCAGCATCAATTCACTGTATTCATTCCAGGCCGGAGATAAAATTTCATTCGGACTTACGGGATCTTCGCTTCTTGATGCAGGAATATTAGGAACGAGTATAGGCTCTTTCTACATTTACAAAGTATCAAATTAAAAGATAAATTTAATCACTCTGCACGGTTAATCCATCACAGAATATGTGGTGGATTAATTTTTTATCCTGTTACAATTAGTTTATATTTGATAAAAAACTAAAGAATGAGCGGACTGCTAATGACGATACTAATCATCATCATCATCTTTTTTATCTTCAATCATCTTAATAACAGGATCAGGAAGCTTGAAAAGGAGGTTTCTGATCTGAATCTGAAAATCAATCAGCCCAAACAGAATGCGGAAACGCATTACCAGTCTGTATTGAATGAAGAAGCCACTGTAATCCATCAGCCGCAGGATATTATTACTCCCATACCAACCACTCCTAATAACCCGCCTGCACCACCTGAAAAGGATTGGCTGGAACCTGTTTTTAACTTTCTAAAACAAAACATCCTTACCATTATCGGCATTTTCACACTGGTTCTGGGAATCGGGTATTTTGTAAAATATGCCATTGATAAAAACTGGATCGGAGAAAGTGCAAGAGCCGGAATAGGTCTGGCTGTCGGAGCAGGAATTATGCTGACAGGGCATTTTCTGAGGAAGAATTATGCTGTTTTTGCTTCCATCATTACCGGAGGCGGAATTGCCGTACTCTATTTTACGACCACCATTGCATTCCGGGAATATCATCTGTTTACCCAGAATACTGCTTTTATTATTACAACCCTGGTTACTGTAATTTCTATTGCCCTTGCTCATTATTATAAAAGTGAGGTTCTGATTATTTTCGCCTTACTCGGTGGGTTTTCAGCTCCTCTGATGATCAGTACCGGCGAGAGCAACTATCTTTTTCTTTTCACCTACCTTACGCTCCTGAATATAGGTATGCTTGTCACCGCATTTTTAAAGGACTGGAAGAGCGTGGGATGGACCTCTTATATCTTCACCAGCATCTATCTTTTCTTCTGGACCGTAAAACAGCCCGAGCTTCTGAGCATAGTCTTTTACATGATCAATTATGTTATTTTCTACATTTTTGCTCTTCGAAATCATTTCAAAAAGGATCTACTTTCACCATGGGAAACTTTAATGCTGGTATTAATTAATTTTTCCAGTATTATCGGGTTAATTTACATATTCAAGACATTAAACTATGAACCTGTCATTATTTTCCCGATTCTTTTTGCAGCACTTAACAGTATACTCCTTTTAAGGGAATATGAAAGAAAGAGTTTTGGATTCAGCTATTCTGTTTTCGCGGCGCTTACAATAAGTTTGGTTACAGTGGCGGTTGCTCTTCAGTTCAGGAGCCACCTCATTACGAGTGTTTGGGCAATAGAAGCTTCACTACTTTTATATATCTGGAAAAAAAGTGGCCATACTATTTTCAAAACATGTTTTTATGTTCTGTTTCCGCTTGTCATCATCGCACAGATCATAACATGGTCGGAATATCTGAACAAAGAACACATGGGTATTGTATTTAATCCTGTCTTTTTAACCAGCCTTGTCTCTGTTACGACAACGGTCATCAATCTTTTCCTGTTAAAAAAAATCAATGAGTCCCAAAAAAAGGAAGACAGTTTTTTTGAAAATGTTTTTGCCATTGTAAGTTACAGTATTATCTATATTGCGCTTCTTCTGGAAATCACTTATCATATTTCGGATATGCCCTGGCCGGCTATTACTAGTATTGGTCTTCTGTTCAGCATCTATTACATATTTATGCTGATGATATTCAGAAAGAAACTGGATATTAACCCTATGATCCAAACAGGTCTTATCTGTCTGTTTCTTATCCTGATTGTTCTGAATGCTTCATTTGCGGCTTCAGCAGTCGTTGATGCAGTTTTACAGAAGAAACTTACAACAGGTTTTTATATGATCCACCTTCTTCACTGGATTCCTTTTGTATATGTTTTGTGGAATACAGCTTCCAGCTCAGATTTTTACAAAACCAGGATTTCTTACTGGATGGTTTCAATAACGCTTGTTATTGCCCTAAGCTGCGGATTCTATCATACTTATATTCTCAGCTCCGTAGATGACCTGTCCCTTGTCTACAAGGCAAAGGAACATTTCAACATTCTTTATCTTCCGATTATATGGACTGTAATGGCCAGTATTTTTATATATATAAGCTTAAAAAAGAATATTCCGGAATACAGCAGAATTGGCTTTGTCCTCATAGGAATTATGGTCCTGAAGCTTTACAGCTATGATGTATGGCAAATGGATAATATCTCAAGAATTACAGCTTTTATTATACTGGGAATCATTTTATTATTAAGTTCTTTTACCTTTCAAAGACTGAAAAACATTATCAAAAATATGGTTGATAAAAAGGAGGAAGAAAAAGAAAGTTAACGAAAAGGTATTTTAGCCAGCCTTTTCCATGAAAACAGACTCTAATATGCTTTTTTAAAAATCAAAAATTCCTAACAAATGTTTTTATTTCTAAACAATATTTAAAAATTCATTCACATTTTGTAAAAATTAATTATATTTATCCAGTTTTTAACAGTTACATATCCGGTTATGAAAAAAATACTCTATTCTTTTTTAATATTATCATCTGTAGCATTATCTGCCCAGAAAAATCCTTCTGTAAAATTTGCTGTTGCCAATGATGTAGTAGGAACAGTAGGCATGTTCAATGCAAGAAAAGCCATTGTTCAGAGCTCAAGTGTTTATAAAAGTCCTGCCGGACTGCCTCAGGGTTTAAAAAAATACAGCTTCATTGCAGAAAAAGGCCTGACGGAATTTAAAATCAAGAACGGACAAGAAGGTTTGGATACCATCTCTCTGGCTCAGCTGAATTCACAATACGGAGTACCTGAAAGTACACCTGTTTTTATTGAAGGCTATGAATTTCCTGACAGCAGCACAAAGATCTACGGTGATATAATGGGTAACGTGGAAGTAAAGGATCACGACGGAAGAAAAACCGTTTTCCTAAGCACAAATGGTATAAAATAATAGTAATACTTACCAATTATAAACAAAAGGATACTTTAAGAGTATCCTTTTTATTTTAATATCTGTCGCTCCATTTCTTCTTAAGCTCCTCGTAAATCTTTTTTTCAGTAGCATTGTTGCCCGGCTGATAAAGTTTTTCGCTTTTAATTTCTTCGGGCAGAAAATCCTGTTCTACAAAATTTCCTTCGTAGGAATGGGCATATTTATATTCTTTGCCATAATCCAGGTCTTTCATCAGCTTGGTTGGTGCATTTCTCAGATGCAGAGGCACAGGCAGGTTCCCCGTTTTCTTTACAAGAGCCAATGCATCATTAATGGCCATGTAGGTAGAATTACTTTTAGGAGAAACAGCAAGATAAACCGCCGTTTCACTTAAAATGATTCTTGATTCCGGGTTTCCTATCACATTAATGGCCTGGAAGCAGTTATTTGCAATTACCAAAGCATTTGGATTGGCCAAGCCGATATCTTCTGCAGCAAGAATAAGCATTCTCCGGGCAATAAACTTGATATCTTCACCTCCTGCAATCATTCTCGCCAGCCAGTACACCGCTCCGTTCGGGTCTCCCCCGCGCATCGACTTTATGAAAGCGGAAATTATATCGTAATGTTGCTCACCGTTTTTATCATAAAGTGCCATTGTTTCCTGCAAAACACCCAGAACATCTTCATTCGTGATTTCTTTTGTGTCCGAATTCCGGTATTGGTTCAGGACCAGCTCAACGGAATTGATCAGCTTTCTGGCATCGCCGCCGGAATACTGGATGAACGCTTCTTTTTCCATGATCTTAAAATCGGTTCCTTCATCTTTATTGTACCTTTGGGAAGCGGTATCTATAAGGTCTTCCAGCTTTTCGTAGCTCAATGCCTTTAAAATATATACCTGGCTTCTTGACAAAAGCGCAGATACCACTTCAAAGCTTGGATTTTCTGTAGTAGCACCAATTAACACGACCCACCCCTTCTCCACAGCATGCAATAATGAATCCTGCTGGGATTTGTTGAACCGGTGGATTTCATCTATGAATAAAATAGGAGACTTTCCGGAGAAAAGATTCTGTTTTTTAGCATCCTCAATGACATCACGTACATCCTTAACCCCTGAAGAAACGGCTGAAAGTTTATAAAACTTCCTTCCTGATTTTTCTGAAATAATTTCGGCCAGGGTTGTTTTTCCGGTTCCCGGAGGGCCCCAGAGAATCAGTGAATTCAGGGTGTTATTTTCAATCATTTTTCTGATCGTTCCTTTTTCACCGGTAAGATGTTCCTGCCCAAGAACTTCATCGAGGATTTTGGGTCTTAATTTTTCGGCTAATGGTATATTCTGGCTCAAGATATCTTATTTTTTTGGTCAACGAATTCAGAGGTTTCTGATCCCTGAAACTTCTAACAAAATTAAACCAATTTTAATTTATTTACCCTATTTTTGTATTGTTTTGAAACTTACATTCAATAAAGTCATTAGTTTTCCTTTGGTAATTTTGATAAAATTTTACCAATGGTTTATTTCGCCCCTACTTCCCAAAAACTGCCGCTATGAACCTACCTGCTCCCATTATATGGTGGAAGCCCTTCAGGTACATGGTATATTCAAAGGATTGTGGCTGGGCATCAGAAGAATTTCAAAATGTCATCCGTGGGGAGGCAGCGGCTATGATCCCGTTCCCCCGAAAAAATTAAATCAGTAATAAACTATTAAATCAATAGAAATGAGTAATCTAATTTTCAGAATTTACCTCATCGCATTTGCATTCATTACCCAGTCTATGTTTGCCCAGAATTATCCCGGAGGCTTATCCGACGGAACTCTGAAGGTAAATGGAAACAATGTCCCGGTAAAGATCTTTTCCACCACAGAAATAGGAGACCTTAATGCTTTTCCGGACAAAACTACAGGCAACGATGTTTTGGTCATTCTGAACGAATCCAATTTTGAACCTGCTTATTTTAACTACAGCGCAACAACTTTAGAAAAATACAAGACTGCCCGCTATCAGTTTTTTGACAAAAATTTCAAGCTGATCGACAGTCCTGCTACAAAAGAAAATATTACTCATTTCAAATACGCAGTAAAAACGACCAAACCGATCAGTGGATCTGACACTGTAGCACTGGAAACGCCTTTCAAAATCTGGGATCCTTCAAAAGGTATACAGCTTGGCCCTGTAACACTACATTTTTATAGCCTGATGTTTGTTTTTGCCTTTGGTTTCGGCTATGTTTTGATGACGAGAATCTTCAAAATCGATAATGTAAACCAGAAATACCTTGAACCGCTTTTCACATGGACGCTGATCGGAACTATTTTGGGGGCAAGATTAGGTCACGTTATTTTCTATCAGCCAGAATTGTTTAAAGAAGATTTCTGGAGTGTATTTTTGCCGATAAGCACTAAAAACGGGTTAAAATTTACAGGATTTTCCGGACTTGCCAGCCATGGTGCTACAATTGCTTTAATTTTCACTACATTATATTATTCATTTAAGATCATCAAAAAAAATCCTTTCTGGGTGTATGACAGACTAGGTATTGTGGTTGCTTTGGGCGGTGCATTTGTAAGACTTGGGAATTTCTTCAATTCCGAGATTGTAGGAAAAGCAGTTGCTCCGGATTCTCCTTTGGCTATCCTTTTCCCACAGCAAAGCAGTGAATATGGACCAACAGTTCCACGCTATCCGGGCCAGCTCCTTGAAGCCATCGGCTATGTGTGTCTTTTTGTTTTACTATGGATATTATACAGAAAAACAAATAAAAAGTATCAGCAGGGATGGCTGTTCGGGTTGTTCTTTATTATCCTTTGGGCGATCAGATTCTTTGTAGAATTCCTGAAAGAGCCTCAGGGTGACGAGTTCATCCAGATTGGCGGACTGAACACAGGACAGGTGCTTTCCATTCCGTTTATGATTGCCGGAGTGGTGATCATGATTATTTCAAAAAAATTCAAAATTACTCAGGCAGAAAACGAAAAGCCTGAATAATTTGGTAATAACAAAAAAAATTAAAGCTTTTCAGAGTCATTTCTGAAAAGCTTTTTTTTATTTATTTTCTGTAAGGCTATCTTTCCAAAAGCTTAAATACATTTCCAAGCTCATTGATAACATCTGTTGGCAGCATTGATTCTCTGGAGTGTTTTTCGGCGGCAAAATCGGCCGCTTTTCCATGAAGCCAGACTCCCAGAATTGCTGCCTCTTCCTCAGAATATTGCTGGGCTGCAAGTGATGTGATAATACCGGTAAGAATATCACCGCTCCCTCCTTTTGCCAACCCTGAATTTCCTGTAATATTATAGTAAACCTTTCCTTCAGGAGTAATAACCTGGGTATGATGATCTTTTAAAACGATATATATTCTGAATTCTTTAGCCTTAGCTTTTGCCAGATAGAGTCTTTGATAAGAGTCTTCTGATTTTCCAAAAAGGCGTTCAAATTCTTTAGGGTGAGGAGTTATGATGGAGTTTTCAGGAATTAATTTTAAGTTCGATTCATTCTTTGCAATAATATTCAATGCATCGGCATCCAGAACCAAAGGTTTTGAATATTCTTTTAAAAATTTTAAAAATGCCTTCCGGGTTTCAGCATCAGTTCCTAAGCCGGGACCTATTCCGGCTACAGTATCTTTTTCTATATCAAAATGATCAATATAATTTTCGCCTCCTTTAATAAACATGGCTTCCGGGCAGGAAGTCTGAAGAATTTCATAACCACAGTCGGGAGCAAGGGTAAATGTAAGACCTGCACCCGTTTTCAATGCAGACCTAGTGGAAAGTACTGCTGCTCCTACTTTCCCATAGCTTCCGGCAGCTATTGCAACTTTACCGTAAGTCCCTTTATGGGAAAATTCTGATCTCGGCTTAAAAATATTGTCAATAACGGCATCATCAATAACAAAATCATCAGTTTCTGTTTGGGAAATATATTCTTTGCTTAAATCTATATCCAGAATAATTACTTTTCCGGCATAAGGACCTGTTTCAGGATGTAAAAAAGCTTTTTTCCAGGATTGGAAGCTCAAAGTATAATCTACCTTAAAAACAGAGGCATCTTCTTGATGAACCCTGTCCGTGAAGAGACCAGAAGGAATATCCACCGAGATTTTGATGTTGTTCCTTTCGTTTAACTGATCGATGATTTCTTTATAATCACCCTCTATATTCCTGGATAAACCGGTTCCAAAGAGTGCATCAATAATGATTGTTTTAGCATCAAAATGATTCTGATCTATATCTTTGAATTCTTTTACCGATATCCCTGAAAAATCCCTCAGCTTTTTAAAGTTCACTGTTCCGTCCTCTGAAAACTTTGATCGGGAATCTTTAATAAATACGTCTATATCGAAACCTTTCAGATAAAGTATTCTTGCAACTGCAAAACCATCACCGCCATTGTTTCCGTTTCCACAGAAAACGGCAAATTTCCTGTAATTTTTACAGTTTTCAGAGATCCAGCCTGCCAATGCTTCCGAAGCTCTTTCCATAAGCTGGATGGATGAAACAGGTTCATTCGAAATGGTAAAGCGGTCCCAGTCACGTATTTGTTCTGCAGTGAATATTTTCATAAGATGGTGTAAACTTTTAACCAAATTACGAAAGTTTTTTCTGACATCTCAGTCCAAATGTGTACAACAATAAAATATTAGCAAAAGAATAAATTCACTAAAAAAAGCTAATGAATTACAGCAATTAATTCAACGATGAAGGAGTAAAAAACTATAAAAAGTAACGTTTTTACATTTTTTAATTATATTTTTGTGTGTATACTAATTAAAAAAATATAAATTATGGGATTTGTTAAAGAATTTAAAGAGTTTGCCATCAAAGGCAATGCTTTCGATCTGGCCGTTGGGGTAATCATCGGGGGCGCATTCGGAAAAATAGTAACGAGTGTTGTGGATGACCTTATTATGCCTTTGGTAGGGGCAGTGATAGGTAAACCGGATTTCAGCAGTTTATACCTTGTACTTTCTGACCCGAATAACGGTGTAAAGCCGGGAATGGTTCTGGAAAATGCAAAAAAAGTAGATGGAGCGAGTATTTTTGCCTATGGAAATTTCCTGACCGTAGGTATTAACTTTTTACTTCTTGCATTCGTCGTTTTCCTTATGGTAAAAATGATTAACAAAATGAAAAAGACCGAAGCTGAAGCCCCTGCCGCACCTACTGCAGATCAGCAATTACTGACAGAAATCAGAGATCTTCTTAAAAGCAAAAACAATATATAAAACAAAAGCACCTCTAAAACGGAGGTGCTTTTTATTTTATTCTTTTTCAGCGATTACTGAATCTGTAAAATGCTTGAGATTTGTTCAGCCAGAGAAAGCCCGATTCTGTCCTGAGCTTCTAAAGTGGAAGCACCAGTGTGAGGAGTCAGGGAAATCTTTGAATGATTCAGGATTTCTTTAGAAGGCGTAGGCTCGTTGATGAAAACATCCAGCCCTGCGAATTTTACCTTTCCTGAATCCAATGCAGCAATTAAAGCTGTTTCATCAATAACACCTCCTCTTGAACAGTTGACGATGGCAACCCCGTCTTTCATGATATCAAATTCATTCTTTCCGATCATATAACCGTCTTTCTGAGCCGGAACATGCAGTGTAATAAAATCTGAATGTTTCAATACATCCTGAAGCGGTTCTGTCTCAATATCCACATTAATGAACTGGTTGTTGTAGAATTTTACTTTGATGCTTGCTCTTCCTACGTTATTATCCGCTGCAACTACTCTCATTCCCAATCCAAGGGCGATTCTGGCAACTTCCTGTCCTATTCTTCCCATTCCGATAATTCCGATGGTTTTTCCTCTCAGTTCAATCCCGGCAGTATAAGCTTTTTTAAGGGCGGCAAATTCCGTATCTCCTACCAAAGGCATTTTTCTGTTTGAATCCTGAAGAAATCTTGCTCCTGAAAATAAGTGGGCAAAAACAAGCTCAGCAACCGATTCTGAAGAAGCAGAAGGGGTATTGACCACATGAATTCCTTTTTCTCTTGCATAATCTACATCAATATTATCCATTCCTACCCCTCCTCTTCCGATAATCTCGATAGACGGGCATCCGTCAATAATATCTTTTCTTACCTGCGTGGCACTTCTTACCAGCAGGGCACGGATTTTATGTTCATTAATATAATCCACCAAAAACTCCTGTGGGACTTTTGTTGTGATCACTTCAAAACCTTTCTCAGCCAGAGCATCAATTCCAGATTGATCCAGACCGTCGTTTGCTAAAACTTTCATAAATACAATTTGATATTAAAAGTGAAAAGATTTAAAAATTAAAGAAATTGAGTGCGTACACTTATCATTTAATTTTTAAATCTCTGTATATGTTTTCTTAATCTTCTTTGAAAACTTCAATGGTAACCTGCTTTTCTACAAGGTCTGTAAATTTGCCTTTGTATCTTGTTGCTCTTACCAGGTGGTTATCTATCCAGTGGTAGTTTCCTCCTCTGGGCTTTCCGCAGAGTACACTGTGGTATTTGAAGCCATGCTTATCCAGCCAGTCGATGGTAATCTGCTTCAGATTTTCTGTTCTTGAAGTGAAGAAGCAGATCTGGTGTCCTTCATCATACCACTTATTGATGGTTTCAAGTGCATCAGGATAAGGTTCGCAGGTAACCATTCTTTCAGGCTCTTCATTCGGAACATCATCTGTAATGGTACCGTCAATGTCTATTAAATAATTTTTTACCCCGTCCTTCAGAATAGGACTTATATGCTCTTTATATTCTAATTCCATCATTAAAATTTGAGCTGCAAAGTTACACTTTTTATAGGTATTCGGAGCATTAAATCGAGTTTAAGTTAAAAAAATACTATAAAAAATCTTATTTAACGAATAATATAAATATTTTATTCGTTATTATAATCTTTATGGTTAAAATTTTTCTCATTTAGTGTTATTTTCTTAATAATGATCATTATGTTTTGAATTCTTGTGAGAAGGTTTTAATTAATGGTTGATGATTTGTCATTTAAATTTGTCTTCTAATGCTTCTTTTTGTTTAACCACCCCGTCTTTCAAAATTTTATTTTGAAATCCACCCCTCCGTAGGAGGGGAATGTTTAGCCGCAGTTTTACCTGAAGATATAATCACCTCTATTCTCTTTCAATCTCCAAAAATATGATGTTTCTTCAAAAATTTTCAAAATACATTTATTAGGCTTACATTTGTAGAAATGGAAGAATTTGTAGTTTTAGTAAATCCTGAAGATGATGTTTTAGGCCTTATGGAAAAGCAGCAGGCTCACATCAACGGTCTTCTGCACCGTGCATTTTCTGTATTCCTTTTCAACAGCAAGGGAGAAATGCTCCTTCAAAAAAGAGCGCAGGGAAAATACCATTCTCCTAATCAGTGGACTAATGCGGTATGCTCACATCCAAGAGAAGATGAAACTTATCTTGATGGTGCCAGACGCAGGATAAAGGAAGAACTCGGAATTGAAACAGAGCTTACAGAAAAATTCAGTTTTATTTATAAAGCAGATGTAGGAAATGGCCTTTGGGAGCATGAACTCGACCATGTTTTTGTAGGAAATTATGAAGCGGGTTTCAACTTAAATCCGAACGAGGTAGAGGAAGTAAGGTTTATTTCTATGAAAGATCTTGATCAGGAAATGATTGAATCCCCAGAGAATTTTACAGAATGGTTCAAAATCATCCTTGAAGAATATAAACACCATTTTTAACTGATGAAAAAAATACTATTGATCTCCGCTTTTTTATCGGCAGGCCTGTTCTTTGCCCAAAAAGCAAAAGTTTATGAAGCTCCCGGCTATTCCATTAATGTCCCTGAAGGCTGGAAATCTACTGACGACAGCGGCATTGTGAATGTTTTTCCTGCGAATGAGATCGGGGCTATCACCATTTCGGAATACCATGATCTGGATCTTCCAAAGGCAGAGATGAAAAAATTTATCCTGGCTCTTTATAAATCCCAGGATCCGGAAAACAAAATAAAAGAAAACAAAGGCAAAAAAGGATACACAGAATATTTTTATGAATATTTTGATGAAAAAGAAAAAACGTTCTGGATCACCAAAGCTTTTCAGAAAAATAAAGATCTGTATCTGATCTCTATCAACTGCGGCCAGAAATTCTGGAACGGAAATTACATGAGCCTTTTTAACGAAACTTTCAACAGCTTTAAAATAAAGAAATAAAAATTAAATATGAAGAAAACAGCCTTATACGATAAACACGTTTCTTTGGGCGCTAAAATCGTACCTTTTGCAGGTTTTGAAATGCCTGTACAATATTCTGGTGTAACGGAAGAACATTTTGCAGTAAGAGAAAAGGCAGGATTGTTTGATGTTTCCCACATGGGACAGTTTTTCATTGAAGGACCAGGATCTAAAGATCTTTTACAGTTCGTAACAACAAACAATGTGGATGCCCTGGAAAACGGAAAAGCTCAGTACTCTTGCCTTCCTAACGAAAACGGAGGAATCGTGGATGACCTTATCGTTTACAAAATGGAAGATGACAAATATTTTGTCGTGGTAAACGCCTCAAATATCGACAAGGACTGGAATCATATATCAAAATACAACACTTTTGGAGCTAAAATGACCAATGCATCCGATGAGATGTCATTACTAGCTGTTCAGGGTCCAAAAGCTACGGAAATCCTTCAGAAGCTTACAGACACCAATCTTTCCGAGATTCCTTACTATCACTTTGCAGTAGGAAGTGTAGACGGAGTGAATAATGTGATTATTTCAAACACAGGATATACCGGAAGCGGAGGTTTTGAGATCTACTTCAACAATGAAAATGCAGAACAGCTTTGGGATGCCATCATCAACGCAGGGGAAGCGGAAGGAATTATTCCTGCCGGACTTGCCGCGAGAGATACTTTAAGACTGGAAAAAGGTTTCTGCCTTTACGGAAACGATATTGACGATACTACCTCTCCTATTGAAGCAGGTTTAGGATGGATCACAAAATTCGATAAGGATTTCGTTTCCAAAGATACATTTGCCAAGCAAAAAGAAGAAGGCGTTACAAGAAAATTAGTGGGCTTTGAGCTTCAGGATAAAGGAGTTCCAAGACATGACTATCCTGTAGTGGATTCGGAAGGAAATGTAATCGGGAAAGTAACATCAGGAACACAGTCTCCAATGAAAAAGATCGGTTTAGGTCTGGCTTATGTAGACAAGCCTCACTTCAAACTGGGTTCTGAGATCTTTATTCAGGTAAGAAACAAGAACATTCCTGCAAAAGTGGTGAAAGCTCCTTTTGTATAATTGTTCAAAAATATTAAATAAAAACAGGCTGTAATTTTTTTTACAGCCTGTTTTTAATTGCATACAGCAAATAGTTCTTTCGGGGTTACAGGCATCATTTAATCATAGCCTGGTAATTTTAAAATAAATCATTACTTAGGAGTGTGCTGAAAACAGTAATCATTTCCGATCCGGGTATAATGCTTGCACCTTGTTCCTGCTTTTGTTGTGCCCAGACACTGGTTTCCTTTATTTGTCCCGTTTACTTTCTTCGGCCGGGAAACAATTCCGTATACAGTGGCTGAAGGCGGGTTACATATTTTACAGGGTTGAAGTCCCATTTCCACAGCCTTATTTACCTGAAGACCTGAAGATATATTTTTCACCATTCTGCATGATGCCAGATGGTATTTAGCACCTGAAGGCGTTCTGTAAACCGTCTGCCCGGAAAGACTTACGGAAAGCAAAAGCAATATGGAAATCAGATATTTCATTCATTCACTCCAAAGAATTCTTTTAAAGCTTCAACATTTTTCTTATCATTTCCAACAAAAATTTCATCGTCTGTAAGAAAAACAGGTCGCTTCAAAAATGTATAATGATCCAGCAGCAGTTCTTTAAAATCTTTTTCTCCAAGAGATTTCACGTCCAGCCCTCTTAATTTGATCTGGGTAGATTTTTTACTGAACAAAGCTTCATACGACTTTGTTTTCTTATGCATGGCTGCCAGTTCTTCCTTGGTAACAGGCTCTTTTTTAATCTCCCGGAGTTCCCAGTTTGTAAGGTCAAACTGTGCCAAAATCTTTCTGCAGGTATCGCATGTATTAAGGTAAAATACTTTCTTCATTATTACTTTTAAATCTGTTATTGTTAAATTTCCTTCCTCATTGAAGTTTTGTCTTTCAAAAGTAGGATTTAATCCAAAATTCTGGAAATTATTAAATAACTTTATTCAAATTTTATAAAGATGCAGAACAAACCTATTACTTTTCAGTTTATTTCAGAGCCTTCGGATGTGAATTATGGAGGAAATGTACATGGAGGAAGCGTTATGAAATGGATTGATCAGGCAGGTTATGCCTGTGCAACGACATGGAGCGGAAACTATTCCGTAACCGTTTACGTGGGCGGTATCCGTTTCTATGAACCGATTAAGATTGGGGAAGTGGTAAAAGTGGATGCGCAGGTTATTTATACCGGGAAATCCAGCATGCATATTTCCATCAATGTTTTTTCCAGAAATCTTAAGCAACCTACTTTTGATAAGAAAACACACTGTATTATTGTGTTTGTAGCAGTGGATGAGAACGGTAAGAAACTCCCGGTGCCTGCTTGGGTTCCTGAAACAGAAGAGGAAAAACAGCAGGAAGAGTATGCCAAAAGGCTGATGAACCTGAGAACACAGATTGAGGATGAAATGAAGCCTTTTTTATAACCTATGTACAGAAAAGATTTCATCAAACTTTCATCTCTGGGGCTTCTGGGCTTATATTCCTGTGGAATTTCTAAACCGAAGAGTAAGAAAACTCTGGCCATACAGCTTTACACCATTCGGGATGCTGTTTCGGATAACCTTGAAAAAGCTTTGGAAAAACTGGCAGCTTTGGGTTTTACAGAACTGGAAATCTATGGATATAACGGGACATTCTTTGGAAAAAGCAGGACAGAATTCCAATCAATTCTTAAACAGAACGGCCTGAAAGTCATCAGCTCACACCATACGACAGGACTGCTTCATAAAGACCAGGGCACTTTGCTGTATAATTGGGAAAAATCTGTAGAAGACCTGCATTTTATAGGCTCGGAATATGTGGTCTGCTCCTATCTTTTTCCTGAAGAAAGAACTGCTAAGCATTATAAAAAACTTTCTGAATTATTTGAAAAATCCGGTGAAATTACCCGGAAAGCAGGAATTCAGTTTGCCTATCATAACCATGATTTTGAGTTCGGAAAATTTGAAAATGACAAAAGCGTCTATGATTTTATTTTAGACAATACATCATCAGACCTGGTAAAAATGGAGCTGGATTTATACTGGATTTCAAAAGCAGGACTTGATCCGCTGGATTATTTTAAAAAGTATCCCGGCCGTTTTCCGCTGTGGCACGTAAAAGATATGAAAGCCGGAACAAAAGATTTTACAGAAATAGGAAACGGAACCATCAATTTTAAAAGAATTTTTGAAGCCAGAGAAAAAGCCGGCCTCAAATACTGGTTTTTAGAGCAGGATTCAAGCGATAAAGATATTTTTGAAAGCATTGCCATTAGCAAAAAATATATTATCGATCATCCCTATTTTAAATAAACTTATCAAAAAACTGCCGTCATGAAAAAAATTTCCTTCCTCATTTGTTTGCTAATCATAGTTTCTTTAAGCTCTCAAACCCATCGGTTTGTTTATGAGCTTCAGTTAAAAATGGACTCCACAGAATCTGATTATCAAAAGTTTAACATGAATCTGGATATTAATCCCAAAGAAGTCAAATTCTATGGACGCAATCTTCTGATCGCAGATTCCCTGAACAAGAAATTCGGGAATATGGATAACAGGCATGTTGATATGACGGGACAGGTTGTCAAAAGAAAGATCAATACTTTTGATAATGAGAACTTTATCAATATTAAATTTGGGTATTATTCTTTCAAAACCACTGATAAAATCAACTGGAATATTTCTCATGAAACCAAACAGGTTCAGCAGTATACCTTACAAAAAGCAACGGCAACATTTGGCGGAAGAAACTGGATTGCCTGGTTTAATAAAGATATTCCTTTCAATGAAGGTCCGTTTAAGTTTTCCGGACTTCCGGGATTAGTTTTTGAAATCTCCGATTCAAAAAAGAATTTCATCTATCATCTTATAAAAAGCCAGGAACTTCCGGATCTCTATCCTACTGATGATTTTCTGGAATCCAATTTCGGAAACAAAGCCATTCCTATAAACGAAAAGCAAAACCAGAAGCTTTTATTAGAGTTTTATAATGATCCTTTTTCTTTTGAGAGAACCAATTTCAACAAAGCAGGAAACAGCAATTTAAATATCAACATTGGAGGAAAAGAAATACATTCTATTGATGAGCTGAATACCCAGGTAAAAAGCATGCAGGATATTATAAGAAAATATAATAACCCGGTTGAAATTAATAAAGCTGTTCATTATAAAAATTAAATCATTTTAAATATAATAACTATATTTGCCTCATAAAAGGAAATGGTGCTCTTCCTTACCCAACCGCTTTACAGAAGCTGATGACGCCTGATTAACAGATTATTAACCAATAATTGATCAGGATTATTATGTCAGTAAAACAACAAAAATTACACAGATTACACAGAAAAGCAATTTTCCATACTCAGTATTTCTTTAGAAAATATCCGGCCCTGCCTTATATTTTGAAATGGTTATGCATCAGTCTCATTATTGGTACTCTGACAGGAACCGCATCAGCAGGATTCCTGACTTCCCTGCAATGGGTAACTGACTTCAGGGAAAATAACATCTGGCTTATTGCATTACTTCCTGTTGCCGGGTTTCTTATCGGGCTTTTGTACTATTATTTCGGAAAAGATGTTGAAGCAGGGAATAATCTGCTCATTAACAATATTCATGATCCGAAAGAGATTATTCCTTTTAAAATGGCACCGTTTGTCTATCTGGGAACTATAGTCACACATCTTTTCGGGGGTTCGGCAGGCCGTGAAGGTACAGCCCTTCAAATGGCGGGAGCTATTGCCGACCAGCTCAGCAAACCTTTTAAGCTTGATAAAGAAGAAAGAAAAACATTGTTGATTGCTGCAATCGCTGCAGGTTTTGGGTCGGTTTTCGGCACTCCTCTGGCCGGTGCGGTCTTTGGTCTGGAAGTATTCCTGATCGGAAAAATACGGTACAATGCTATTTTTCCGGCCTTTGCCTCTGTCATTTTTGCAGATCTGGTTACCAGTCTGTGGAATGTAAAACATACTCATTATCACATCGATCTTATCCCTAAATTAGAATTTTTACCTGTTTTATACAGCATTCTGGCAGGAACTATTTTTGGGATCTGTGCGGCATCTTTCAGCAGGATTCTTCACTGGACAGGCTCCATTTTTAAAACCAATATAAAATATCCTCCGCTTCGGCCGGTGATTGGCGGAATCATAATTGCGGTTGCCGTTTTTGCAATGGGAACAACCCGATATACCGGACTCGGTATTCCCGTTATTCTGGAATCGTTTGAAAAGCAGCTTCCCTTCTATGATTTTGCATTAAAAATGACCTTCACCATTATAACCCTTTCGGCCGGATTTAAAGGCGGGGAAGTTACTCCTTTGTTTTTTATTGGCGCGACGCTGGGCAGCGCATTATCGCTATTCATTCCCTTACCGTTCGGATTGCTTGCAGGGATGGGTTTTGTAGCTGTATTTGCAGGAGCGACCAATACTCCACTGGCCTGTATGCTGATGGGAATTGAACTGTTCGGAGCAGAAAGCGGGGTTTACATAGCTATTGCCTGTGTAGTTTCTTATCTGCTTTCCGGTCACAACAGCATTTATACAAGACAAAAGATTGGTGAAGCCAAGAACAGGAGGTATGAAAGTGACAGGGACAGGTCGGTTTCGGACTTGTAACGGGGTACGAGGTGCGGGTTTCGGGTTTCGAGTTACAAGGTGAGGAATATAGGCTTCGGGATTGGATGATGCGATTCAGTTTGAGATTAGAAAGTTTTAGAGTTTAAATAAAATACAAATTAAAATTTATAACATATATTTCTACTTAATCCTAATAGTTGTACCTTTTTAACCCAAAACTCGAAACCCGAAACTTGTTATAACCATAAGTTAACCCAATGTTTGACTACAGATTAAAAGTTTTTCATACCGCCGCCTCAAGACTGAGTTTTACAAAAGCTTCTGAAGAACTTCATATTTCCCAGCCGGCAGTCACCAAGCACATCAAAGAGATTGAAAATCAGCTCGGCACCAAACTTTTTGACAGGAAAGGAACTTCTGTACAGCTTACCCAGAGCGGAAAAATTTTGTATGAATATGCAGAAAAGATTAGAAACATCTACCGCGACCTTGAATTTGAGATCAGCCAGGTCAACGAACAGCATAAAGGAAAACTGATCATTGGAGCCAGCACCAGCGTTGCCCAATATGTGTTACCCGAAATACTGGCGAAATTCAACTCTTATTACAGGGATATTAAAATTGAACTGATTGCCCATAACACTGAAATGATCTCCGAACTTCTGAAGGAGGGAAAAATTGACCTGGGAATTATTGAAGGGGAATCACAGTCTTCTTTCTTTGATTATAAAATTTTCAGACCGGATGAGATCGTTCTCACAGCAAAGGCAGACCATCCTATGGCCAATAAAACGTTAGGGCTGAAAGATCTTTATCATTTAAACCTGATTTTCCGCGAACAGGGCTCCGGCACCCAGGAATTTATTCAGAACCGCTTAAAGGAAAAAGGAATTAACCTCGAAGACCTGAATATTGTCATGCAGCTGGGAAGCAGCGAGAGTATTAAAAACTATCTTTTACACTCGGATTGTATGGCATTTTTGTCAATCAGCACCATTTTGAATGAACTAAAAAACAATGCCCTGACTATTGTGGATATTAAAAGCTTCAGTATTGAAAGAAATTTCCACTTTATTCTTCCGAAGGGAGATCAGTCTGAAATGATTAGGCTTTTCCTGAGGTTTGTGAGGAGTTCGGGGACAGGTTGCAAGAATGGTAGTCGTAGATGGTTGTAGCCTTTTGACTGGGGTGTTATTGTGAATGGTGAATTTTTTCAATCAACGCAAGTATAGTTTAATTTTAATTCATTACAAATCAACTATTTGAATTTATAAACACTAAAAATTCTGCATTATATTACCTCTTAAACTGGAATCCCGCAACATGTAATCCATAACTAAAAGTTATTCATTATAACAAAATACAATTTATTTCGTAATACTAATTTCCGGAATTTTGGAGTCTGATTTAAAACTTATTTTATGAAAGGCTTCATCCAAAATGAAACGACACGGAAAATTATTTTTATTATACTTGCTGTAGTATGTCTTACTCCATTCATTTCTTCTCCAATAGCATTGCTTTTAGGCTTTGGTGTGGCTATGTTTTTAGGAAATCCCTTTGAACAGCATCTTCACAAGTACATTCACCTGCTCCTTCAGATTTCCATTGTAGGATTGGGTTTCGGGCTTAAACTTGATGAGGCACTGCAGGCAGGAAAAACGGGGTTCTTCTTAACGGTTGCAAGTATTGTAACGGTAATGCTTCTTGGATATGTTTTAGGAAGAGTCTTCAAACTTGAAAAAAAACTCGCTTATCTGATCTCAGCCGGAACTGCAATCTGCGGCGGGAGTGCCATTGCAGCCGTCTCTCCTATTATAAAGCCAGGTACAAAGGAAATTTCTCTGGGCCTGGCCATTGTTTTTACCTTAAATTCCATAGCCTTATTCGTATATCCGGCTATCGGGCATCTGCTGCAGCTTTCCCAAGAACAGTTCGGGCTGTGGTGCGCGGTAGGAATCCATGATACCAGTTCTGTGGTTGGAGCAGCAGGAAAGTATGGGGATGAGGCATTAAAAATTGCTACAACCGTAAAATTAGCCCGTGCTTTGTGGATTATTCCGGTTTCTGTGATCACCATGTTTATTTTTAAAAATAAAGAATCTAAAGTTAAAATTCCATGGTTTATCGGATGGTTTGTTGTGGCTATATTAGTAAATACTTATTTTCCTGTTTTTGACGGTTTCAGCAGTACTGTAACGACCCTGGCCAAATCGGGATTAAATCTTACGCTGTTCTTTATCGGAACTACTCTTTCGGTTCAAACTTTAAAAACAATAGGAATCAAACCCTTGGCTACTGCTGTTATTTTATGGATTACGATAAGTATGGGAAGCCTTCTTTATATTATCAGTTAAGATTTTTATAGGCTAAATTCAAAGACAAAAACCTTTTGGAAGATCCAAAAGGCTTTTGCGTATTAAATGTGGAAATGTTTATTTCTTACTGAAATAATTCTTAAAGGATCTTAATCCAGGCAGTTGTATACCTGTGGACAAGCAATGTACTGTACACAGTAGTATGGACCTGTAACGGAACCTGAACAGCTGCATCCGCATTTAGATAAATCAACGGGTCCGCTTACTCCTCCTGTAATGTTTTTAAGATCTGCTTTTTTAAGCTTTTTAGCATTTTTCATGTGACTTGATTTTGAGATTAAACAATATAGTTTGGTTACTTTCCAAAGTTAAACAAATATTAATTATTCGCAACATAATTAATTAAAATTTTAATAAAACATTGATTTCATTACCTTTACTATACTTTAAACGTAAAACACAATCATAATATTTCTTAAACAGTTTTAATTATTCTGTAAATTCCAGATCCTTATCATGAGTTTCCGAGATGGTAAGGGATGAGTAAAAGGCCAGCCCGAACACCACAATTCCTACAATTGCCGCACTGATAATAACAGTGAAATTGTTTTTCAACAGATCAAATGCAAGAATCATAACAGGAACCAATCCTCTTACCATATTGGGAACGGTTGTAGTGGCCGTATTCCTGATATTGGTTCCGAACTGCTCTGCCGCAAGGGTTACAAACATGGCCCAATAGCCGGTCCCCAGCCCCAGCCATACACAGAATATATAATATTTTGTTTCTGAGTTGGTATTTCCAAACAGCATGACTGCCACACCTATTATGGTGAAAAGCAGCATGTAAAAAATGGCCATTTTGCGGGATTTAAGAGCATGGGAAATAAAACCGCTCATCAGATCACCGACAGAAATGCCTATATAAGCCCACATAATAGCTTTTCCGGGGTTCAGATCCTTAATCCCCAGTTCAGGGGCAAATTGGTTCGCTAAAACCGCCAGAATACCTATACAATACCATGTAGGCAATCCCACCGCAATACATTTAAGATATCTGACAAAACGCTCTTTATTGGTAAAAAAGGAAAGGAAATTGCCTTTGGAGACGCTTTTATGCTCTAAATTTTTATAAATTCCGGATTCTGAAACACTTACCCTGAGAATCAGCAACATAATTCCCATAATTCCACCGATAATGTAGGAGATATTCCAGCCTCCTGCAAGTTCTACAGTAAGCTGTGCCACAACGGCTCCCATCAGTCCGAAACCGGCCACGACAGAAGTTCCTATAGCTCTGAGATTCTTTGGCAGGCTTTCGGAAACAAGGGTAATTCCGGCTCCAAGCTCTCCGGCCAGCCCTATTCCTGCAATGAACCTTAATCCTGCATATTGATACATCAGATGCTCTTTTGGAAAATAGGGCAAAAATCCACAGGCAATATTGGCTAAAGAATAGACTAAAATAGACCCGAAAAGTACAGACAGCCTTCCTTTTTTGTCTCCAAAAATTCCCCAGAAAACACCGCCGATAAGTAGACCAACCATCTGGCAGTTCAGAATAAAGGTTCCGTCGGCATCAGGATTCAAGCCTAAAGCTTTCAAACTCGGAATTCTTACGATTCCAAATAAAAGTAGGTCATAGATATCTACAAAATAGCCGAGGGCTGAAATAATAACGGGAATTGAAAAGATGTACTTCAGTTTTGAAGACAAGGACAGTTCTTGCATTTTTAAGTTTTGATAAAAATAAAAAACCTTTCAATTTCTTGAAAGGTTTTTATTAAATATCTTATTCTACCTTCCATTTATCACCTTAAATCCAATCAGTCGAAACATTATCAATATTATCTTGCACTGTTTGAAGAATCAATTTTTCTTAAATAATCTTCTACCGGATACAAATCCATAGACTTCCTTCTGGAATTCACATTTGCAGAATCAATAAGGTTTTCTATAAAAGCTGTTCCGTTTTCTCTTATTGAATATTGTGTTCCATAGATTTGTTTTCTTTTATTTAATAATTCTACTCTATCAATCAAGTAGGCTGCTTGTTCTTTTTTAGCATTCCCTTTGTTTGCGGCTTCTTTTAATATGGGTAGATACTTTTCCATTGTTTCCAATTTATTTGCATGTTGAATTGCTAAAAACAAAGCTAAATTAGCATCGTGCCCGATTTTATCTTCACCCAGCCATCCTAGACTATCAATAATTTTAGTTACTATTTCTAAGTTCTTTTTATCTGATGATCCCTGTTTTTTCCAATCAATAATAGTTTGCTGCCTATACTTCTGATCATTTTCTAAAACCTTTTCCAAAGTTTTCCTTACTTCAGAGTATGGATCTTTTTTCTCTGCTTTTTTACATTCAAAAAAACAAAGAATCAACAAAATGTATTTTAGTTTTGTTTTCATTACTAAACATGATTATAACAAAACTAGAAAAAATTTCTTTTCAATGATTGGATCCATAACTTCACCAAAATAAACAATTGAATAACAACTATTTAATAAACTATTAGAAAAGTTTATATTAAAAGTCCATCAAATAAAAAACCTTCCAGTTTCCTGAAAGGTTTTTATTAAATATCTTGATCGTGTTATTATCTTGCAATATTCACGGCTCTTGTCTCTCTGATTACCGTTACTTTTACCTGTCCCGGATAGGTCAGCTCATTCTGAATTTTTTCAGAAATGTCGTAAGACAGTTGGTTAGCAACTTCATCATTTACTTTTCCGCTTTCTACCATTACTCTCAGCTCTCTACCGGCTTGGATCGCATAGGCGCTTGATACGCCTTCGAAGCTTAATGCTGCTGATTCAAGATCTTTCAGTCTCTGGATATATGATTCAAGCACCTGTCTTCTTGCTCCCGGTCTTGCTCCAGAGATCGCATCGGCTACCTGGATGATCGGTGATAATAATGACTTCATTTCAATTTCGTCGTGGTGAGCTCCGATGGCGTTAACCACTTCTGCATTTTCACCATATTTTTCAGCCCACTGCATTCCTAATAAAGCGTGAGGAAGTTCTGATTCCTGCTCAGGAACTTTACCGATATCGTGTAAAAGACCTGCTCTTTTAGCCAGTTTTACGTTAAGTCCTAATTCAGCAGCCATTGTCGCAGCAATATTAGCTACTTCTCTTGAGTGCTGTAATAAGTTTTGTCCGTAAGAAGAACGGTATTTCATTCTACCTACGATTTTGATCAGTTCAGGGTGTAATCCGTGGATTCCAAGATCAATGATCGTTCTTTTTCCTACTTCTATGATCTCTTCTTCGATCTGCTTTCTTGTTTTCTCTACAACTTCTTCAATTCTTGCCGGGTGAATTCTTCCGTCTGTTACCAATCTGTGAAGGGATAATCTTGCAATTTCTCTTCTCACCGGGTCAAAGCATGAAAGAAGGATCGCTTCAGGAGTATCATCAACAATGATTTCCACTCCGGTTACCGCCTCTAAAGCACGAATGTTTCTACCTTCTCTACCGATGATTCTTCCTTTTACCTCATCAGATTCAATATTGAAAACAGATACTGAGTTTTCGATAGCCTGCTCGGTTCCGATTCTCTGGATGGTCTGGATAACGATTTTTCTTGCTTCATTTTTAGCATTCAGCTGTGCTTCTTCCATGATGCCCTGAACGTGTGCCTGAGCTCTTGTTTTTGCTTCTGCTTTCATGGTTTCTACCAATTCTGCTTTCGCTTCTTCTGCTGTGTAGTTAGCAATTTTCTCCAGAATCTCTACTTTTTTGGCAGTAGCTATATCCAGCTCCTGCTGTTTTCTTTCTAGAATTTCGTTTTTCTTAGCGTAATCTGCAATCTGCTTGTCAAGGTCTTTTTCAAGTTTTCCGGTTTTGCTAAGCTCATCATTCAGCTTGTGCTCCTTGTCTTTAATCCTTTTTTCGATCTCCTGCATTTTTTTCTCACGGGACTGGATATCCGCATCATGCTGAGATTTCAGTTCCAAAAATTTTTCTTTGGCCTGCAGATTTTTTTCTTTCTTTATGGATTCAGCTTGAACATTTGCTTTTTCTATAAGGTTTTCGGCATTTTTCTTTGCATCATCTACAATAAATTTTGCTTTGGTATTGAGTGAGCTCTTAGAGAAAAGAATCCCTATTACCGCTCCTACAACTAAGCAAATAACGCCGACTATAATGGCTGTTGTCATAATATATATTGAGTTTTAATTGTCTTACATTATCTAAATAAAAAAAACCTACAACAATTCAGGGATTGAGAGTAAACTCCTAATCAACACGATTTGAACTGAGTTCCACTGTCTGTAATCCGGAGACCCGGCACGCCATTCAGCGGACATTCGTTCGGTAATTGTTTAGCGTTGAGTTTACCTTAAATGTGTTAGAATTATTGTAGGCAGTCTTGTCGGGAAAAAAAATCTATTTCCCAGTTTCATTCAACAACTGATTAATCTTCACTAATCTTTCGTTGGTAGAATTTATATTTTTTTCGTAGTTAAGAGAAACCACTTCAGCATTGGTTCCCAGTTTCAGGGCACACATCGCCAAGGCATCCTGCTTGTCTCTTACATCGAAGTTCTGTTCAAAATCTTTAATCATGTTTTCAATCTGCTTTCCTACTTTACGCAGAGTTTCTTCCTCTGCGGCCGGTACGTTCAGCGGATATACCCTTCCTGCAATGTTGATTGTTATTCTTCTTACATCCATTATAATCCACTGTTTTGAAGCTGTGCAATACAGAAATCAATTTCTTTTACCAATCTGTTGATATGGTTTTTCATTAATCTGTTGTGTTCAGGATTCCCTGATATTGCTGAATAAAGTTTTATATTTTTTTGTTCTTCTGCTAATACCTGATTTCTTCTTCTTTCTTCATCATATTTCTTCTTCAGATCTTCATGCTCAACCGTTAATTCAGATAATGTCTCAGTAAGATTTTTATAGTTCTTTTGTAAAAGCAAAATCTTTTTCTCTAATTCTGAAAAATTATTTTCTAAATCTTGAAGCATTTCAGGTTTTCTATATTCTAACTAATAGCAAAAGTAAAAAAATAATAACATTAACAAAAATAAAAGTCCCTATATTTTGACCGGGTACGAAAAAAAGGAGGTGCATGAGCCCTCCTTCTGTATTTTTTGATGTAATATTTTACTTATTCGAATTTAAGAACAAACATCACTGCTCTTGTCTGAAGCGTAGACATTGCTGTTGCCCAGTACGGAGGTGTAGTGGCATTATCTGCTACTTTCTCGTTGTTCATGAAGAACGTTCCTCTAATAGCCGGAGTAAGTTTAAATTTGTTGAAATAAAACTGAATTCCCATTTCAGCAGACCAGGCAAAGTTATGCGTGGTAGATCTGAAAACCTGCTGCATGTTGTCATCTTCAGAATCTGAATTGGACTGAAGGTTGACTACATAGTTCACCCCTGCTGCGATGTATGGTCTGGAATTGTACCATCTGTTGCCATGAAGCTCAAGAAGAACCGGCACATCTACCAATGTGGATTTGATCTCTCTTGTTTTATCTTTATCCGTTAAAGGAATTGGAGTAAAAGGTGGATTCGTCAACGTTCCGGCAGCATACTGGTCATTGGACTGAGTATCGAAAATCAACTGTCTCTGAGCAAATTGCAAGCCTGGTTCCAATCTTAAATCCAGATAGTCGTTCAGTCTCCACTTGGCGATCAAACCGGCTCCGAAACTGTAGCTTTCTTTGGATTTAACAAGATTCTGATTGCCTTCTGAACCGTATCTCGGATGAAGGACGATACGGTAGTCCAGCCTGTTGCCGTTCAAATAAAAACCCCAACTGAATTTCTGCTCGTCAAAGTCTTCCAACTTATCCATTCTGTTTCGGGTTCTGAATTGTGCATCTGCAAAAACTGCAATATTGACTGAGGCTAAAACCAGTGCTCTTAATAGAAATTTATTCATAGGTTACTTTGTTGCTTTATAAATTGTGGCTATACCTAAACTTAGCTTTTTATATTCTACTTTCTTAAATCCTGTATCTAAAAGAATTTGCTTCATCTTCTCCCCGAAAGGAAAAGCATTTACAGAATCCGGAAGGTATGTATATGCCCTATTATCTTTGGAAACCAGTCTGCCGATGGCAGGCAATATGTTTTTGAAGTAAAACATATAGAATGGACCTAAGAACCCCTCAACCTTTGAAAACTCCAGTATATAAACACTCTTGTTATCTTTAACTACTCTTCTTAATTCTGCCAAACCTTTGGTAAGGTTTTCAAAATTCCTTACTCCAAATGCAACGGAAACCGCATCGAATCTATTGTCCTCGAAAGGTAAATTTTCTGCATCCCCTTTTTGCATGGAAATTTTGCCGTCTAATTTAAGTTTTTTTATTTTAATAACGCCAACATTCAGCATTTGTTGTGATAAATCCAAACCAATTACTTTTGCATTGGTTCCTTTTTCTATCGTGATGGCCAGATCTCCCGTTCCTGTAGCCACATCCAGTACTTCCTGCGGGTTGTCTTTTTTCATCATTTTCACCAATGTATTTCTCCATAAAACATCAATTTTCATAGATAAAACATGATTCAGAAGGTCATACTTCGGTGCAATATTGTCGAACATATCCTCTACCTGGCTTTTTTTGGTAGCCTCGGAATTGTAGGGAGTAACTTTGGTAATATCTTTTGTCAAAACTTAAAACTTGTAATATTCTTTGTAATAATTTAGGAAATCCTGCTTTCTGAAGATCTTTGATCTCGATTCCACTTTCTGGATGTTCTTGATCACTTTATCGTAATCTTCATCTACGTTATAATAAAAATCTTCGGTGTAAAGCTTATTGAAATGCCTTGCTCCTCCGAGATATTCTTTTCCGTCTATTGTGATCTTGTCAAGGGCCAAAAGTAGTGAATCTTTTTTAAGATTGTATCCATAATACTGATCATTAATATAATAATCCTGATGAGCGATATTAATCAGTCCACGAATTTTATTAACCTCAAAAGCAGAATCATAGAGCATTTTCTTATTCTGATCAAAAACCTTGATAGAATTCTTTCCCGGTTTGATATCTACATGAACGTACTGTCCCGCAGAAATAATTCCTTCGGAACCGTTATTAATCTTAAAATAATAAGTATTGGAAGTAGGGTTGTCTACGAGAAAATAATTTTTCTTGGCTAAAAAAAAGAAGTAGATCCCAAAGGCAAGGATAAACACCACAGCTGCAATAAGTAAGCCTTTCAAGGATGAGTTGTTTTTCATACGATTGTAAAGTACAATTTTTGCAAATTTAATAATATTTTTAATTCTCCGTTATTAATATTAATTATTAACTTTGCATCTTTAAAAAATCATATAAACGAATGCCGAATACGATCATTATTGGTTCCGGGTCCTATATTCCTAACAGAGTTATTGGTAGAGATTATTTCATGGATTCTGAGTTCTACACTGAAGATGGAGTAAAGATTGAGAAACCTGCTGAAGAAACTATCGCGAAGTTTGTAGAAATCACAGAAATAGAAAACAGAAGATTTATTGAAGACGATCTTTCCAACTCGAAGATTGGCTTTGAAGCTGCAAAAGCAGCCCTTGAGGATGCTAAAATAGATGGAGAAGAGCTGGATTATATTATTTATGCCAGCAACTTCGGTGAAGTTACCCAAAACGGATATGCCGATTTCATGCCTACCATGGCAGCAAGAGTAAAAAACAAACTAGGCATTAAAAACAGAAAGTGCGTTACTTATGATATGCTTTTCGGATGCCCGGGATGGGTGGAAGCTATGATTTTGTCCGACAATTTAATTAAAGCCGGAGTAGCCAAAACAATCCTTGTAATCGGAGGAGAAACCCTGAGCCGTGTTACAGACCCACATGACAGAAACAGAATGATCTTCGCAGACGGTGCAGGAGCTGTTGTCGTAAAGGCTACAGATGAAGAAAATGTAGGAATCATTGCCCACAATACTATTTGCGATAACGGTCCTGAATTAAATTACCTGGCTAACGGCCCTTCAATCAACAAAGATGCAGACCAGACTCGTTTATTTGTAAGAATGCAGGGAAGAAAAATTTATGAATATGCTCTGAAAAACGTTCCTGTAGCCATCAAAGAAACCATTGATGAGGCTGGACTTTCCCTTGAAGATATCGACAAGATCCTGATTCACCAGGCCAATGCAAAAATGGATTATGCCATGATTGAAAGGCTTCACAAGCTTTACGATGTGAAAGAATACGACCATGCCATCTCTCCTATGACCATTCAGGACTTTGGAAATACCTCTGTAGCAACCATTCCTACGATGTATGATTTAATAATTAAAGGAAAAATGGAAGGTCAAACGTTTAAAGATAAAGGTAACATTGTGATGACTTCGGTAGGCGCCGGAATGAACATCAATGCTATCGTGTACAGATTTCCTTAAACATATTTTAATTAATAAAAAAATATAAAGCACAGGGAAACTATTCTTTGTGCTTTTTTAAATTGATCATGCAAAGAAATTTTTTAATCATTGCCGCCGTCTTCCTGTTCCTAGAGGTCTATATCTATCAGGCTATAAGAACATTAACTGATAATTTCTGGATAAGACTCGGATACTGGGTGGTCTCTCTGACCGTCTATGGGATTTTTGCCTATGAAGTTACCCAATTCCAGAAATCAGACAGAAGTACGATCAGATTCCAGATCATGATTTCATTATTCCTGATCTTTATTCTGCCTAAAATTTTTGTAGTCCTGTTTTTGCTGATTGATGACATCTTCAGAACCGGCGGATACCTGATAGGATTAACCCAACCTAAAGAAAACTTCTTCCCGGAAAGAAGGAAATTCCTGAGTCTGGTAGGTTTAGGTCTTGGCGGTGTGCTTTCCGCTCTTTTCATTGACGGAATTACATTCGGGAAGTACAGACATACGGTAAGAAAAATAAAGATAAAAATCCCGGGACTCTCAAAAAGCTTCGAAGGTTATAAAATAATCCAGATTTCCGATGTGCACAGCGGAAGTTTTTCCGATCCGTCTAAGCTGGAACATGCTATTAACCTGATTAATGAGCAGAATCCGGATCTTGTCCTTTTCACCGGGGATATGGTGAATAATGTCTCGGATGAATTCAAGCCTTTTATCCCTTTATTTTCAAAAATCAAAGCCAAAGACGGCAAGTTTGCAGTTCTCGGGAACCACGATTATGGAGATTACGTTACATGGGCCTCTGCAGATGCTAAAAAGAAGAATCTCGACGCACTTATAGAATACGAAAGACAAGCCGGTTTTGATATGCTGAGAAACGAAAACAGGGCAATAGACAGGAACGGAGAAAAACTTTATATTCTCGGGGTTGAAAACTGGGGACTAAAGCCCTTCCCTCAATTTGGTAAAATTGACGACGCTTTAAAAGGCGTACCGGAATCCGCGCCAAAAATTCTGATGAGCCATGATCCTACCCATTTTGATTATGTCGTAAAAATGCATCCGGGAAACATCCATTTAACCCTTTCTGGACACACTCATGGTATGCAGTTCGGCTTGGATCTGAAAAACATCAAATGGTCTCCTGTACAGTATCGTTATCCAAAATGGGCCGATCTGTATGAAAGTGAAGGAAAAATGCTGTATGTTAACAGAGGGTTTGGAGTTCTGGGCTACCCAGGAAGAGTTGGAGTATTGCCGGAAATTACACTCTTTGAGCTGTCTTAATTAGTCTCTCGCAGATTTGGCAGATTACGCAGATGTTTATGGATATTATGATCTATAATGACAAAAGAAATAGGTTTAATAATATGTTCTTTATACTAAAATGAAAAAAGCATCATTTATAACACAAACATCTGCGTAATCTGCCAAATCTGCGAGAAAATAAAAAATTCACGACAAGAAATTAAAAAATATAATCCTTCATACGCGAAGTAGCCATATCATTCTCATCGATCCAGGCAAGGAGCGCCTCCAGCTTGTCCTCCATTTTTTTACCCGAAAACAGGCTTCTGTAAAACGGGATGTCAAATCTATACTTTTTAAAGTCGGTGAACTGCCAGGAATTAAGATAGATCAGTACAAAATCATCTTTTTTCAAAGTTTCAAAAACCATACTCTGATAATACTTCATGGGCAGAATCTGAAATACAAAATCATTATATGGCAACTGGCTGTATGGCGAGATACTTTCAGGCACAATACTCAGCCCGTCCTCTTCAATGATCTCCGTATCTCTTTTTAGCCTTTTGAACGGGAAAAGAATATCTGCATTATCGATATTGGAAACATAATTGAACTCCAAAGATTTCAGATTTTCCTGAGGCAGTTTAAAATCTTTTTGCCTGATTCCCCGGATCTGCTTTTCCAAAAGATCCTGAATATTTTTTTTGACATTTTCAATTTCCTGAAGATTGGAGTTCTTATTATAAAAAGCAATTTCATGCCCTTTGGATGAAATTGCTTTTATCAAATTCTGCAGTTTTTCTGCGATGGAAATCTCCACAAAAAAACTGGCTTTAATATCATGAATATCTAAAATCCGCAGAATAGCTTTCGTATTATTTTCTGCAATTTTCAGTCTTTCCACATCCGAAATTTCCGAACTGTTTTTTGCCTCAGCTTCAATATTTAAGATGTTAAAAGTCAGTAAAATCATTTAAATTAAATTTTAGATAATATTTATAATTAATTAAAAATCAGATGTTAAATAAATTGTTATTTAAACATTAACTTTAAGTAATTAATTTTTGTTTAATTTCACTCTGAGATTCTTGATCATGTCTTTCGTCATTTCAGAAATTCCGAAATCATAAGTAAGTCCCCAGTCTTTTTTCGCAACGGAATCGTCAATCGAAGCCGGCCATGAATCTGCAATTGCCTGTCTGAAATCCGGTTGATAATCGATCGAAAAATTTGGTATTTCTTTCTTGATTTCTTCTGCCAGTTCTTTAGGGGTAAATGACATTCCACCCAAATTATAAGAAGAACGAACGGTAAGACTTTCTTTCGGAGCTTCCATTAATTTCAAGGTGGCATTAATAGCATCATCCATATATAACATCGGCATTCCGGTATCTTCAGAAATAAAGCTTGTATATTTCCCCTCCTCTATCGCTTCGTAAAAAATCTCTACGGCATAATCGGTAGTACCGCCTCCTGCAGGAGTTTTCCATGAGATAAGCCCAGGATATCTGATGCTTCTTACATCTACTCCATATTTATCAAAATAATATTCGCACCATTTTTCTCCGGCCATTTTAGAAATTCCATATACGGTAGTCGGATTCAAAACAACATCCTGCCCTACATTCTGTTTTGGAATTCCTTTACCGAATACAGCAATTGAACTTGGCCAGAAGATCTTTTTAAGAAGCCCTTCTTTTGCCATTTCACAAAAATGAAGCAGAGGTTCCAGATTCAGTTTCCAGGCGAAAATTGGCTGCTTTTCTGAAGTTCCGGACAAAAGAGAGGCCAGGTGATACACCGTAGTAATCTCATAATCCTTGATTACCTGTCTTACCAGCTGCGTATTGGTAACGTCCATTCTTTCGTAATGTCCTGCAGCAGTAATTCCTTTTTGCCATCTGTCCAGTCCTGATGCTACAACGTTGTCAGCTCCGTGGATTTCAACAAGTCTGTTTGTCAGTTCGGTGCCGATCTGTCCCAAAGCACCTGTAATGAGTATTCTTTCCGTATAGGATTCCATTTTACATATTTTTTAGAATTGTACAAAAGTAAAAAAATCATGCTTATCACAATAAAAAAGGTGTGTTTTAAAAACAGCCACTTAAACAAGGTATAAAGAATTAATTTTGGAAGAAAGCAATTATAAACATCATTCAATAACAACCTATTAAAAAAACTTGATTTTATACTTTATTTCTTCATTAATAAAGCCTGCCACAAATGTTCCATTTGTTTAAACTACAACCTAATACATTAAAAAATTCTCTACTTTTGTTTAAAACAAAAATCTTATGAAGAAGTTTTTTATTGCAGCAGTACTGTTGGCAAGTAATGTGTACTGGGCCCAGTTTACTGATTTCAACATCATAAAAGAGGTGAAAGTAAAGAATAAAGGCGTAGTCGTTTCTGCCCACCCACTTGCAAGCCAGGCGGGAGCGGACATTATGAAGATGGGAGGAAATGCTTACGATGCTATTGTGGCAACACAATATGCCCTTGCTGTGGTATACCCTCAGGCCGGAAATATTGGAGGCGGCGGCTTTCTGGTGGGTGTGAAAAACAATGGTGAGAAATTTACACTGGACTACAGAGAAACCGCTCCCAGGAAAGCTTCCAGAGATATGTATGTTGACAAAACCGGGAAGGCTAATACAGATCTGTCCCAAAACGGAAGATTAGCAGTAGGAATTCCCGGAAGTATAGCCGGATTCTTTGCGACTTTAAAATACTGCAAACTGCCAATGGACAAAATCATCCAGCCGGCCATTGATCTGGCCGAAAAGGGGTTTGCTATCACAGAAATGGAGGCCAATATGCTGAATACCCACAAAGAAAACTTCTTAAAACATAATAAATCATCTATCGCTTTTGTAAAAGACACCCCATGGAAAGCCGGTGATCTTTTGGTTCAGAAAGAGCTGGCCGCTACATTAAGACTAATACAGAAGCTGGGAGCAAAAGGATTTTATGAAGGTAAAACAGCTGAATTAATGGTTTCCGAGATGAAGAAAGGTAATGGGATCATTACTTTGGAAGACCTTAAAAATTATAAAACGGCAGAAAGGAAACCTTTAGAATTTGATTATAAAGGAAACCGAGTAGTAACAATGCCTCTACCTTCCAGCGGCGGCGTATTGCTGGCCCAGATGCTGACGATGGCCGGATACGAAAACCTTGAAAAATATCAGCAGAACTCAACAGAGGCTGTACAAATCATGACAGAAGCGGAAAGAAGAGCTTTTGCAGACAGAGCAGAATATATGGGCGACCCTGATTTCATTGAGGATAAAACCACTTACCTGACTTCGGATGCCTATTTAAAAAGCAGATGGAAAAGTTTCAGTTTCAGTAAAGCTACACCAAGCTCAGAAGTAGGAAAAATCATCGAACAGCCAAAAGAATCGACACAGACCACCCATATTTCCGTTATTGACAAAAACGGAAATGCCGCTTCTGTAACGACTACCCTTAACGGATACTACGGAAGTAAAGTTGTTGTTTCAGGAGCCGGATTCTTTTTAAATAATGAAATGGACGACTTCTCTATCAAACCCGGTGTTCCGAATATGTTTGGAGCCGTAGGCGGAGAAGCCAATTCCATACAGCCTAATAAAAGGATGCTTTCTTCAATGACTCCTACTATCCTGCTTAAAAACGGAAAACCTTACATGGTAGTGGGAACACCGGGAGGAACCACCATTCCTACTTCTGTTTATCAGTCTATTGTGAATGTGGTAGATTTTAAACTGAATGCCAATATTTCAGTGAATGCCCCAAAGTTCCATCATCAGTGGCTGCCTGAGAAAATTACGGTAGAGAATAATTTCCCCGAGAGTACGATTGAAGCTCTTAAAAGCAAAAATTATGTGATCGAAAAAATAAAATACATCGGAAAAACAGAATTGATCCTAATGGACGATAATGGAAACATCCATGCTGTGGCAGATGGCCGCGGGGATGATTCTGTTGCGGTGGAATAATTATACAGATTCAGTTCTACCAAAGCTATTATATGCTTCGGCTCCGCTCAGCATGACTTCTCTAATAAGTATAAGTGTAGAGACTATAAACTGTCATGCTGAGCGGAGCCGAAGCATTATTTCTTTAAAAACGAGCAATTCAGTCAAAAACGTTTTTTATAGAAACTTTCAGAATCTTCTATCTTTTGACTTTTCCTTCTCTTTTCAAGGCCTCCGGATTATTTTAGCTGACATTCGTCATGTTTAAGATAAAAATTCTTAATTTTCCGCATCCAAAATAAAAAGAATCTCTTGAAAGCGAAAAAAATCCACCATCAGCTTTATTTTCAGGTTATTATTGCCATAGCAGCAGGTATACTTTTAGGTAGATTTTATCCTGAACTGGGCGAAAAAATGAAACCGTTGGGTGACGGATTCATCAAGCTGGTTAAAATGATTATAGCCCCGGTGATTTTCATTACTTTAACGCTTGGAATTGCGCATATGACTGACCTCAAAAAAGTCGGACGTATTGCCGTGAAAGCCATGATCTATTTCTTTACTTTTTCAACCTTAGCCCTGATTATCGGGTTGATTGTCGGAAACCTTCTACAACCGGGACACGGTCTCAACGTTGATCCTGCTACCCTGTCCGGAGATGTTTCACAGTATCAGCAAAAAGCACATGACACTACGCTGACCGGCTTTATCATGAATATCATTCCTGAAACCCTTTTCAGTCCGCTGGTTGGTGAAAATATACTGCAGGTATTGCTTGTAGCCATTTTAATGGGTGTTGCACTGGTTTTAACCAAAGAAAAAAGCCAGAAAGTAACCGATTTTTTACAGGATCTGTCGACCCCGGTATTCAAAATTGTCCACTTACTGATGAAGCTTGCCCCGATCGGAGCTTTTGGCGCCATGGCATTCACTATTGGAAAATATGGTCTTCATTCAGTACTGAATCTTATATATCTAGTGGGAACATTTTATATTACCTCTATTCTTTTTGTGGTTTTAGTTTTGGGTGCCGTAGCCTGGTACAACGGATTCAATATTTTTAAGCTGATGTTTTATCTGAAGGAGGAACTGCTGTTGGTTCTAGGAACCAGCTCTTCCGAATCGGCACTTCCTGGAATTATGGAAAAACTGGAAAAAGCAGGCTGTTCAAGAGCTATTGTAGGTCTTGTGGTTCCTACCGGATATTCTTTCAACCTGGATGGAACAAACATTTATATGACACTGGCCTCTCTTTTCATAGCTCAGGCCCTGAACATTCATCTTCCGCTGGAAAAACAATTAATGCTGCTTTTGGTCGCTATGCTTAGTTCAAAGGGTGCTGCGGGAGTTACCGGAGCAGGTTTCGTTACTCTGGCGGCAACTTTGGCTGTAGTTCCGGAAATTCCCATTGCAGGAATGACTTTGATCCTGGGAATCGATAAATTCATGAGCGAATGCAGAGCATTGACAAACGTTATTGGGAATTCCGTAGCCACTGTAGTGGTTGCCAATTGGGAAAAACAGCTGGACAAGACCCAGCTTCAGTACTGTCTGGATCACCCGACCGAAATAGAGAAAAAACTGGAAATTTAAAATCAATATAAAAACACTTATAAATGGAAATAATACTTCAACCTGTAGCAACAGTCAAAAATTCAAGAACGGAGCCCATCGATGACAACTGGGAAACCATCATTGCAGAAATTGAACTGGCAGACCATATTCCTACGGAGGCTTTTAACAGCATTTCAAACTTTTCCCATCTGGAAATCATTTATTATTTTGACAAGGTAAAAAAAGACGATGTTGTTTTTTCCGGCCATCCGAGAGGAAATGTAAACTATCCGATGACAGGTATTTTCGGACAGCGTAAAAAGGACAGACCGAACACTATAGGACTTGCAACAGTGGAATTACTGGAACACAACGACAGAACCATCAAAGTAAAGTTTCTCGATGCTATTGACGGAACGCCTGTACTTGATATTAAACCTGTATTCAAGGAATTCCAGCCTAAAACGGAGATCAAACAGCCTGAATGGGTGGCAGATCTTATGAAAAACTACTGGAAATAGCCGGACAGAGAACTATATTAAAATATTTAGACTTGACGGCTGTACCTTTACATGAACCGGTGATTTTATTTTATTAAACTCACCATCAAGATGCCAGTTTTTAGTATTTACCTTAAATGAAATTTCCGAAACGGGAAGATAAGTTACGTACTCATCATCCTTCAGCCTTTTGGTAAACATCCTGAAAGCGAAAAGCGCTGAATAGGTCAACGGGAATTTTTTCACCAGCACCATATCGACCAAACCGTCACTTTTACTCGCATTCGGGGCAATATAGGCGTTGTTCCCAAACTGGCGTGTATTGGCTATATTCAGCATAAGATACCGCCCGTTGTACTGTTGATAGCCTTCATCAAAGAATTTCACCTTGATAGGCTTGTAATTAAAGAATGTTTTCAGAGATACTTTGATGTAATTTTTGAATCCGCGGGTTGTTTTTTCGAATTCTTTAACGACTTTTCCGTCAAACCCGGTTCCTGAAACGTTAATAGATAATCTGCCGTTAACAGTAAAAGTATCAATCTTTCTAGAGGCTTTCGCTTTAATTTTATCTAAAAGTTCATCCAGATTTTTGCTGAATTTGGTTTCATTGGAAAAGCCATTTCCGGATCCGGCAGGAAAGATGGCCAGAATTTTATCTGTATTGATAAGATTTCTTGCTACAGTAGAGATGGTTCCATCCCCTCCGATGGCAACAAAGATATCAACATTGTCAAAATTTTCCCTGATAAAGTCATCTGTCCCCGGAATAGATTCGGAGACATAATATAGCGGATTGCCAACTTTTTTTTTGAGCTCGTCGAGAAACGGCTGATAATTTTTTTTGGCTGAAAAGGGATTAATGATAAAAGCTGTTCTTTCCATTACCGCAAAAATAAAAAATGCTTCCACATCCGGAAGCATTAATTTACTTTATTTTCATTCTTTCTTTAAATTGTGTATTAAGAGTTCCCTTCAATTCTTCCCATGATACCGGAATTACAATATCTCCGGCAGCGAAAGCTGTAATTTCATAAGGACTGTAATGGAAATAGAGGTTTTTCTGATCAAAATAGAAATTATCTGTAGCAGGAATCACTTCTACCAGCAGCATATCTGAATTTTTCACGTCACCTCCGTTGTCACTTGTCCCACTGTGAATTTTATTGATGTTTTTCATCAAAATACTTTCAAGCTTAGCTTTAGGCATCGAAGTAATATCTTTAAGCTCTAATTTTTTATTGTTTTTAAGATCGAATACTCTTTCTGAAAACCCATAATTATCGTGAGCACCTCCTTCATAAGAGCTCCAAAGGTAGCTGATGTGTAAATAATCATTTTCATTGGAAACCAAATTCATATGGGAATTGGTATACCAATCCTGCGCATAGGAGTCTGAAATCCAGTCTTTGCTATCGTCTTTTACAGATTTGAAATATTTATTTTTATCGCTTTCCAGGTAAGACTGCAGTCCTTTTTTAGAAAAATCTTTAATGCCTTTATTTTGAAAATAAATACTGTCCAACAGCTTTTTGTCTTTCAAAGATGGAAAAACGAGTAGCTTGGAGGTAAAGCTTACCGTAAGTGAATCTGCAATCTTCGATGAATCGCTTACTTTTACAGAGTCTACCGTAAATTTTTCCGGCTGGGAAGTTTCTGTTTTATCGGCTACGGCTGTATTTTCTGTTTTTTTACAGGCTGAAAAAGCAAGAAATGAAGAAACAGCCAGAACGGCGATGGTATTTTTCATAATTATTTTTTCTATCTTAATGCAAAAACCATTCAAAAATGAATGGTTTTGCAAAATTATTCCGAAAGAATTGTTTTTTATGATTTTTTCACCAAACTGATTACCTGGTTTTCACTTTTTGAAGCGGTCCCCCAGATCTGCTTGAATGCAGGATAATATTCTTTAGGATAATCCGGGCTGGCAATTTTTGTGGTGGAAATTATTTCAAGTTTGTTGCCTTTCTGCTCGGCTATATAACTGTATTCAATTTCTTTATCTTCTGTAACGATCTTTTTACTTTTAGGCATTGCTTCTATTACATAGCCTTCCGGTATTTCAAGAGTCACTTTTTTCACTTTAGTAAATGAAGAAATAAAGTCGATCGAATATTTTCTTTCTTCAGCCTGATCAAATTCGTTGGAATTTTTACTTAAAAACAGCATTGGATTGATGATCATTTTCTTCCCTACTTTATCGATAAGGTTGTCTGAAGAGAATTTCATAGTGCTTTCAAAATCTCCGTTATCCAGTATTTTCGATTCAATTCCTGTAAAGTCTATTGAAAAGTTTTCTTTGTACTGCTTCTTGTATTTTTCGGCATTCTCATCGTAGCTTTCTTTAACAAACATGGCATATGAACCGGTATCTTTATCGGAATAGGTTCCTGAAATACTGCCATCCTCATTAATCTTGGCTTCTGTAGTGAGATAATTATAGCTGGTGGTGGTATTTCCCAGCTCCATCAGGGATGCTTTTTCTTTGGCTATTAAAACCCCATACTGGTTCCAGTCTCTTGGCGGAAGGTTATTCACAGATGCCTGTTTTGAAGTGGCATCATACATAACTAGCCCATCTTTTATTTTAACAGCTGCAATCACAAAATTCATCCCGATTATACTGGGAGAAACCAGGTTAATCAAACCGTTGTCTACTGTGGAAATAACAAGTGGGTCAGCTTTCAATCCGGCTTCTCTAAGCATCATGACAAGGAAAAGATTAATTTCCGCTGCATTTCCTGTTTTAGTTTCTAAAAGTTTTTTTATTCCGTCTTCCGTATAAATCCCTCGATCTTTGTTCCAGGTGAAGGTATTTTTCACATAATTAAAAATAGCATCGGCTTTTTCAGCGTCAGAATTTAAGCCTGAAATAACAGGTGTTACCTTTTCTTTAGCGAGTTTTGTTTTTTTCAGTTCTTCCCCAAAATCTTCATCTTTATACAATTTGTCTTTGATTTCTTCCCAGGAAGAGGAATACAATTTCAATTGTCCAAAATTAGTGGAATGAAGCTCAGCACTTATTTTCGTACGGTAATTCCTGTCGTTTTTAACAAATTTCTCAGTTTTGAACCCTTTCAAGTTTTCATATCCGAATCTATAGGTTTTAAAAGGCATCCCGTACATTGTTTTTTCTTCTACTACTCTGTACTTTGGACCCAGGGAACCTGTATAATTCACATTATAGGATATATGCGAAGGACTGTCCAGAACATATTCCGTGTAAAGAGAAGGTGCATCCGATTCTATCAGAATTTGCGGGACTGAATATAGAAAAGGAGATAAAACTTCGTACTGATATTCTATTACAGAGCCGTTTTTAACATTAGGGAAAGCAAATTTGGTTATAGTTGTATATTTACTTTCTTTACTCTTATATTTTGAACTTTTATCTACTTTAGTAGGTACAGCAGTTCCATTTTCGAGATTATAAACGAAAGCTTTCACTTTGCTTAAAGTTTCTTCGTCGTTGCTGGAATTTCTATATAACGGAATCTCGAGATTCAACCAGTCTTCCGCTTTATCTTTATTATAGATTTTTACTCTGTAAAAGACATTTTTCCTAAGGGTTCCTGTGGAAGGATCTACATTAAAGTGTACCGATTTATATAAAATTTCTGCAGGTGCGTTTTCATCCAGCGTAGATTTTGTCTTGGACAAATCTGCATTATCAAACTTCGGAGGATCCAGAAACTCATGCTTCTGGCCGTTTACAGAGATTATAATCCCAAAACAGAAGGCGGTTAATAGTTTTTTTTTCATGGTTAAATTTTAGTCAGTAATATTTTAGAATTATCCATATTCAGGGTTTTCTTTCTGAAACTTACATAGTCGTTGTATTTTTCTTTTGGAAATATCCCTTTGTTGATTTTGATAAACCTTGTCACTTTCAGTGATTCACCGTTTTTTATAAGAGTCAGTTTATAGGTCCCGAATTCGGAATTGATGGTTACATTTTCCGGAACCTCATCTATTTTATAATTTTTAGGTATAGCATAGTCAATTTCGTATTCATCCTGGAAAGACTGTCCTATTTCAAATGGAAGTTCTCTGTTCTCATCAGATTTATAGAAATTATTGCTGAAAATTGGTACAGCCCTGAAAATAAGATTTGCACCTGTATTTTTAGCATAATTATTTGCTTTAAAATCTAAATTGAATTTTATTACAGCATTATCTTTATCATTGATAAGGTCTTTCATTTCGGCTTTTTCAAAATTCAAAACATCAAATCTTTTTTTCAAAGCTTCTATTCTTTCTTTCGGTGAGAGGTAAGCATAAGCCAGATTATTATCATACTGACTTCCCGTATAGGCAAACTGAATCTCTCCGTTGATGCTGTTGTCTTCCGTAATATTAATTTTAAGAATTTGCCTTTCTTTATTCTGTTCTGCAGGATATGAAGGTGTATTGATAAGATCAATTCCTTTTTTGCTCACTGCCAGAACATTTCTGTCTGTAGTAGTATAACCCAAATGGTTAAAGGCAATTTGCTGTGAAGTATTTTCCAGCCAGATATTTCCTTTTTCTGTCGGAACCATCAGAATCGCATGATTTCCACCCATTGCTGGGAAGTCCGGATCAAAAGAAATATCAGACGAACCGGAATTGATCACACAGTAATTGGAAGGAATACCGGCTTCGTTCAATAAAGTTTTCATGTAATTGGTAAGCCCTTTACAGTCGCCATATCCTTTTTTCTGAACTTCATCCGGAAGCATAGGAAGCCACCCGCCAATACCCAGCCCGACAAATATATATCTGGTTTTTGACTGCATGTATTGGTAGAGTTTTTTTACTTTTTCTTCTGTTGAGCCTTCCAATTTCAGAGCAGCCACCTCTGCTTTAATGGCCGGAGTAGACTCAGAAACAGGAGCTACAAGGTTATTATAATACCAGGCTCCAAAATCCGTCCAGCTGTTCAAAGTCCCCTGTTTTCCTTCCAGATTAAATTTTGTCAAAGCAAAACTTACCTTTGGTAGAATTTTTTCAGGCTGAGGAAGCAGCTGAATATCATCAATAGCCGGCACATTTTTATAGGAATAAGTCTTTTCATTTCCATTATCAATCGCTGTTACTGTTGTGTAATTGTATTTTGATGGATAAGTTTTGGTCTTAAGATCAATTCCTGATTTATTGATTATTTTAAACTGGGCTTCTTCCAAGGATGTATTGGGAGCTGAAAATGGCACAAAACCAGGAATGAAAATGGTATTCTCATCTGTAATCTGATAAGAGAAGTCTATCGTATAGGGATAATAGGCCGAAGTATAGGGTAAAGCCAAAACTCTGCTGTCTGAATAAAAAATTCCCTGATTATTGTTAGCGAAATCTCCGAAATCAGATTTCGAAAAGCTTTTTACTTTTTTCCCCGATTCATCATAGATATTCACTTTAACATCTGATATGTTATCTCCTTTTTTATAAGGAATATAAATCTGAGCTTTAGAATCTCCGTCTTTATTTAAAACAGTGGTTACTGTATTATACTGATACTTGATTTCATCAATCTTATTGATCTGAACGGTTGTAAAGTCTTTTCTGATAACAACATCTGCATTTTTCTTTAAGTTTTCAGGGATAGCAGATACCGGAAAGGTTTGGGCGAAATATACAGAGGCTGTAGATAAAGCTCCCAAAAATAATATTTTTATCATTGTGATGTATTGTAAGATATTGGTTATCAGTTATTAATTATTGTTATTGTTTCTCTAAGGTAATGATCTGGTTTTCAGAATCCGATATTACTTTCCATACCTGTTTAAAGAAAGGATAATATTCTTTAGGGTAATTCTGGCTTGCAATGTTCACTTTTGATGTAACTATTAGTTTATTACCTGAAGCTACAACTTTATACTCGTAGGATATTTCTTTATCGTCTGTTTTAATTTTTTTATCCTTGGGCAGATTTAAAACTTTATAATTTGCCGGGATTTCAATTTCAATACTTTTTTCTTTCTCAAAAGCAGAAATAAAATCGATCTGGAACTTTCTTGCTTCAACCTGATCAAAAGATTCATTTTTAGGATTCAAGAATAAAATTGGATTGATTAGTATCTTGTTTCCTACAATATCCATTAAATTATTTCCTGAAAATGTCATACTGGATTCAAAATCTCCATTCTGAAGAAGTCTGGATTCTACTCCTTTAATATCTGTATTATATGCAGTTGTAAAAGATTGATTGTATTTATCTTTATTACTATCAAATTGATCATACGATTCTATAGCATACATCCCACTGTCTTTCTGTACAAACATCCCTTTTACAGTGGAATTTTCTACATCTACTTTAGCATTAATTATCTGTGTTTTTTTACTGATACTGGCATTAGAATATGAAAAGGTTGTTCCTTTGTCTTTCTCTACCAAAATTCCGAAATCATTCCAATCTCTTTCTGGAAGAAGATTTACTTTTGAATTAAAAGAGGTGGCATCATAAAAATACATCTGATTATTGATCTTAGCTGATACTAATGCAAAGTTTAAATTTTGAAATCCAGGAGATATTATATTCAAAATTCCATTATCTACTGTAGAAATCAGCATAGGATTTGCTTCAATTCCTACATTTCTTAAAAGCATGATCAAAAAAAGATTAATTTCTGCACTGTTTCCTGATTTTGTTTTTAGGAACTGTTTAAGGTTTTGTGTGGTCAATATTGCATCCTCCCTATTCCATTTATAGTTTTCTTTTACAAAATCAAAAATTTTATTTGCCTTTTCTAAAGAATTGTAACTGATTTTTATTTTTTCAGGTAATATATTGCTCACATTTCCTTTCAGGAAGCCTCCAAAGTCTTCATTCCAGTCAAGTTGTTTAGCCACTCCATTCCAGTCTACTGCTTCGGAATAAATGAAATAATTCCCCTTATATTTCTTTAGCTCCGGCTTTACTTTTCCCCGATAGCGGTCCATATCTTTTACAAACTTTTCTTTCTGGAATGACTTCATATTTTCATATCCGAAACGGAAAATGTTATATGATTTCCCCATACGATCTTCCGTAATGGAATTACGGTATTTAGGATTAATAATGTTTCCTGTATTATTAAAATGATAAAGCAGGCGATCATCTGGATACTCCAAATTATATTCCTGATAAACAACAGGAATATCATATTCAAGAAAATAAGTAAGATTTACTGCATTGTTTGTTATTACTTTATAACTATATTCAATGACCGATCCATCCAGAATATTGGGTACGGCCAACTTATAGATTTTTAGACCTTTTGTAAAATTCTCTTTAAGCTGTTCCTTTTTATCAATTGAAATTTTCTCTACTTTATTATTCGTAAGATTGTATATTTTTGCATCATATTTATCGAGTCTGTCCTCAAAAAACAATGGAATTTCTATATTCAGCCATTTTTCTGCATTCTTTTTATCATATATTTTGATCTTCGAATAATATTCTTTTTCTATAGTATTATCAGGCAGAAAATTATATCTTACAGAATTATAGAGTATTTCTGCCGGCGCATTTTTCTCTATCTGTGAGTTAGTTTTTCTTAGATCATCTTCATTAAAGATCGGTTTGGAAAGAAATTTATGTTGTCCAGAAAATAAATTAAAGGTCAAAAAGCCTATTGCAATAAGGCTTTTATAATAAGTCACCATTGTATTTTTTATCATTTGCTGTTATAATTGGAATAAAGTTTTAAATAGTCAGATTAGTATAAAAATTTTCTCTGGTTGAAAATCTTTTTATTGGCTTGATAGTATAGTTCAATAAAAGTTTGAATCAAGAATAAATACTATAATCTTTGTGCAGGGAATAAAATGCTGGTTACAGCTCTTATAAAAATTTTTCATCATGGTTATTAAAATTGAGCAAAAATAATAAAATCTTAATAAATGTTAATTTTTTATTTCAATATAAATTAAAAAGCAGCATAGTGAACTAACAGTCAGTAGTTTAAATTCACAAACTTAACATTTTAAATCTCCAAACTAGGATATCAAAGTCCAAAATAATTATTTTGAAAGATTATCTTTAATGCCAAAATAAAAAAAGACCCCATTGCTGGGGTCTTTCTAATTATTTTAAAAGCAATTATGCATCAATCTTAGCATATTTTGCATTTTTCTCGATAAATTCTCTTCTTGGTGGCACCTCATCACCCATCAGCATTGAGAAAATACTGTCAGCTTCCACTGCATTATCAATGGTTACCTGTTTTAAAATTCTGTGTTCAGGATTAAGGGTGGTTTCCCAAAGCTGTTCAGGATTCATTTCCCCAAGACCTTTATAACGCTGTACTTCTACCCCTTTTCCGTCCGGAGCCATTTCGAGAGTAAACTCCTCACGCTCTTTTTCGTTGTAGGCATACACCTTTTTGTTTCCTTTCTTCAATAAATATAAAGGTGGCTGAGCAATATAAATATATCCGTTCTCAATAAGTTCCTTCATAAATCTGAAGAAGAACGTAAGAATCAGAGTAGAAATGTGAGATCCATCGATATCGGCATCGGTCATGATAACTATTTTATGATATCTTAACTTAGCCATGTTCAAGGCTTTACTGTCTTCTTCTGTCCCTACAGAAACTCCAAGAGCGGTATAGATATTTTTGATCTCTTCATTATCGTATACTTTGTGAAGCATTGATTTTTCAACATTCAAAATCTTACCTCTTAAAGGTAGAATAGCCTGGAAATGTCTGTCTCTTCCCTGCTTGGCTGTTCCCCCTGCGGAATCTCCCTCTACAAGGAACAGTTCAGATTCTTCCGGATCTTTGGATGAACAGTCGGATAATTTTCCGGGAAGACCGGAACCGCCCATCGGCGATTTTCTCTGAACCATTTCACGGGCTTTTTTAGCAGCCTGTCTTGCTTTTGCCGCTAAAACTACTTTCTGAACGATAATTTTCGCTTCGTTAGGGTTTTCTTCCAGGAAATTGGTAAGCATTTCCCCTACAATTTTATCTACAGCACCTGAAACTTCGGAGTTCCCCAGTTTCGTTTTGGTCTGTCCTTCAAACTGAGGTTCCATTACTTTTACAGAAATTACAGCAGTAAGTCCTTCACGGAAGTCATCACCGGTAATTTCCACTTTTTCTTTTTGTGGAATTCCTAAATCATCAGCATATTTTTTAAGGGTTCTCGTCAAAGCACGTCTGAAACCTGCAAGGTGAGTTCCTCCCTCATGAGTATTGATATTGTTAACATACGAGTGAAGGTTTTCGCTGAATGATGTATTATAGCGCATTGCCACTTCTACAGGAATATCATCTCTTTCTCCTTCCATGAAGATTACGTTCTCCATAATAGATTCACGGTTTCCGTCAATATGGGCAACGAACTCTTTTAATCCTCCTTCTGAATAGAAAACTTCTGTTTTGAAAGACCCGTCTTCCAAAGTTTCCCTTTCATCGGTAAGGGTAATGGTAATTCCTCTGTTAAGGTAAGAAAGCTCTCTTAAACGGCTTGCCAAAGTATCATAGTTGTAAACCAGTTCTGTAAAAATAGTATCATCTGGCTGGAAGAACTGTTTGGTACCTCTTTTGTCACTGTGACCGATTTCTTCAACTCCGGTTTGGGCTTTTCCTCTGGAATATATTTGCTGATACACGTTTCCGTCTCTGTAAACAGTAGTGATCATTTCATTGGAAAGTGCATTCACACACGAAACCCCAACTCCGTGAAGACCTCCGGAAACTTTGTAAGAATCTTTATCAAATTTACCTCCTGCCCCGATTTTCGTCATTACAACCTCAAGGGCGGATTTTTGCTCTTTTTCGTGGAAGTCTACCGGAATACCTCTACCGTTATCACTAACCTCGATTCCGTTTCCTTCTTTAATGCTGACAAAGATAGTGTCGCAGTATCCTGCCAACGCTTCATCAATAGAGTTATCTACTACTTCATAAACCAAATGATGGAGACCTCTTACTCCCACATCACCAATGTACATTGAAGGACGCATACGTACGTGCTCCATTCCTTCCAATGCCTGAATACTACTAGCTGTATATTGTTTCTGACTCATATAAATTATTAAAATCCTGCCAAATGCAAAGACCCACAAATATCGTGATTTTTTTCGACTTATGAAAGTTAAAATATGTCAAAAAAGAGTGGAGTTTTTATGAAAACCCAAGCCATGATTTTGCTTAAAAAAGTTTAAAGTTATCATCTATCTCCCAAACATCAACTGTATTAAATCATATCCTGCATACCTAATTTATTCTTAAATTTATTACTCAAAAGTTGATTATATGGATGATTTTATTGCAGCCCGCGCGCAGATGGCTCTCTCGCTGGGTTTTCATATCATTTTTGCATGCGTGGGAATGGTAATGCCTTTTTTGATGGCTTTCGCCCACTGGAAATACCTGAAAACCGGTAATGAAGTGTACAAAGGACTTACGAAAGCCTGGAGCAAGGGAGTTGCTATTCTTTTTGCCACCGGGGCTGTATCCGGAACCATGCTTTCTTTTGAGTTGGGCCTTTTATGGCCAGCATTCATGAAACATGCCGGACCGATCTTCGGAATGCCGTTTTCCCTTGAAGGGACTGCATTTTTTATTGAAGCTATTGCCATTGGATTCTTTTTATATGGCTGGGAAAAATTTAATAAATGGTTCCACTGGTTCTGTGGATTTTTAGTAGGCTTAAGCGGACTGGCATCAGGAATTCTGGTAGTTGCAGCAAATGCCTGGATGAATTCACCTGCAGGCTTTGATTATATCAACGGGCAGTATGTCAATATAGATCCTATTAAAGCGATGTTTAATGACGCCTGGTTTCCACAGGCCCTTCATATGACGGTGGCAGCCTTCTGTGCGACAGGATTTGCAGTAGCCGGCGTTCATGCTTTTTTAATTATGAAAGGTAAGAATGTGGAGTTTCATACCAAAGCGTTTAGGATTGCTGCCGGATTTGCTTTGATCGGAGCGTTTGGGGCACCTTTAAGCGGTGATGTGGCGGCAAAGTCCGTTGCAGAGAGACAACCCATCAAACTGGCCGCAATGGAAGCTCATTTTGAAACTGAAAAGGGCGCTTCTTTCGTACTTGGAGGAATTCCTGACGAGGAAAAAGAAGAAGTAAAATATGCCATTAAAATTCCGAAAGTATTAAGCTTTCTGGTAAGCAATGATTTTAATTCTGAAGTAAAAGGTTTAAAGGATTTTCCTAGAGACGAATGGCCTCCTGTAGCTGTTGTTCACTACGCTTTCCAGATCATGATTTTTTTCGGTGTTGTGATGATCTGTATCGGGGCTGTGTACCTTTACTCTTTTTTCTTCAAAAAAGAGTGGCTGACCAAAAACTGGTTTTTAAAAACATTCCTGATCGCTACCCCTTTCGGATATATTGCTCTGGAAGCAGGATGGACCGTGACGGAAGTGGGAAGACAACCCTGGATTATCTATGGAATCATGAGAACTGCTGATGCTGTAACGCCAATGCCGGGCATACAGTATTCTTTCTACTTCTTTACCGCTATTTTCGTATCCTTATCGCTGGTCATCATCTTCCTTTTGAGAAGACAGATCCAGATGGTACCTAAACTTTATGACCCTACAGACGCTCAGTTTAACGATAAAAACAAAAAATCATGATTTACGTTGTTATAGGCTTTCTTTGGCTTTCCATCTGTCTTTATATTATTTTGGGCGGTGCTGATTTCGGAGCCGGAATTGTAGAGCTTTTCACCCACAAAAAAGCCCGTCACAAAACACAGGAAATCATGTATGAATCCATTGCACCCGTATGGGAAGCCAATCACATGTGGCTGATCATTGCTATTGTTATTCTTTTTGTGGGGTTTCCTGACATTTATACAACGATGTCCACCTACCTTCATATTCCTTTGGTTCTGATGCTTTTAGGGATTATCGCAAGGGGAACAGCTTTTACATTCAGACATTATGATGCCGTGAAGGATAACTGGCAGGTTTTATACACCCAGATTTTTTATTATGCAAGCCTGTTAACTCCATTTTTCCTGGGTCTGATTGCTGCTGCAACGGTTTCTCATTCTATCAATCCTGATGCAGTTGGGTTTTTAGATTTATATATTTTCAGCTGGCTGAACTGGTTTGGTGTTTCCGTAGGACTTTTTACCGTAGCCCTCTGTGCTTATCTGGCATCCATATTTTCTTTAAGAGAAACCCGTGATAAAGCCGATCTTACGTTAATGATCAAAAAATCCAAACAAACCATGGTTTTTGTGGTGGTTACCGGAATATTGGTATTCTTAACGGCTTATATTTCCGATATTCCTCTGTTAATGTGGGTATTTTCAAAACCGCTAGGAATTATGGCCATATCTTTTGCTACAATTGCTCTTCTTCTTATCCTTCGGGCTATGAATCAAAGAAAACTGCTTCCCGTACGCGCGCTGGCCGGATTCCAGATGGTCATGATCCTCGTTGCGGCAACTTATCAGCATAATCCGGATATTATCCTGCTCGGAAACGGACAGCACCTTTCATTACTGGAACATATGGCTCCTTCAAAAACAATAGCGGCTTTAGGATGGGCACTAATGCTTGGTTCACTGTTTATTCTTCCGTTTTTGTTTTATCTGATGGTTTCGTTTAGCAGGCAGAGAAAGTAATAAATATGATTCAATATAAAGACAAAACAGAGCTTGTTGATGCCATAAAAAAGAATTATTCCCTTTATGATCAGGAATTCGACGATATCAAAGAAGGGGAAAAAGATCTGCTGAAACCCGGAATTGATAAAACACCTGCTCAAAATATTTCTTACCAACTGGGCTGGACCAGCCTTCTGTTACAATGGGAATCCGATGAGAAGAATGGGATTGAAGTAAAAACTCCCGCTCCGGAATACAAGTGGAATAATTTAAAGGGATTATACGAATCTTTTTATGAAAAATACAGCTCCTATAGCCTGAATCAGCAAAGAGATTTGCTTAGAAAACAGGTAAATGAAATTATCCAATGGATAGAAAGTCTTGATCATGAAGCATTATTTCTTCCGGAACAGAGAAAATGGGCGACCACTCCAGCAAAATGGCCGGTCTGGAAATGGATTCATATTAATACTGCTGCTCCGTTTAAAAATTTCAGAACACAGCTTCGGAAATGGAAAAAAGAAAACCAGTAAATTCGGAAGAAAATAGAATATCAACGGTATGTCACCGTTAATCTGTAAAAAAAAGCTGCCTCAAATTGAAGCAGCTTTTTATTGTATTTAATTATTTTTTAAACCAGTTTCATCAAAAGATTCTCATCAATCTTCTCCACTTTCACCAGATTATTTTTAGTCAAGGTTTTAGATGCTTTATCCCACTTTTTACCGGATAGCTGGCTTCTCTCTTTTACTTCAGCCAAAGACATCGCCTCTTCCTGGGAATTAAGGATTTCAAGAATTACTTTTTCATCTTCACCCAATTCGATCTGAGGAACCGTTTTTTCCGGTCTCATCTGAGGGAAGAATAAAACTTCCTGGATGGATGCGTTGTTCGTAAGGAACATAATCAGTCTGTCCATTCCGATTCCTAGTCCGGAAGTTGGCGGCATACCATATTCCAATGCTCTTAAGAAGTCCTGATCAATAAACATTGCTTCATCGTCTCCTCTTTCTGATAAAGCCATCTGGGATTCAAAACGTTCTCTCTGATCAATTGGGTCATTAAGCTCCGAATAAGCGTTTGCAATTTCTTTCCCGCAAACCATTAATTCAAAACGCTCGGTTAAGCCTTCTTTGCTTCTATGTTTTTTAGTCAATGGAGACATTTCAATCGGGTAATCCGTAATGAAAGTCGGCTGGATGAAGTTTCCTTCACATTTTTCACCGAAAATCTCATCAATTAATTTCCCTTTACCCATGGTTTCATTGACCTCGATTCCGATAGATTTGGCAAAATCAAACAATTCCTGTTCAGTTTTCCCGGTGATATCGAAACCTGTATATTTTTGGATCGCTTCTGTCATGGAAACTCTTGGATAAGGCGCTTTCCAGTTGATGGTATGCTCTCCGAAAGTAGATTCCGGGCTTCCGTTAACCTGAGTCGCACAGAATTCCAGAAGTTTTTCCGTAAAATCCATCATCCAGTTGTAATCTTTGTAAGCTACATAGATCTCCATGGCTGTAAATTCGGGGTTGTGGGTTCTGTCCATTCCTTCATTTCTGAAGTTTTTAGAGAACTCATAAACACCGTCAAAACCTCCTACGATCAGCCTTTTCAGATACAATTCGTTGGCAATTCTTAAATATAACGGAATATCTAAAGCATTATGGTGAGTGATGAATGGTTTTGCTGCGGCTCCTCCCGGAATCGACTGCAGAATAGGAGTTTCAACCTCAAAATATCCGGCATCGTTAAAGAAAGTTCTCATCGCATTGAACATTTTTGTTCTTTTTACGAAGATCTCTTTTACTTGCGGATTAACCGTTAAATCTACATAACGCTGTCTGTATCTCAATTCAGGATCTGTAAATCCGTCGTGCACTACTCCATTTTCATCAGTTTTAGCCTGAGGAAGCGGGCGTAAAGCCTTGGTAAGAAGGGTAAAATTCTTAACCAAAATAGTCATTTCACCTACCTGAGTAGTGAACAAAGTCCCTTCAATACCGATGATATCACCGATATCCAAAAGGTGTTTGTATACTTCGTTATATAATTCTTTATCCTCACCCGGGCAGATCTCGTCTCTGTTGAAATACACCTGGATCTTACCTTTAGAGTCCTGCAATTCAGCAAAAGAAGCCTTTCCCTGAATTCTGCGGGACATTAATCTACCAGCGATCTTCACCTGTTTATTTTCAGAAAAATCCTGTTTTATAGATTCTGTAGTATCTGTAATCGTATACTCGTCCGCAGGGAATGCATTAATTCCCATTTCAGTAAGCTTGTTCAGCTTTTCTCTTCTAATGATTTCTTGTTCTGATAATTGCATTTCTTATTTTTCTAAAAGCGTACAAATTTAGGTATTTTTGGTGAGTTGTCAATGATGATTTTTTTAATTGTGAACGCTCAGTGGTGAATCTGTTTCGAAGTGAATTTTCTTATACAGAATCAAATTGACTATTGACTTGCACAGCAAAATTGACCATTGACAATTAACCGTTGACCTTTAAAACCAACTTTTCCTCTCTCTTTTAGGAACAAAAGTCCATGCCAGCATCCTGCTGATTTTCTGCCCCTGCGCCATATCAATTACTTTAATATCTACAGCTTTGACTTTCTTTAAAAGTGTGGTTAATTTATGCAGATTATCTTTTTTAGATACCAGGCACGTAAACCAGAGAACCTGTGAAGAATAAAGAATACTTTCTTCAATCATTTTTGTAATGAAAGCTATTTCACCGCCTTCGCACCACAGTTCCGACTGCTGTCCGCCAAAATTCAGCAAAGGCTTTTTAGATTTTGATTGAGTGATATTTCTCGTTTTCCTGAGATTTCCCTTCAGCGCAGCCTCTTCAGAATCATGAAACGGAGGATTACACATAGAAAATGTAAAACGGTCTCCAGCTTTAATGATATTTTTAAAAATATGGTGAGAATCAGGTTGTTGTTTTAAACCGATAACAGGTAATAAGTCCGGATTTTGATCTAAAATACGCTGTGCATTTTCCAAAGAATCAAGGTTAATATCGGTTCCCAGCATTTTCCATCCATAAGATCTATGGGCCAATAAAGGATAAACGAGATTGGCCCCGGTTCCAATATCCAGGCCCGATACAGAAATTCCCGTCGGGATTTCAGAATTTTCTTCAGCTAACAGGTCGGCAATATAATGGATATAATCTGCACGGCCGGGTATGGGAGGACACAGATTGGTCTCAGGAATATTCCAGCTCTTAATATGGTAAAAATGTAAAAGTAATGCCCGGTTAAGAAGTTTAACCGCTTTGGGAAGACTAAAATTAATGGTCTTTGTTTCGTAAGCATTAACGAAGACATAATGTTTCAGTTCCGGCACACAAGAAATCAGCTGATCAAAATCATAAGGATCACGATGCAGATTTCTTGCGTGCAGACTGGATTTTTCGGCAGACATTATTTATTTTTTCTGGCTCAGAATATATTCTACCATTTTTTTGGCATCTTCTTTAGATACCTGTGGATGGGCAGCCATCGGAACGCCTCCCCAAACTCCGCTTCCGCCTTCTATGATCTTGGAAGCCAGCAGTTCAATATCTTTTTCAGAATATTTCTCTGCGATTTCCTTATAAGAAGGTCCTATCATTCTCTCATTCACGGAATGGCATCCAGAGCAGTCTAATGTTTCGATGATCTGGTCACCGGAAAGATTAGCTTTTGCCGGTTCTGAAACAGCAGATGTTTCAGAAGCCACAGCCGGAACCTCCGTATTTTCTTTTTTAGAACAGGAAAGAATTAAAAATCCTATAGCTCCTGCCAAAAGCAATTTTTTCATTATTTTTTTGTTGCAGTAGAATCTGTTTTAGCTGCAGGATCAGGTGTTGTAGGAGTAGCTGTTGCAGCCGGAGCAACCGGAGTTGATTTAGCTGTAGAATCTACTACTGTTGTAACCTCTGGTTCAGGCAACATCGTGTTGCTGTCCTGTAATGGATGCTCAGTTTTTTTAGAGCAGTTTACCACGAATAAACTTCCGATGAATGCAATTGCAAATACTTTTCTCATTATTTTTCTAAAATTTAGACAAAAATATAAAAAATAAGCTTTTAAATGAATGATATTTTCCCATTTCATACGATTTTACTCTATCAAATCCCTAAAATGTATTCGTTATCAATTGAGCTTTTTGCTTTTTTAGTAATTTAGCCCCGCAAACAAAGCATAAATGAATTATCATAAAGAAAAGAAAGCAAACAGGAGACTCATATGGGTTTCATTTATTTCAAGTTTTTTTCTTTTGTTTTTTGCAATTAAAATTTCTTTATCCCAATTATCGGATAGAAAAAGTATTGTTGAAATAAAAGGTAATATAGAAAGTATTAAATTTAAAAAAGGAAGAAAAGGGAGCAACACATTAGTAATTAATTTAAATGTATATCCTGACATTAAGTTTAAGATTAGCGGTGTTTCATTGAAAGTAACATCCTTTCATGATTTAATGTACGAAAATAAACCAGGAGATTCAATTACGCTATTTATTGAAAAACAGGAATATAACAGAAAAATCTCAAAAACGGAGAAAATGCCGTTCCCGCAAAAGTATTTCTATCCAAACAATATAAGTGTTGTGGAAATCCATAACAGAAATACCGAATACCTATCCTTGGATAGCTACAATAATGAACATCGGCATAACAACTACCTGGCGATTGCTGTATTAGGATTTTTTGGATTGCTTATGCTTTTTCTAGGATTTAGAGGACTTAAATACTATTCTAAGAATTTCAAATAGCAGGATAGATTTTTTACTGTATTTTATCAGTATATTTTTCTTAATTTAGTAAAAACAGCAACTTCAATGATTTTTATATCCAAAATTCTGTTTTTCACCAGTCATCATGGTTTTTATACTGTGATCATCCTTCTGGTATTCTTTGGACTGCTTTCATATGTGACCAAAAAAGCATGGTTTCTGATCCCTATCATCCCTCTTGCCATTCTGAATGGTGTGGCCGGACAGTATCTGAACGCATGGTTTTTAAACAAATACGGTGTAGAAAGTACAGCTGTTATCACCTCCGATGTAGAAACCAATTCTACCCTGAACGACATGTACATTCATGATTATGAAGCTATTGTAAAAAAACAGGACGGAAAATATGTGTCTACTTATTTTTCAACAACAAGTGCTACTATTTACCCGATCGAAAATGCCATCAGGATCCCGAGAACGGAACAGCATTTCCCGGTGAAGTACATTCCGGGATACGAGAAAAACATTGTAATTCTTTATTATCAGTCCGAAGAAGGAAATGCTCTATTGCGATATGAAAAAATGGCTCCGGTAAACTCCGCAAAGATTAAATATGAAGCAGACAGAACGAATAAAGAGTTTATTGAAGAATATATTTCAGCTTTGGAAGATTATGTAAGTTCCTATGACAATAAAGAATACAAAGCAAAAATTGAAGAATTAAAAAAGGAGCTGAAGCAGCTTAAATAAAGAATTTCAATATTAAGTTTTTTTATTTTTGGACGTTTTTTGTTTTTTTATTAAAAAAATTTCTACATTTGTACCATGTTTAATATGAGCAACAATAATTGGTGGTGGCTTTCAAACTCTTCGTCGGGTCTGAAGGTATTGTCATGTTGCTAATTGATATAGCAGATAATTAAAACAAACAATATATAGGCTTTGACGGATTCCGTTGAAGCCTTTTTTATTTCATTTAAACAAAAAAATACAAGTCAGATGACCACTCAAAGAATAAAAATAAAGACCGGTTCTAAAAAAACATTGGGAGACCTTTATACCCCAATGAATATCTATCTCCAGATCAGGGACAGATTCCGGGACACCATCCTTCTGGAAAGTTCGGATTCTAAGAATATTGATAATAATTTCTCGTTCATCGCAGTGAATGCCGTAGCAGGAATTGAAGTGAAAAACCTTACCGAATTCGAAATCAAACTGCCGGGTTCAGATCCTGTAAAACAATTGATAGGTGAACGGAATATCACAGACATTTTTGAAGAATTTCAAAACGTTTTTGAATGTGAAACTACGCATGACCCTATTGAACAGACCGCGCAGAGCCTTTTCGGGTATACAAGCTTTGAAGCAGTACAGTTCTTTGAAGACACCAGCTTAAAACCCCAAAGTCCGGAAGTAGAAATTCCTATTCTTCGCTACAGACTGTATCAATACGTTATCGCCATCAACCATTACAATGATGAGATGCACATTATCGAAAACCAGATCTCTGGTTTGAAATCAGAACTTTATCTGCTGGAAAACCTGATCAGAAACCAGAATACCCCCGTCTACCCTTTCGAAAAAATCGATAATGAAACTTCTAACCTTACCGATGAAGAATATATCGAACTGGTAAAAATAGCCCAGAAACACTGCATGCGAGGTGATGTTTTCCAACTGGTGCTGAGCAGAAGATTCGAACAGAAATTCAAAGGGGACGAATTCAATGTTTACCGTGCCCTTAGGAATATCAATCCTTCGCCTTACCTTTTCTTTTTCGATTATGGAAATTATAAATTATTCGGCTCAAGTCCCGAAAGCCAGCTGATCATCAAAGATCATAAAGCCGTTATTCACCCCATCGCAGGAACTTTCAAAAGAACCGGACACCTTGAAACCGATCTCCAGTCTATTGAAGCTTTAAAAAATGATCCGAAAGAAAATGCAGAACATACAATGCTGGTAGATCTGGCCAGAAATGATCTTGGAAAGCTCGGTAAAAATGTGACGGTAACGAAACTGAAAGAAATCCAGCTTTTTTCACACGTTATCCATATGGTAAGCGAAGTTACTGCCGATCTCCCCGAAAATATCAATCCTCTTGATATGGTTTCTGCCACTTTTCCACAGGGAACTTTAAGCGGAGCCCCAAAACATAAGGCCCTTCAGCTGATCGATCAGTATGAAAAAGATTCCCGCGGTTACTACGGCGGATGCATCGGGATGATCGGTTTAAACGGAACCTGCAATCAGGCCATTATGATCCGTACTTTTTTAAGCAGGAACAATACCCTTTATTACCAGGCCGGAGCCGGATTGGTAGCAAAATCTGTCCCTGAAAACGAGCTGCAGGAAGTTAATAATAAATTGAATGCCTTGAAAAAAGCAGTGGATAAAGCAGGGAAAATTGTGATGAATTAAAAACGCGAATGCGGGTTCCGGAGTTCGGGGTTCAGGACTAAACTAAAAACCAGCAACTGATAACTAGTAACCATCAACAAAAAACAATTAAAAAGACAAAAAATGAACAATAATATAACTAACGAACAACCTAAAGTTCTGGTTTTTGATAACTACGACAGTTTTACTTATAACCTGGTTCAGATCATTGAAAGAATTCTGGATCAGAAAGTAGATGTCGTAAGAAATGACCAGATCACTTTGGAAGAGATCGGAAAATATGATAAAATTATCCTTTCGCCCGGTCCCGGAATTCCGGAAGAAGCAGGAATTTTACTGGATCTGATCAGGGAATATGCGCCTACTAAAAGTATTTTAGGGGTTTGCCTGGGTCAGCAGGCCATTGCAGAAGCGTTCGGAGGAAACCTGATCAACCTTTCTGAAATTTTCCATGGAGTGGCAACCTCTGCTGAACTGGTGAAGGAAAATACCAAAATTTTTAAAAATCTGGCTTCAGGAATAGAAGTCGGAAGATACCACAGCTGGGCGGTGAACCCGGAAGGGTTTCCTGAAGAACTGGAAATTACAGCCGTAGACAAAGACGGAATGATCATGGCACTACAGCATAAAACCTATGATGTGCATGGCGTACAGTTCCATCCTGAAAGCATTTTAACTCCTGACGGAGAAGTGATAATCAAAAACTTTCTTTTAGATTGAAAACTACAGAAACACCTATAAAAGCACCTCAGATGAAAGAAATATTACAATACCTGTTCAATCACCAGACTTTGTCCAAATCGGAAGCAAAGGCCACGATGATCGAGATCGCACAGAATAAATTCAACTCTGCAGAAGTCACCGCATTTATCAGTGTTTTTCTGATGCGGAATATTACCCTGAAAGAACTGGAAGGCTTCAGGGAAGCACTGCTGCAAATGGCTGTTCCTGTACTTCTTGATACTGCGGATACCCTGGATATTGTAGGAACCGGAGGTGACGGAAAAAATACGATCAATATATCAACCCTCGCCAGCTTTGTAGTGGCCGGCGCAGGACAGAAAGTAGCCAAACATGGAAATTACGGAGCTTCTGCCACGACAGGATCATCCAATGTAATGGAGGAACTTGGCTATCAATTCAAAAGCAATTCAGACCAGCTGAATGAAGATCTTGAAAAAGCAAATATCTGTTTTCTTCATGCACCTTATTTTCATCCGGCTCTTCAGTCTGTCGGAGCTTTAAGAAAATCTCTGGGGCTGAGAACATTTTTTAATCTTCTCGGTCCGTTAGTCAATCCTGCGAAGACAAAATATTCGGTAATCGGGGTTTATAATCTTGAAATTGCAAGGATCTATCAATATCTTCTACAACAAGAAGAGCGGGAGTTTATTCTTGTTCACGGTTTGGATGGATATGACGAAATAAGCCTTACCCAGGACAGCAAGATCACTACGAAAAGTGGTGAAGAGATTTATTCTGCTGAAGATCTCGGATTTGGTTCCGTAAGCCCGGAAAGCATCAAAGGAGGCGAAACGCCTCAGGAATCTGCAAAGATTTTCAGGAATATTCTGGAGGGAAAAGGTACAATACAGCAGAATTCCGTGGTACTTGCCAATGCAGCAACAGCTCTTTTCCATACTCAGAAATTCGGAACGTATGAAGATTGTCTTTTGCTGGCCAAAGAAAGCCTGGAAAGCGGAAAAGCATTGAGAAGTCTGGAATTATTGATTAACGGTTAACCAATTTGTTAGTAACTAGAAAAAAAGAACATGACCATACTGGATAAAATTATTGAAAGAAAAAAAGAAGAAATTGCAGTTTCAAAGGCGAAAACTTCAATTGATCGTCTGAAAGATTCTGAATTTTTTGGAAGACAAAACTTTTCACTTAAAGAATCCGTCAGAAATAAAAGTGGGATTATTGCTGAATTTAAGAGGAAATCTCCTTCAAAAGGAATCATCAATGATAAAGTTCAGCCTTTGGAAGTAGTTTCTGCCTATGAAAATTTTGGAGCATCCGGAATTTCTATCCTTACCGACAAGGATTTTTTCGGAGGAAGTTTTGATGATATTTTAAGTGTGAGAAATCATATCAGTATTCCCATTCTCCGAAAAGATTTCATGGTGGATGAATACCAGTTTTACGAGGCAAAAAGTATTGGCGCTGATGCTGTTTTACTGATCGCAGCCTACTTGTCACCCAATCAGGTTCAGGAATTTACCGAACTGGCGCATGAACTGAATATGGAGGTTCTTCTGGAAATTCATACAGAAGAGGAGCTGAAGCATTTTAACTCTAAAATTGATCTTGTAGGCATCAACAACAGGAATTTAAAGAATTTCAAGGTTGATCTTCAGCATTCCGTACAGTTAAAAGACCAGCTTCCGAAAGACGTTCTATCTGTTGCGGAAAGCGGCATTTATAACGTGGAAGATTTTAAATATTTAAAGGAAAAAGGATTCGACGGCTTCCTGATGGGAGAATATTTTATGAAAAACGAAAATCCCGCCAACAAATTCGCTGAGTTTATTTCTCATGTAACAATATAACAGTTGATCAATTTAACAATGAGTAGAAACCGGCCATCTAAACTGAAAGTATGCGGAATGACGCAGTTGGATCAGATTCATGAACTGATTTCCATGAAAACAGATTTTCTTGGCTTTATTTTCTATGAAAAATCGCCGAGATATGTTCTGGATCATTTGAGTCCGGAAGATGTTCTGAAAATCGATCATCCGGGGAAAACAGGCGTTTTTGTAAATGAAGAAATAGATAAAATTACAGAAATCACAGAAAAAGCAGGATTAAACCTGATTCAGCTTCACGGTGATGAAAGCAAAGATTTTGTTAACCAACTAAAGCAAAGCCTGAGACCGGAGATTAAAATTATAAAAGCCATCAGGATTGGAAATAATGATCCGGAAACAAGGAAAAGAATAGAAAAAATGATCAATTTCCATGTTTCAACCGTAGATTATCTCCTCTTTGATACAGACAGTAAAGCATTCGGAGGAACAGGAAAACAGTTTGACTGGACCATACTAAACGAATTTGAGATTCCGCTTCCCTATTTCCTGAGTGGTGGTATTTCGGAGGAAAATATTGAAAACATCAGCTCACTGCTCAGGAAGCCTTTTGTAATTGATATCAATTCAAAATTTGAACTGGAACCGGGAATTAAAAATTTAGGAAAAATAAGAAAATTCATTTCGAAAGCGTTCTGAAAAGACCGCAAAAAAAATACACAAGATGATGAACATACAACTGTTAAAAAAAACATTTTATAAAACACTGTTTCCGCCCAAGTTTGGAAATCCAAAAATTCAGGCTCTGTACAATTTTGTTTCTCAGAATGACAGCGATGCGGAATACTGGACCATTGACGGGCAGTTACAGGAATTTATCGAAATTATCAAAATCTTTGATGAGGCCGATATCCAGTATTTCTTTGAAAGAATCGGACTTTGGAACAGCTATTATCTTGTGATTATTTCTGATAAATTTTTAGACAGCCATGTGAAGGCAAATATTAAATACGATCTGGGAAAGATTTATGCTAAAATTTTTCTGCTTTATGAAGACTCGGATCCTTATTTTTTGATTGACAATCTGGAAATTGCCGTTACCATGTACGATTCAAAAATAGATATGGCCACTTTAATTGATCTGATCAGTAAAATTGAGCTTCTTCATCATAAAAAGCTGATCACCAGACAGCAAAGAAATCATAACATTCAATTTATCAACAGTTTAACCGATGAATTATCAAATTAAAAAGCCGGACGACTTAACGGATCACGAAATAAACCACATTCTAAGCCTTTGGGAAATCCCTGAATGGAATGAAATGACACCTGCTTATTTCCGTAATTTTTTTAAAGATTCGGAATTTCACATGCTATCAGATTCCGGAAATGAAATATTGGCAGTGATACGGCTTAACCTTGATTTTACCCTGGAAATATCCGGAAAAAGATACTCTTTTGCAGAAGCAGTCGGACTCGTTTCTGCCCGGGAGAAAAAAGGCTACGGATCGCAGCTCGTTCAGCTTTTTAAAGAAAACCTGATTGAAAGGAATATAGAAGCCATAGGATTCTGTGCTACCGGTCTTCGCCCCTTTTATCAAAAATGTGATATCGAAAACCTGGAAAACAGAGCCAGAGCCATCCTTGAAAATACTAAAGAAGGATGGATCAGCTCTGAAGATGATGATATTTTGATTTTCAATGCTTCCGGAGAAACCCATGAGCTTCTCAGAGAACTCGGACCGGAAAATAATGCTTATTTAATTGACTAAAGAACAATACTATGAATTATAGAAACCCTGATGAACATGGATATTATGGTGAATTCGGAGGTGCTTTCATCCCTGAAATGCTATATCCTAATGTAGAAGAACTGCAGAAAAACTATCTGGAAATCATTGAATCTGAAGAATTTCAGAAGGAATACCAGGACCTGCTTACAAACTATGTAGGACGGGCCACCCCGCTTTATTTTGCTAAAAATTTAAGCCAGAAATATAATACTCAGGTTTATTTAAAAAGAGAGGACCTCAACCATACAGGAGCCCATAAAATCAACAATGCTTTGGGACAGGTTCTTCTGGCAAAACGTCTTGGAAAAACAAGGATTATTGCAGAAACAGGAGCCGGACAGCACGGTGTGGCTACAGCTACGGCCTGTGCCCTGCTTGGACTGGAATGCATCGTTTATATGGGTGAAATCGATATCCAGCGTCAGGCCCCGAATGTGGCAAGAATGAAAATGCTGGGCGCAGAAGTTATTCCGGCAACTTCAGGCTCCAAAACCCTGAAAGATGCTGTCAATGAAGCCTTAAGAGATTGGATCAATAATCCTGTGACGACTCATTATGTCATCGGAAGTGTGGTGGGCCCCCACCCTTTTCCTGATCTTGTGGCCAGGTTTCAAAGTATTATTTCAAAAGAAATCAGGGAACAATTAAAAGAAAAAATTGGAAGGGAAAATCCAGATTATGTAATTGCCTGTGTAGGCGGAGGAAGCAATGCCGCAGGGACTTTTTACCATTTTGTAGAGGAAAAAGAGGTGAAGATTATTGCTGCAGAAGCCGGAGGTCTTGGCGTAGATTCGGGAAAATCTGCCGCCACTACTTTCCTGGGCACACTGGGTGTTCTTCACGGGAGCAAAAGTCTTGTGATGCAGACTGAAGACGGTCAGGTGATTGAGCCCCACTCCATTTCTGCAGGTCTGGATTATCCGGGAATCGGACCATTTCATGCTCATCTGTTTAAAGAAAAAAGAGCAGAATTCTTCAGCATCAATGATGAGGAAGCTTTACAATCTGCTTTTGAACTCACCAAACTGGAAGGAATTATTCCCGCACTGGAAAGCTCACATGCGCTGGCTGTCCTGGACAAAAAGAAATTCCGCGAAAATGATATTGTTGTGATCTGCCTGAGTGGCCGCGGGGATAAGGATATGGAAACGTATTTAAAAAATCTGTAATTATATGTATTCATGTAAAATGTATTTATGTAAAATGATTTACAATGCATGAAAATAAGCAAAGCCGATAAAAAATCATGAATACATTGTACATAAATACATGAATACATTTTACATGAATACAAAATATCTAACATAGTAGAAAAACAATGAAAAAACTAAATATATATTTCACAGCAGGAATTCCGCAACTGGAAGATACCACTGATATTATAAAACTTATCCAGGATTCCGGAGCCGATATGATGGAAATCGGGATGCCCTATTCCGATCCGGTAGCAGACGGCCCGGTCATTCAGCAGGCCCACGAAATGGCGCTAAAAAACGGAATGACCATTGAAAAATTATTTTCCCAGCTGAAAACCGTGAAAAATGATATTCATATTCCAATTATCCTGATGGGATATATCAACCCTGTTTTAAGCTTCGGTTTTGAGAAATTCTGTCGTGAATGTTCGGAGAGCGGAGTTTCAGGACTTATTATTCCCGATCTTCCGCCTATTGAATTCGAAAACAATTATCAGCAGATCTTAAAAAAATACAACCTTAACTTTACGTTTCTGGTAACTCCTGAAACTTCTGACGAAAGAATTTTATATTTGGATTCTTTAAGTTCAGGATTTCTATATGCAGTAAGTTCATCGTCTACCACAGGAAATGATAATGCTGTTCTGAAAAATGAAAACTACCTGTCAAGGCTCGCAACTCTTCCCATTAAAAATCCTGTAATGATCGGTTTCGGGATCAAATCAAAAGAAGATTTTGAGAATGTAACGGAAAAAGCAGCCGGAGGAATTATAGGAACAGCCTTTGTGAACACTCTTCTGAACCATAAAGACTGGAAGAACGCTGCCATAGATTTTATCCATGCTGTAAAAGGTTAAAATTCACTAAATTTGTATGTCAGAAAAATGGCACGGAATTACGATCCGTTACGGCCATTAAAAGAAACAGACATCAGCATATGAATACATATCAAAATAAATCAGTAGAATTTGAAGATCTGGGTATAAAAGAATACCAGCCGGCCTGGGATTATCAGGAAAGCCTGATGAAAAGTATTATTGATACCAAGATCAAAAACCGAGATTTACCTGCAGAACAGCATATAACCACTCCGAACCATTTTTTATTGGTGGAACATCCTCATGTGTATACTTTGGGAAAAAGCGGTCATGAAGAAAATATGCTCGCCGGCATTGATAAACTGAAGGAAATAGATGCCACTTTCGTCAAAGTAAACCGCGGTGGAGATATCACGTATCACGGATACGGACAGGTTGTAGGATATCCCGTACTTGACCTTGAAAATTTCTTTACAGATATTCATAAATATATGCGGAATCTGGAAGAAGTGATCATCAGAACAATTGGTGAATACGGCCTTAAAGGAGAACGTTCCGAAGGAGAAACAGGAGTCTGGCTGGATGTGGGAAAACCTTATGCCAGAAAAATCTGCGCAATGGGTGTAAAAGCTTCCCGATGGGTAACTCTTCATGGTTTTGCTTTGAATGTGAATACGGACATGCGTTATTTCGAATATATTATTCCGTGCGGAATCAAAGACAAGCAGGTAACTTCTTTAAAAAGGGAGCTTGAAAGAGAACTTTCCCCTGAAGAAATGGAAGACCTGAAAGCCAAGATCAGAAAACACTTTGCAGATGTTTTTGAAGCTGAGCTTGTCACTAAAGTGGTGTGATCATAACAGGCTATAAAATTTTCATCAACGATGTTTTTTCACTTTCCCCCTAAAAAAGCTGATGTTAATGACCCTACTTTCCTGGTCGTTGAAAATACTTTTTTTGCAAAATTTAAACGGGAGAATAAAACAACGACCAAAACCGTATTTCTTACACAGGATACATTAGTATTCATATTGAAAGGAAATAAGCATCTTCATATAGACAATGAAACTATAACAGTTAGCTCCAATGAGATCATTTTCTTAAGGAAAGGAATTTATGCGATGGCGGAATATTTTGAGGAAGGCCTCAATTTTGAAGCGATCCTATTATTTCTGAATCCTCAGATTGTACAGGAAGTGATCTCAGAGTATGGGCTCAATATCAATCATGCCGTTTCTGATGTTCAGTTTTTAAAACTATCTACTAATAAAGTCATTGAAATATATAAAGAGCAGCTCCAGGAATATTTTACCAACAACAGTTTAAAAGACAAGGGCATTTTGCTTCTTAAGCAGAAAGAAATCCTGTTGTATATTCTTAAAACAATGCCGCTCCCGCAGACTATGGCTTTCTGGAGTTCCGTAGTTTCAACCTCAACGGAAAGTATGATGTATACTGTAGAAAAGTACCTCTTCCGGAATTTATCGGTGGAAGATCTTGCCAGGCTTACCAACAGAAGTGTTTCCACCTTTAAAAGGGAATTCAATACCGTCTATGGTTCTCCTCCTAAGAAATGGATCAACCAGAAACGTTTGGAACACGCAAAGCTTCTCCTGAATAATTCAAAAGATACTATTTCCCAGATATCAGACCAGTGCGGATTTGATAATTCTTCCTATTTCACCAGGGCATTTAGAAAAATGTACGGAATTACTCCTTCCGATTTCCGGACGAATTGTTATACATAATGAACTTTTTGTACTAACCCGCTAACTGCTCCTATCATTAATTTTGGATAAAAAAGATATGAAAATATTAATTGTAGGTGGCAACGGAACCATTGGAAAAAAAGTAAAAGAATCTTTACAGGATCGTCACGAAATCATTACAGCCGGGAGAAATAGCGGGGATATTAGTGTGGATATTTCTGATAAAAACTCCATCCGGAAAATGTTTGAGCAGCTGAAAACCGTTGATGCCTGCATCTGTACAGCGGGAACCGGTTTTTACGGTGATTATTATTCAATGACTGAAGAAGATATGCTTCCGGGAATAAAAGGGAAATTAATAGGCCAGATGAATCTTGTCCTCATCGGTAAAGATTTCCTCTCGCGAGAAGGTTCATTTACCCTTACCTCGGGCATTGCCGCAGAATATCCTGCTAAAAACGGAACTGCAGTAGCCATGATAAACGGTGCCATTAACAGTTTTGTCATTGCGTCCTCACAGGAACTTAAAAATGATTTGAGAATCAACGCAGTAAGCCCCGGACTGGTTGAGGACAGTTTTGAAAGGTATAAAGGTTTGTTTCCTGGATATAATCTTGCCCCGATGAATAAGGTGGTCAATGCTTATATTTTAAGTACAGAAGGAGGCGTAAACGGGAAAATTTTAAAAGTGTATTCATAATTCAAGTCATTTTTGGCGTGTTAAATATTCTCCAGATTAATATAAATCCCACATTCAGCAGTGTGGGATTTTCTATGTTTTTACAATTTCATAAATTTTATTGATACAGCAACAAAACACTTTTACAACCATCTAAAACAAAGGTTTTACTGAATAATTATTAAAATATTTGAATTTTCTTATAAAAATAATTTGCTGATATTTTATTTTTATTTACTTTTAATATCACAATAAAGTGAACTATTTTTATAACAGCTCACATAAAAACTACACACCAAACTTAAAGCAATATATATATTACTAACCACCAAACTATGAGAATTATGAGAAAATTTTTGTTATCAATGATGGTATTTATGGCAGCCCTGTCATTTAATTCCTGTACAGACTCCAATGCTGAGCAGCAGATGAGTCAGAACGAAACAGCCGACAAAACTTTAACGGATCTGGGGAAAACCGTTCCGGTAGGGATAGAAGATGAAAACGGTACTCTGAAAGTCTCTTTCATTGTTACCGCTCAGTTCTATACCATAACGCCTACGAAAGAAAATGAAAACTACATCAATCTGATCAGAGAAGCGGTAAAAAATGAATCCCCTATTCAGGTTTTCATCAAACCGAACACCCATGAAATTGCTAAAGTAGAAAAAGGGAATGAAGAAGACGTTCGTTTTTTCAAATCTGCTTATACCAAAGAGGTTAAAAATGAAACCAGCAAGCTAACAAGCGTTCTTCCCAACGTAGCCACATTAAACAGCATGTTTACCCTGATCAAAAATCAGGCTTGCGGTACTTCTACAGCATCTTCACCCTGCATTACCTTCAGATATCCTGTAGACGGATGCTATGCAAGAGCCCATAAAATGAGACAAATCCTGATCAATAACGGCTACGACTGTGAGAAACAGTTTGTATACGGAAACTTAAAAGCATCTACCGGTACCTGCTGTGTAGCATGGAGCTATCACGTTGCCATCCTGGTAAGCTATAAAAACGCTTCAGGCGTTACTGAAAAAAGAATTATCGATCCTTCCCTTTTCCCAAGCGGACCTGTAACGGATACAGCCTGGAGAAATGCCTGCGTTAATACAAGCTGCGGATCTGCCTCTGTAACATCTTACGCCAATACAGCCGGCAATGTTTACTACAGAAGCCCTAGTGCGTCTTATCTTTATGACAATAATTTGGTGAACACCAATTGTGTACTGAATATTTTCTCTTCACTTTCGGGATGTTCTCCTTCTCCGGCTCCAAGTGTGGCAAGCTGTGGATTTTAATTAATTTAAACAGCTTCTGCCGCTTTTTTTCATAACTTAATTGCAGAAGCTGTTTTACCAAATATTTTTTTATGAAAATCTGGACTTATATACTCCTAATATTATTTATGATCACATCCTGCTCCGGAAGCTCAGGTTCACAAAGCCTGACATGGTATAATAATTCGGTTATCACCAATGTATCGGAAGACCCTGAAAAACCGGAAGAATTCACCCGGATATCCATCGGAATAAGTCCGCAGATTTTTTATCTTTCTAAAAAAGGAACGGATTATAAATCACTCCTTGAAAAAGCAGGACAAAGCCATAAAAAAGGGAAAGCATATAATATAGGTATTGAAAACAACACCAATATTATAAAGCAGATCAATGAAATTCTCTGAGCCGGTTTTCTTTTTATTGGTATTTGCACTTAGAAACAGACTGGATAATAATTTAAATTCCTTTATAATCCCCACCTCTGACAGGATGGGGATTTTATTATCTTATAACTGAAATTCCTGCATCCACCCTGATCTCTGCCCCATGAATATAAGAAGCCTCTTCGGAAGCCAGGAAAAGAACGGCACTGGCAATTTCAGATGGTTCGCCCTGTCTTTTAAGAGGAATGGTGAGAATAATGCCATTAACTGCAGTTTCAATCTGCTCCGGATTCAATCCTGTATTGTTAAATATATTGGTTTTAATATGTCCGGGACTGATTCCGTTTACACGTATTCCCCTTTCTGTAAGCTCTACAGCGAAAGTTTTAATAAAAGACTGTACAGCCGATTTTGCAGCGGAATAAATTGAAAAATTAGGCATTGCAATCTCAGTTGCTACAGATGTATTGAAAATAACCGAGCCTCCTTTCCTCATTAAAGGCAATACCTGCTGAACTGTAAAGAACGGCCCTTTTACCAGAGTATTGAAGAGTTCGTCAAAATGATTTTCGTCCACATTTTCAATCGGGAAAAACTTTCCGAAACCCGCATTCGCAAATACCATATCAATATGTTCCGTATGTTTTCTGACCTGCTGCCGGAGGTTCATCAGATCTTTTATACTTCCTGCATCAGATACAATTCCGGAAGCGTTTTCGCCTAATTTTTCCAATGCATGATGCACTGTTTCTTCACTTCTGCCGGTAATGATTGCTTTACCTCCTTCCGTGATAAACTGCTGTGCTGTTGCAAATCCCATTCCATTGGTTCCGCCGGTGATCAGGGCTGTTTTGTTTTTAAATCTCTGCATTATTTTTTGTTTTAAAATCTGTTGCAAAGTTTCAGATAAAACGTTTTATAAAAAATCCGATTCTTGCGGAGTTATTTCCTTTATCAGTTTTTTCTAAAATGGGCATCAATTAAATCTATTAAAATTAAATTGCACACAATTTAATTGGTTCTATATTTGCATAGTTATTTTAATCAATGAATACAGATTCATGATTAATTAAAAAATATAATTTAAAATTAGAAAAATGTCATTAATAGAAAACTTACAATGGAGACATGCGGTAAAAGCATATGATCCTTCAAAAAAAGTAACAGAGGAAAATCTTAATACAATTTTAGAAGCAGCCAGACTGGCTCCTACTTCTTCAGGTCTTCAGCCTTTCCGCGTCATTGTTGTGGAAAACCAGGAACTAAAGGAAAAAATGATGGCCGGAGCTTTGAATCCTGAAGTGATGAGAGATTCTTCCCATGTCCTGGTATTCGCTGCCTGGGACAGTTATTCCAATGAAAAAATCGATAAGGTATACGATTATCATACCGATGTAAGGGACTTACCAAGAGGGCGTTTCAGCAGCTATACAGATAAAATCAAAGAAATATATGGCGCTCAGACTCCTGAGGAGCATTTTGCCCATACAGCCCGCCAGACTTATATTGCGCTAGGTCTAGCAATGGCCCAGGCTGCGGAATTAAGAATCGACAGCACTCCTGCGGAAGGATTCAGTAATGAAGTTGTGGATGAGATTCTGGGATTAAAAGAACTGGGACTAAAAAGCGTAAGCCTTCTGTATCTTGGGTACAGGGATGAAAAAAATGACTGGCTTTCTACGATGAAAAAAGTAAGGATTCCTATGGAGGAATTCATCATCAGGAAGTAATATATACCTCTAAACTTTCATATTCTGCCTTATGGAAAATTTAAAAGCATTACAACTGGAAAACCAGATCTGCTTTCCACTTTATGTGATCGCAAAAGAGATCACAGGTCTTTACCGCCCGTTTCTTGATGAGATTGGAATTACTTACCCGCAATATCTTGTGATGATGGTATTATGGGAAAATGACGGCCTTCCGGTGAGCCATATCGGTGAAAAACTGTTTCTGGACAGCGGAACATTAACACCTCTCCTGAAAAGGCTTGAAACTAAAGGAATTATTTCCAGAAAGAGAAAAAAAGAAGATGAAAGAGTGGTTGAAGTATTTCTAACCGAAGCCGGAAAGCAGTTGCAGCAGAAGGCCTGTGAAATCCCCGGAAAAATACAGACCACAATTGGAATAGAAACAGAAGATCTGCTCCATCTCAAAGAAACGGTATTAAAAATATTAAACAAAATAGAAAATAATAAATGAAAACATTATACACAACACAGGTAACCGCACAGGGAGGTAGAAACGGTCATGTAAAAAGTGAAAACGGAGTCCTGGACCTTGACGTAAGAATGCCAAAAGCTTTAGGAGGCGGTAACGACGATTTCGCGAATCCTGAAATGCTTTTTGCAGCCGGATATTCAGCATGTTTTGACAGTGCTCTTAACAGAGTGATCAGTTTATCTAAAGTAAAAACCGGTGAAACAACTGTTGCGGCCAAAGTCAGTATAGGTCAGCTGGAAAACGGAGGGTTTGGTCTGGCCGCAGAACTGGACGTAAATATTCCCGGAGTTTCTATTGAGGAAGCACAGGAATTATCGGAAAAAGCACACCAGATCTGTCCGTATTCTAATGCGACGAGAGGTAATATTGAGGTGAAGCTTTCGGTGACAAATAACTAAGAGTAGTTCCTTTTTTATAAAAAAATCTGTTTCTTTGGAGGCAGATTTTTTTCGTTTAACAGATTAACTTCAATGCTTAAAAAATTGCTTTCAAGCTAAAATTATTTATTTTTACTGTAATCCTTTTTATGAAAAACCGTAAAAAAACATTCAAAATATTTATTATCCTTCTGTTTTTATGGCTGTGCGGACACCTGATTTATATAACTGTTGACGGTTTGACAGACAAAAATAGTCATGCAGATATCGCTGTCATTTTAGGCAATACAGTAAATGAAGATGGAACGCTTTCAGAAAGGCTTAAAAAACGTATGGAATGTGGACTTAATCTTTATCGTCATGGACGAGTAAAAAAAATATTAGTCAGTGGTGGCCTTGGAAAAGAGGGATTTTATGAAGGAGACAAAATGAAAGAATATTTAATTAAAAATAAAGTACCCGACAGCATTATAATCGTTGATAATTTTGGCAACAACACCCTTGCAACGGTTAACAATACTCTTAAATTAAAAGACAGTTTAAAGTTTCAAAGCTTAATTGTTGTTTCTCAATATTTTCACTTGACAAGAACTAAAATGTTGTTTAGAAAGGAGCATTTTAAAAACGTAAGCAGTGTAAGTCCCCGATATTTCGAATTGAGAGACATCTATTCGTTATTGAGAGAATTTGTGGCTTATTATATAGGATAAGATATTATAAAGATGACAGATTATCTCATTGTTGAATCACTCTTTTTTAAAGGTATTCACTTAAAAAAAATTGTTTTTTCCTTTTTCTTTTTATCTAAAATAAGATCCCGAAAAGATGGTCAATCTCATGGTTGAAAATAACAGCTTAACAATTTCAGAAATCTGTTTCTATGGGAGCAAATAAATATATACAAACAGCATGGACATTAGCTTTTTAATTGTTTTTATTCTAGGTATCCTATTCCTGACCATTAAATATTATACTCCCAAAATAAAGGGTTATATTGGTGAGCGCAGGGTTTCTGAAACCCTTAAAAGATTAAGTAATAAAGAATATATTGTCCTGAATAATATTGAATTAAAGATCAAGGGCTCCATTTCACAAATAGATCACATCATTGTTTCAGATTACGGGATATTCGTTATTGAAACCAAAAACTATAAAGGCTGGATTTTAGGCTATGAAAAAGACCGGTACTGGTATCAGGTTATTTATAAGTACAGACGTAAGTTTTACAATCCTGTTCTGCAAAACCAGGGGCATATCTATGCTTTAAGACACGTCCTGAAAAATTATAACTATTTGAGATATTACTCGATAATTGCATTTACAAAAAGAGCAACCCTTAAAACCAAAACTTATACTGATGTTGTTTATACCAATAAGTTGGTCAAAACCATTAAAAAATATGATTCAGCTTATATAAACGAAAGAACCAAGAGCGAAATTGTCGCAACAATTCTCAATGCGAGAATAAACAATCGTACTGAAGATAAAAAAATTATAGCCAATTCCAACATCAACCGAAACGGTTCATGTCCAAACTGTAGTGGAAACCTTATTAAAAGAAATGGCAAATATGGATTTTTCTGGGGCTGTGCTAATTTTCCGAAATGTGAATACACAAGAAATATAAAGTAAACTTCTATCAGAAAACGACATTAAGAAAAGATGTAATTCGCTTAAAAAACAATAGATTATCTCGTCGTTGAATCACTCTTTTTAAAAGCATCCACCTTTTTATAAGAATCATTCTTTTCTTTTTCCTTTTTGTCTGATATCAGGATTCCGAAGAGATGATCTATTTCATGCTGAAAAATTACAGCGGTAAAACCTTCTACAATCTCCGAATACTTCTGTCCTTTCAAATCCACATATTCCAGCTGAATCACTTTGCTTCTGTAAAACTGATCCCTGAATTCAGGAATGGATAAATCCCCTTCCGGGCCAAGATTCTGTAATTCCGATTTCCAGACAATCACCGGATTAATAAAATATTCCAGAGGATTTCCTTCTTTATCAAAACGCTGAACCCAGATTACTTTCCTGTTGATCCCGACCTGTGGTGCTGCAATTCCTACTCCCCCATCCGTTGAAAGCAGAGATTCTTTCATTCTTTTGACTAAAGTTGCCGTATTAGGATCAACCGGGTCTATTTCTGTAGAAAGGTTTAGTAAAGTTTTATGCTGATGAGAATCTGTTGTCTGGTAAATGGGTAATGCGGTGCTTATTTCTCCCTGATTAATCAGTGAAATTTCATTGGATGTCAGCTTCTGAGCATTGATAAATCCAATAAATAAGATGAACAGAAAGGATATTTTTCTCATTTTTATTATTTGCAGTGTAAAGATAGATATTATGTTGTAATTTATACTTTTAAAGCTAAAATTTAAGGCTTCGACTCCGCTCAGCCTGACAACGGTAATACTATCCGTAATATTATCCACTGTCAGGCTGAGCGGAGTCGAAGCCTTTTTTGTAATGACCAACTTGCAGTTTAAAATGTCTTCGTCATATCCGCCGGAATAATCAAATTGAAATCCGTCGGGGTGTAATCTTTTGCAGGAATTTTAAGCTCCGGATCTTCCGATTCAAAGACAGAAATCACGGCCATTTTAAGTTTCGGATTTTTCTGTTTGATATACCAATAAATTCCACCGAATTCCTTGCTGTGATAGTTTCCGTTATAGTGAATAAAGGTTTTTCCTGCCTGTATATTTTTCAGAATAGATTCTGCCATGGTGGCATCTTTTGTAGCCTGTGCAGAAATGAAATTCATTACTTTGATTCCTTCAGCATGGTCGCCCATCATCGCTTTCATTTCCTGATAACCTGGAGTATCCAGGGTAACTTTAATAGGAAGCTGGGCAATATAGGTTTTCTCACGGGAACTTAATTTATTCAGAGATTCAAGCCCTTCCTTTGCAGTCTGGGAAGCATATCTTCTTGGAATATTGGTCGCGATAAAGCTCAGCTTTTTGCTTTTGGCAAAATCAACCAAGGGTTTGTAATCTGTTGCATAATTATTCCACAACCTAGCAGAATCCTTTAATGTTTTAGCATCAATTTTTCCTTCCAGATACTGATTCAGCTGATCCTGATTGTCTCTTTCAAACATTTCCGCCCCCAGGATGATCTGCCCGTTCTTCTTTTCAAACAAACCTTCGGTCACCTTCAGCTGAAGCCAGTGATTGATAGAGCTGTTGTGATTTTCGCCAAAGAAAACAACATCATATTCAGCCAATTCTTTGATCAGTTTATCTGTTTTTACTTCCTTCCCTTTCTTGTCATAAAACTGGTACGCTTTAAAATCCTGCCCGCTTAAGGAGCAGAAGCCTGCCAGCAGAATGGCTATGAAAATATTTTTCATTCTTATTTTATTTAAACACAAATTACACAAATGTTTCTGCACAAATATCACAAATTTTTACGTTCTACTTTAAACCACAAAAGTTGCAAAAGATTTTATTTTTAAAACACTTAAGTCTAATTTTAAAATATAACAAAGTATATTAAAGAACACTTAAGTTTCCTGAAAATCAAAGATTTTCAATTCTTATGTGAACCTTTTTAACAGTAATATATTCAACTTAAATAACTAAAGTGTTAAAAGTCTTTTGTGGCTTAAAATTAATGATTTCATAAAAAAGACCGCCTTGAATAAAAAAACAAAACGGTCCGCTTAAAATCATCTAACTATTTATTTCTCTAATTCTGCCACAAGGTCTTTCCACTCCTGCAGCTCAGGAATTCCTGGTTTTCTTTTTCCGAAGAACTGAACGATAAAGTCTCCTTCTTTGTTGAATACTTCGATAGCTGTTACTTCCCCGTCTTCAGTCGGTTTTTTAACGATCCATGCTTCGGCAATCTTCGTAACGTCCAAGTGTAAGTTAAAATCCGGGTCCATGACATTGAACCACTGCTGGTGCCAAAGGGTTTTCTTTACATTTCCGGTGTGGATCTGGATAATTCCTCTGTTTCCTACGAATACCATGATCGGAATATTCTTTTCTGAGGCATCTTCCAGAACATTCACCACTTTGGAATTGTCAATTTTTTTGGCAAACCCTTCAGGAGCCAGTCTCAGTGCCTGGGTTCTGCTTACCCCGAATTTTCTGGTCATCATGAAGAAATCATGAGTATCTTTTAATTCTGTCCATGCTTTTTTGAATCCTTCCGCATCAATTTCAGAATCTGCTTTTTCAGGAGCTTTAGGCGCTACAGCTTCAATCGTTAAGGCCTGATTTTGATCTTCTGCTTTGAATTTTTCTACAATAGCATCGAATGCAGTTTCATCACTGTCTTTTGTCAGATATATTTTATGAAGAGCCAGACCGTCTTTTCCGAAGAACTGAAGACTCTTTTTATCGCCTTCCACGACTGCAAATGCAGATTTCCAGTGGTTTAGAAATATCCTAAGATCAATATCTTCACCCACGAAAAGCTGGGCATGAGGGCTGCTGAAATCACCGTTCTGGTATATTCCTTTTCTTTCATGAACGCATTCGTCGTTGCGGGTAAGAGCCATTACTTTGCCTAATTTTTCTGCTTCGGTAAGGATAGCTGGAAATTCAGGGGTAAGGACCGTTACACCTTCTCCAATGCTTGTTGCCAATAATTCAGCTTCACTTACTCCCAGCTGAGCTGCTGCATTTCTTATTCTTATATGTGGATTTTCTGCTTTCAGAGCTTCCCATTTTTCCTTTAAATCATTAACTAATGTGCTCATTATTTTATTTTTTTATGGTTAAAACTGTATAAATTCTGTGTATAGTCTCGTTTCCCGATTTGCTTGGTATATCTTCTTCTTTTCCGGAAATTTTCATTCTCTTGAAATGGCTTTGGGAAACAAGCTGCTCCATTTCGCTGTTGCTGTATAGGGTAAAATCGTATTCCGTGAACGGAAGTGTTTCCATGAATTTCCGCTGTCCGAAAGTCAGAACGAAAGTCCCGTCTTTCTTTAAAACCCTGTAGATCTCATTAAGAAATTCAATAGGTTCTTCCCAGAAATAAACGGTATTGACCGTAAATATTTTATCAAAAGTTTTATCTTCAAAAGGAAGTTTTTTTCCTTTATACAATATAAATTCTGCCTGATCTTGAAAGTCTTTGTTCAGTTTTTTGGCTTCATTATGCATGGTTTCGGAAATATCAACTCCTGTATATTTCAGATTTTGGGCCCTGCTTAAAATATTTTTCAGATGTCCGGCATTGCCGTGTCCTATTTCAAGGATGTGCTCATCATCTTCTATTAAAAGCATTTTAACGCTTTCCAAAGTCATGCTGATGTTGGTGGCATGCATCATTTCGCCAATCTCTATTCCTTTTTCTCCCTGCGGATGGGCAAGGTTCTGAGCGAGGATTTTTAATTCATCTTTTTCCATAGTTATCCAAAAATGATCATTGGGTTATTGGTAATCGGGTGTCCGCAGATGGTACACGGAAAATTGTACGCCTGGCTGATATTCTGGGCCGTAAATACTTCTTCCGGTGTTCCGTAGGCAGAAACCTTTCCTGATTTCATTAACAAAATTTTGTCTGCAAATTGAGCGGCAAGGTTCAAATCATGCATCACGACAATTGCACTGTTGGCTTTTGCTGTAAAATTTTTAATAATTTCCAGAGCTTTGTACTGGTGTTTTATATCTAAATTATTCAGGGGTTCATCCAGAAAAACCAGTTTGTGGGCGATTTCATTTTGCAGCTGTGCCATTACTCTTGACAGGTGTACACGCTGTTTCTCTCCGCCTGACAAGGTATTGTAATCCCTGTCTTTCAGATGAAAAATATCTGTTTCGTACATCATATTATTCATGGCTTCAAGGTCTTCTTTTGCAGGCTGGGTATCGAAGTAAGGATATCTGCCCATCATCACAACATCTTTTACCTGCAGGGGAATTTCATTGGAATTATGCTGGGAAAATTTAGATTTATGCCTGGATAATTCCCTTACGTCCCAATCGGTGATGGGTTTGTCTTTAAATACAATTTTCTGTTTTCCCTTTACTTCATTGGCCAAAACACTGAGAAGGCTGGATTTTCCGGCTCCGTTCGGTCCTACAATCGCTAAAAATTCTCCATAATCCAAAGAGACATCAACGCCGTCAAGAATATGGAAATTCCTGTGGAGATAATTGATCTGATGTGCTTTTATCATTAGAGTGATTTTTTAAATTTAATTAAAATAGCAATAAAAACAGGCCCTCCGATCAGGGAAGTCAAAATACCGATTGGCAGTTCTGAAGGAGCTACAATGCTTCTGCTGATGGTATCGGCTGTCAAAAGTAAAATACTTCCCAAAACTGCTGACAACGGCAGGATAAAAACATAATCGGACTTGAATAAAAGCCTTAAAATATAAGGAACAATAAGTCCTATAAAGCCGATCGTTCCTGAAAATGCAACGCAGGTCCCTACCATCAGCGAGGTAATGATCACGATCTGCTTTTTCAGTTTTTCTACATTGATTCCTAAATGTTCTGCATCTTTTTCTCCCAGCATCATGGCATTCAATGCCTTTCCTTTTGGAAGCAGAACAGCATATGAAATGATCAAAACAACCGTTAAAACAATATTTTTCGTCCAGGTAGCAGCGGCAAGGCTTCCCATATTCCAGAAGGTGAGGTCTCTTAACTGCTCATCTTTTGAAATGTAGATAAGGAATCCGGTGATGGAAAAGCCTATTGATGTAATGGCAACCCCGCTTAACAGCATCATGACCACATTGGTTTTTCCTGCACTGGTAGAAATCCTGTACACCAGCATCATAGCCAGCAAAGCACCTAAAAATGCCGATATTCCTACCAATGAAAACTGAACTACCTCAGGAAGATACTGCTTAAAATGGCCTCCCAGAACAATGGCAATAGCTGCCAGTAAGGTTGCCCCTGAAGTTAAGCCTATCGCTTCACCCGTTGCCAGGGGATTTTTAAATAAACCCTGCAAGCTTGTCCCTGAAACGGCCAGCATGCTCCCTATCAGTATAGCCATGATAATTCTCGCAGCTCTTACGTCCCAGATCACATATTTATCGTTTAAGGCCAAACCGGGATCTCCTTGGATTAGCTGTCCTAAAACGCTGAACGGCGATGCCCCATTGAAATCGTAAACACCGGTATAAAGTGCCATAACTGCCAGAATTACTAGCAGCAGGGCATTTACAATAAGATAAAAGTAAAGTTTACTTTGTGTTTTCAATTAAAAGTTTGTTTAGTTCAACTGCAGCCTCTCCCAGTCTCGGTCCGAAACCTGAAACCAATCCTCCGTCCATAGCAATGATCTTTTTATTTTTCCCGGCATTAGTTTGTGCCACGCCAGGCATTTTAAGAGCTCCTTCGTTTCCTCCGGCACCCTGAAGGCCTGTTTCAAAGAAGAACAGAATATCCGGATTGGCTTTCACAACGGCTTCCGGAGTCAGTGGTTTGAAATCTTCGAAATCATTTACTGCGTTCTCCCCGCCGGCAAGACCTATTAAAGAAGCCATTGGTGTATTTTTACCTGAAACCATCAGCATATTTCCTCTTGCGTAGATGAACAATACTTTTGGTTTTTTAGCGATCGGCTGAATTTGTTTCAGATCGGCATCGATTTTATCGTTTAATTTCTGATAATCTGTATTTCCGATAGCTTTGGCAACATCAGCGATCAGTTTTTTGGTTCCCTCTACCGTGTATTCCTGTTTGAAAACCTCAGCCTGAATACCTGAAGACTTGATCTTACCCAATAAATCCGGATTAATATCCTTATCTGAAGCTAAAATCAAAGTTGGGCTAACCGTCATGATAGGCTCGATGGTCATGGATCTTACGTGTCCAAGGTCTTTAGCTGTAGCTTTCAGTGTTGAAGGATAGGTACTGGTAACGTCTGTTCCTACGATTTCTTTTTCGTGTCCCAATGCACTTACAATTTCTGTAATGCCACCGCTTAGGGTAACGATTTTGTTATTGGATTTAGGGGCTTCAGAAGATGTTTCTGTTGTATTTTCTGTTTTAGCTCCTTCTGCTTTTTTGCAAGAGTAAACTGCCATCAGGATGGAAGCTGCAAGGATTAATTTTTTCATGATATACTATTATTTGATTATTATAAAGGGTCAAATTCGAAATTGGTGGTACCGCGGTGTCCGTCTTCGCTTTTCATGGTATTGAATCTCAGCTTAAAGTAAAATCCCTCAGCATCTTTCAGAACAAAAAAGCGGTCAGCGTATACATGAGCTTGCGGATTATCTGTAGTTCCCGTGGTGGTTCTCCACTTATCACCAAGAGCTCTCTGGTCATTGAATACAAATTTCGACTGGTCTATATCGCTTAGCTTAAAGGAGTTGTAAGCCTGATCAAGATTCCCTGCCGGAGTGACCTGGTATACGCCTACCCCGTTAAGGGTATTTGTAATGATAAAATCAGCAAAAAAATAACTTCCGGCACTGACTCCGGGGGCTGTAAACACTTCATTGGTAAATGTGGTAAAGCCTAAATCCCAATCTTTCTTCTTAGGCTGGATTTTTACCGTTGTCCCCGTATTAAAGCTGAAATATGTAAAATTGTAATCTGTATCTTTCGGTATAAAATATTCAGTGTAACTTGTTGTATTTCCTATATCTGCATAACGGATTTTGTATCCGTTCAATGCTCTTAAAATCTGGATCTTTTTCCAGCCTCTGGCAGCACCTGACAAACTGACGGAGCCTGGTCCGATATTATCAGAAGATGGAATATCTCTTCCCAGATTCAAAAGGTAAACAGGGTTTTCAGCATCATTTTCTTTCACCGGTTCAATCCCTGATGTCTGGGTAAGGAAATTCCCGTCAGGATGATCGATAAACTGCATATTGGCGGGATCAAATGTACCTACTGTTGCACTTCCTTTAAGTGCTGATACATCTGCTTCCGTTACTGCTTTTATATCTGTTTTATTGGAAATTTTTGCCACTGTCATGGCCAGTGAACCGTTAATTACAACATGGAAACCATCACCGCTGTAGAAACCAAGATCCCAGTCTGTCCTTCTATTGACAGAGGGTTTTTCATAATCACTTAAATCTATCCAGACCTGGTTCGGTTCTGTAGCTCCTCCTGATTTTACTTCTACTACCGATCCGGTAATCGGAGGTGCAGGAACAGGATCTTCATCAGCTGAAAGACAGGACTGTAAAGCAATAACTGAAAAAAGAGCAAATATTTTTAAATAGTTCATAAGGGTAGCTTTTGGTTTAGAATTGATAAATTAATCTCGCAAAATAGCTTCTTCCGTAGTACAGATTAAGTCGGTCTGCAGAGCCTGTATGAGCCGTTCCGGCAGTAGCAGTCGTATTGATACTGGTGACATCGAATATATTTTTCACTCCCACAGAAAGTTCCATATGATCTTTCCAGAATGGCTGGCTTACAATGAAATCCATCATATGAAAGTCATCTGTTTTTCCAAGTCTGAAACCGGTGGCTTCACTTTCCAGTACATAATTTCTTCCCGGACCGGTATATTTATAGTATAGGGCGAAAGCTGTTCCGGCATTTTTCAGCTTATAGTTTGCCGATGCTCCTGCCTGTACAAGGTATTGGTAATCTGTAGGTGATTCGTGATAAAGCCCGTTCAGAGATACGGAAGTTCCGCTTAAAGAGCCTCTCAGGGATAGGGCCAGTTGGTCCTTTCTAAAATCTATATTGGCGGAGAAGAGCATATTCCTGTACTTGTCCATATTCATATATTTGTAAGTAGAGGGGTCTTTTACAAGCACCATTTCTATCCTGTCGCGAACGTCAAGGTATAAGGCATTTATACTGTACCCAATTTTCCAGTCGTTTGCTGTAAAGTTCTGATCCCAGAAAGCGCCTGCTGAAAAGCCTTTTTCAGGATTCAAGTCAGGATTTCCCTGTACATCATGATTGATATTCACGAAATAAGTATAAAGCTCGTCATAGGTAGGAAAACGGTTGGCCGTTCCCGCTACAGCCCGTATGTTGGAGTTTTCAGAAGTTTTATACCTTGCGGAAAGGGAATAATTGAACTGATTGTCAAAATTTTCACTTACGGAAAGTCTTGCACCCGGCCTTACAGAAAGCCTGTCTGAAATATTCCATTCTCCGGAAAGGAAGTTGGAATAGGTAAAGATTTTTCTTTTCACCGCTTCACCAAAGAAATCTCCGGCAATAAGTGCGGCATATCCGTCAGTATAATCCAGTTCATAACCAAGCTGGAAATCGAAAGTTTTGTTATTGAGGAAATTACTGAACATCCCTCTTGAATAGATGACATCTGTTTTGTAGTATGATCTGTCTTCCCTGCTGATTCTCACAGCTCTGTTTGGAATATCGTAATTATAGTCATGGTATTTTCTGTCCTGGTTCTGGTAGGAGAAATCTCCCATATATCTGATATTTCCAATGTTGGTTTGGATATTAAACTGATGGGCCCATCGTTTGGTATTATATTCCCTGTCTATACTTTCATACAACGCTCCTCCCATTCCGTCATTTAATGGAATCCTGTTGACCTCAGGATTGTAAAAATTGAATTTTTCATATAAATAAGACAGTTTATAGTAGAAAGAAGTTTTGTTTTTTGAATAGCGGATCAATGCCGAAGCATCATATTGATCTTTTGGATTCCATTCGAAACCTCTTTTATTATCTCTCTCGAAATATTTATAGCCTTTACTGTCTCCTTCATATCCCATGAACTGGTTGTGATTTAAGCTTACATTGGCAAACCAGTTATTATCAATATTATAATCTACATTAAGGTTCTGAATATGTCTTCCGTTTCCTTTTTTCTTAAGGTCATAGTTGTCTCTTACGGTTTCTTCCTGCAGTGAGGCTCTTACACTTACTTTTTTTGTATTGCTTTTCCTGGTGATGATATTAATAACTCCTGCTACTGCCCCGTTACCGTATTCTACTCCCATACTTCCTTTTACAACCTCTATTCTTTCTACATTGTTAAGGGATAGTTTGGTAAGATCTATATTGCTTCCCAATCCTGTATCTCCCACCACGGGAATATTATCGATGAGTACTTTCACGTAGTTTCCGTCAAGCCCCATCATATTGGCTGTAGAGTTTCCCGAGCGGGTGTCCGGCGTAATCTGGATGTTAAGGCTTTGGTTAAGAACATCGGCAACATTGGTTGCTGCCATATTTTTGATCTGCTGAGCATCTATAACCTCAACTTTGTATATTGATTTATTGATAGACTGCTGCATGTACTGTCCTGTAATGACAACTTCCTCTATTTTATTTTTATTAAGAGAATCTTTTTCTTGTGCGTTCATCCAAAAGGCAATGGATAATGACAGAACGGAAAGCACTTTCTTCTTCATAAAGTAAAAATTTCCGCAAATATAATGCTTTATTTAGAATAGTTAAAAATAAATACTTATTTTTGTAGAACAATTCTAAATAAAAATAACGTTATGAAATTAAAACTACTTCTAGGAACATTAATGTTTACGGCTATTACAGCGCATGCACAAGTAGCAACGCTTAATGAAAATTTCAACAACTTTACTATTGGTACGACTACTTTTCCTCAGAATGGCTGGTCTGCGGTAGTTGCCCCTATAACGGGTGCATTCCCCCCTGCTCCGCCAAGAATGATTGTAGCAGCTCTGGATACGGACAACAGCCAGAGATTTATCCAGTCTTATGCCGGCAACAATGCGACAGCTCCTTCATATCTTATTACGCCTATGATTGAGAATCTTACAGGAGATCGAGTTTTAAAATTTAAAACTACATTAGTATCCCCATCGCCAGGACCTGGAACGATCCAGATCGGATTAGCGACAAGCGCCACCGATATGTCGACTTTTGTGGGGGTAGGAAATCCTATCAACGTAACTACAGTTGGAGTGGTTCAAAACATAAGTATCAATATTCCTTCAACGACTGGTTCCTATATTGTATTTAAATTCACTCCAAGCGCCACCCATGTTGCGATACAGATAGATGATGTGGTTTACAACTCTTCTACTACTCTAGGAGTTAGCGATACTGCCCAATCTAAAGAAAACTTCAGGTTTGCCATTAATGCTGACCAAACTACATTGGAATTTGTTACCAAAACTGAACTAAAAAAGATTGAGATTTATTCTGCTGCAGGACAAAAAGCAGCCGAAGGAAAACTGAAAGGACAAAAATTTGATATCAGCGCACTTCAGGCCGGAGTTTACTATATGTTGATAGAAACTGCAGAGGGTTCGGTAGTGAAATCCAAGTTCATCAAGAAATAAGGTTTTATTATTATTAGACTAGTATTATGCCTTTGAGGCCGACCGGAAATGCTTCCGGCCGGCTCTTTTTTGTAACGTACCCATTGTTTTTACTAAGTAATAGTAGTAAAACAGGATAAAAATCATATTTTTATTTAGAATCATTAAAAATAAATATATATTTTTGTAGAATCATTCTAAATAATAATTTCAAAAATAAATTATGAAAACAAAACTATTATTGGCTTCAGCATTGGCGCTTTCTGTACAGCAGACTGTATTGGCACAAACTGATGCACTGGGGTATACGCAGGTAAATATGACGATGGGACCTTCTTACCAGAATCGTGTGTTTTTCAATCTTGCCAATGGTAATATGGTTTCGCAACCGGCCAATACGTGGGATGTTGCCTTCTACAGAAACTCCAATTTTGCATTCGGAACAAGAATTAATGATGCTTTGAATATTGAAGTATATGCAGCTTCCACCAACCTCGCAGATTGGGATAATATCAATATCAGCAATATCTCAAGCTGGGGCGAACCGCTTTACAATCCGGACCAGACCACTGACATCAGCCAGGGAGCATTTGAGCAGGGGCCAATTACCTCATCCAATCCCAATATTCCGTCAACAGGTTGGGGAATATATAATTCCCTGACACACCATATTGAAGGAAAAGCAATTTTTGTCCTTAAGTACACGGGCTCTAATTCCTACATTAAATTTGCTATTGAAGATGCATTCGGAGGGTATACATTTAAATATTCCAAATGGAACGGAACTTCATGGGGAGCTACTGAAACCAGAACTCTGGCCAATGGATCAGATGATGCCTATTTCAACTATTTTTCGTTCACCACAGGAGCAAAAGTACCCAATATGGAGCCTTCCAGAAGCGCATGGGACTTTATGTTTACCAAATATTACACTTTCTATAACAACATGATGATGTATCCTCTTACCGGAGCCATTCAGGGACCAAGTGTAAAAGTGGCAAAAGTACAGCCTGAAGCCCAGGAAACAGCTGCATTTACTACGCCTGCAGACAGTAATTTTTCCTCCAATATAACCACTGTAGGACATTCATGGAAAGGGATCGGAACGGTTAATAATAATGTAGTGTATTATATCAAAAAAGGAAGCGATTACTACAGAATGTATTTCACAACCAATGGCGGAGCTTCTACAGGAGATATGTATTTCAAATACAAAAAAATTACAGCTACTTTAGGAATTACTGAGGTAAGCAAAAAAGCTTCATTCGGAATTTACCCCAACCCTACAACAGCAGATAAAAAAGTAACTGTACTTTTCGATGTGAAGGAAAAAGCAAATAATAAAGGAAACATCGAAGTTTATGATCTTACCGGGAAAAAAGTATACACTGCTGAACTCACAAACCAGGCCGGATTCTATAAGCAGGACCTGAACTTAGCTCACCTTACTGCCGGAAATTACCTGGTAAAAATCAGCTTCGGAGGCAGTACCGAAACGAAAAAACTTATCGTAAAGTAACTTGAATTTTAATACTTTCTATTTTTTCTAATCAAAAGGCGGTTTCACATCTGAAGCCGCCTTTTACCTTTCTTTATTTAGTAGGATTAAAAAATTAAAAGATTAAATATTAAATAATTACAGAGTGAACATTTAATAACAATCTGTTGTTTATCAATGTCTTAATAATCTTTTAATCTTTTAATCTTTTAATAATTAATTAAAATCAATAAATTTTAAACCCTTTATATACTTCCGCAGAGCTTTCCATGATCTTAGAGGCATCTCTTCTGAAGTCCAGAAGATGATCCTGCCCGTTGTGCCTGTTGTGGTGGTCAACGGTTTCCCAAAGTTCAATCAGAAAAAAAGTTCCTTTGTTATCTTTATCTTCAATAAGGTCGTACTGAAGGCAGCCTTCTTCTTTTCTGGTTTCTTTTACAAGTTTCTGAAACAGTTCTACAGCATCCATTAAATAGTTTTCATTAAACTTAAAAAGCGCTACGATATGCAAATTCATGTTCTATTATTTAGTGGTGTAAAAGTAGAATATTTTCAAAGCCAAAAATGTTTTTCGGGCATTTATTTTTCCCCGGAATACATAAATTTTACTTGAAAACTGATTTATAAATAGTTATACAGCTCATTACAATAACTAGAGTTCCAATAACAAAAAACATCTTTTTAACAGGAAGTTTAGCGGTAAGCATGGCAGAAAACGGGGCGGTAATAATTCCCCCGATCAAAAGTCCGAGAATAATATTCCAGTGCTGGATTCCGAGAGTAAGGAAAAATGTAATGGCAGCTGTAATGGTTAGTATAAATTTAGCAACGGTAGAGCTCCCCACTGCAAACCTGGGAGTAAAGGCATTTTTAATAAGAGTTCCGGTTACCAACGGTCCCCAGCCTCCTCCTGCAAAGGAATCTATAAAACCTCCTATTACCCCAAGCCTTGTCAGATTGGTTTTTCTTTTCATTGCCTTATTCTGCTTGTCTTTAAAAGCATTGGACAGGATCTGGAATCCCAGATAGAGGGTGTAGAAAGCGATAAGCGTTTTCGTAATCTTGGCATAGTATTCACCCAGATAAGTCAGGCTCACAGCGCCTATAATAGCGCCTATAACCGCCGGAATTGCAAGCTTTTTCACAAGATTTCCGCTTACATTTTTAAGTTTGATATGGCTTAAACTCCCTGCTGCTGTGGTAAAACTTTCTGCAGAATGTATACTGGCGCTTACAATATGGGGCGGGATATTCAGGAACATAAGGGTTGTCGTACAAATCACGCCGTAGCCCATTCCCATGGATCCGGCTACAATTTCTGCAAATACGCCCACCAAAAGCATCCAGTAAAAAATATAATTATCTTTTGCTAAAACCGCCAGAAGTTCATCTGTATATCCCATTTCGTACATGGACAAAACAGTGATCAGCAGTACTGCAGCTGTAATCAGGAATACATTGAGTCTTATCTGTATTTTTCTTGAAATTATCATAAACAATATCATTACAGCTCCAGCCTGAGGTTTTCAATTGATTTAAAACCCCAAAAGGCTGTTTTAAGTAAGGTTGAAACATTTGAGCTACTGCAAATATCAATCAAAAATATTATCCTACCAAATAAGTAGACTAATTATTCAAAAAAAAGGATCGGGTCAGTCGACCAGATCCATTAAAGTTTTACTCTCCAGAATATTCAGGGAAGCATCCCGGACTTCTATGAGTACATCATGCAGCCCGCAATGGTCTTCATTACAGTCTTCACATTTTTCATAGAAATTTAAGCTTACACAGGGAAGCATGGCAATAGGACCATTCACCAGGCGGATGATTTTTGCCAGTTTCACGGTTTCAGGACTTCCTTTTAAAAAGTATCCTCCCCCTTTTCCTTTCTTGCTATCGAGGATGTCCGCTTTTTTCAATTCCAGCAGAATATTTTCTAAAAACTTCAAAGGGATCTTTTTATGTTCCGCAATTTCGGAAATAAGAACCGGGCCATCATTCCTTTTCTCTACCAGGTATGACAGCGCTTTAAAAGCATATTGGGATTTTTTTGAAAGCATTACAGCAAAAATAAGAAAATAGTTTGAATTATATAAATGGATATGTATGAGGGTGAAAAAGGTGAGATGAAAAGGCAAAAAAGGCTTAATGGCAAATTTGTTATTGTTTTATATATTTCATTTTCCGTTACTCATCCTTCATTTTCATTGTTTCCCTTCACCCTTGTCTTTTCGTCATTAAATCCTTAAATTTGTTCATATGTTCAGTAAACAAGAAGCTCAGCAGCTAAAAAAAGAATTTTGGACGGCTTTTGGGAAATCTTTTCCCAGAAAATGGCTCCTTTATGATACGAAGATCAAGGATATGTCATTTAAATTTAATGCTGATAATAAAAAGGCGGAAGTCTCTTTAGATATCGAAATGAAAGATGAAATCTTCCGGAATGCTTATTATGAGAAGATCTGGTCTCTGGAAGATATTTTGAAAGACTTTATCGGAGACTTTCAGAAAGAGGAATATTTTACCCTGGACAACGGCAAAGTGATCAGCAAAATCTGGGTTGAAAAACACGGAGTTTCCATATTCAACAAAAATACATGGCAGGAAATTTTCGAATTTTTCCGGGATAAAATGGATGGCTTTGAAAGGTTTTACTATGAATATGAGGATTTCATCAAAGATGTTTAACTCTTTATGCTGCTTATAAATGCTGAAAATAAAGAGATTTCCAACTGCTTTTAAATTAATACTTCCTAGATATTTCATTAATGATAGCAAAATTATATTTACGTTCTGAAATGAAATAATATTCCCTGACTGCTTAGTAAAAAATCCTTATTATAAAAATGCAGATATAATTCCTTAATTCTTTGATTTTAAATATATTTGGGGTCAGAAAACTAAACCATGAAAATTGAATACAGGAATGAGGATTTTCAACTCATAAGCAGCCTGCATGCCCGTGAGAAAAAATCCAGATGGTACAAGCATTTTTTATCTAACGGAAAACTAAAAATAAGAGAACAATATCATTCTGATGCTCTCTTTGACATACATTACTCAGATCGTGAACACCACGAAACGGAACTTCCTGAAAAATATAGAAATCTGCTGGAAACGCCGGGCTTCAGAACAAACAAACCATATGGCCATTTTTGGATTGAAGCTGTAAAATACAATGATTTTGACGGAAGGATGGTTCGAACACAGGCAGAACAGCTTATGCAGCGGATGAAAATTCTGCCAAAAATGCGTGCCTGGTATGTAAATAATGAATTTTTGCCAGAATTATAAGCAAGATCGTATAATATAAAAATATGGTCCTAAATATGCTGTATATATAAAAATACGCTAACGGCCAATACACTAATAACAACAGATTAAACTACTAAACATGAAAAAAGTATATAAAAACATTTTTGGAGAAGTAATTTCGAAGGCGAAAGCTGAGAAACTGGATGACTATCATTTATATTACTATGAAAAAGACTCTGAAGTGCTCAAAGAGATAGAATTTCTCACCGAAGATGAAATATACAGCATCAATTATTTTATGAGCCATGATGAAGATGAGGAGCAGGTCGTCAATTATCTGAAAGAAAAATCTGATCTTTTCGATATTGAAAAAAGGGAAAATGCAGGAGATTTCATCATTGCCACCAATAAAATGTATTCCCTGAATGTGGATGACAAACCTCTGATCTCAAAAACCGTCTTTCATCATGACGATCCCGATAATTTCATATGTTCCCAGGTCCTGGACAACGAAACCCTGAAACCTATTCTGGAAAGAACCACAAAATGCTGGTATACCCTGGATGAAAAAGGTGAAAAATATGCTGCCATAGAATTCAGCTATCAGGAAGACGGAAAGCTGGAACTCGCTATAGACAAGACGCCTGACCCTGAAAACGAACTGGAGTGGCAGTATTATGAGTATTCAAACTTTAAAGATCTTCAAAGCAGGATGGCAGACGATATAAGCTATTACAAAACAGCAGTTCTGCTTCCTGAGACCGTAAGTCAGGAATGTTAAATCATTGAAATTTTATTGGAAAATTCAAACAATTGTTTATATTTTTCATATTTTTAATCAAAATAAAGAATCCCGGGTTTCAGAATATTGCAGAACATTTTGAAACCTGATACTATTATATATAATGATCAAATTTTAAAGACCAGTCACAATGGAAGAGAATTCGTTTATATTTACTGACGGGAAAGATCCCAAAATGATCGCAGCGTATGAAAAAGCAAGGGAAACCTTTAAATATTTCTGGAGGGAGCAGTCCTGGGAAAACAGAAGGATTATCCCGGCTCTCGATCTTGCCTGTGTAAAAGCCGTATTCCGGGAGGAAGATCCGGAAACAGGAGAAGATACCGTGGAACATATGTGGATCAATGAAATTGAATTCGATGGAGACACAGTAAGCGGTTTTCTGATTAACGAGCCTAACAGCCTTACTAATATCCAGGCAGGAGATTATTTTGAAATTCCTCTGAATGAAATCAGCGATTGGCTTTTTGCCATTACCCCTGCTACAAAAACCCCTACGGATCTTGCCAAGCTTCTTATTACAGAAGAGGAATCTTTACCGAAAACATACGGTGGCTTTACCATTCACAAAATGAGAGCTGATATGTCTGATGATGAAAGAAAAGAGCATGATGATGCCTGGCAGCTTGATTTCGGAGATTTTAATGAAATACTTGTGGTGAATGAACAGAAAGAAAAGCCTGAAAATCTTGTGGAGCACCCTATGAGCAAAAATATGGAGGAGGAATTGGTGAAATTTCTGGAGGAATATCCTGATGAAATCAGCTACACTGATGAAAACGGCCTTACACTCCTTCACAAAGAAACGATAGCAGGAAACCTCACCTCTGTAAAAGTTATTTTAAAAGCCGGAGCAGACAAAACTATAAAGTCAAATAACGGAAAAACAGCCCTGGATTATGCCGAGCAGCTCAACTGGGAACATATTATTCCGGTACTAAAAGATTAAAAAATCACTTAAATATCAGACTAGAGAAGCTTTCGGGCTTCTTTTTTTTTGGCGATCCACGATCTGATTACATGATTCGTTGATTGGGCTACATTTCCTTTTTCTGCTTCTATGATCTTTGTACCATTATTTAAAACCGAATAAAAATGGAAACAAAAAAAGTATGGTTCGTTACAGGAGCCTCAAAAGGTCTGGGACTAGCCTTAGTTAAAAAATTACTGGCAAAAAACTACCGCGTAGCCGCAGCTACAAGAAACACACAGTCTTTAATCTCAGAAATCGGAGAAAAATCTGAAACATTTCTGCCTCTCGAACTGAATTTAACGGATAACGAGGATGTGCGGAAAGCAGTTTTAAAAACAGTTGAGCATTTTGGGCAGATTGATATAATTGTCAACAATGCCGGATACGGACAGATCGGTACGCTGGAGGAACTGACCGATGAAGAAGCAAGAGCCAATTTTGACGTCAATGTATTTGGTACACTGAATGTAATCAGGAATACAGTTCCTTATCTGCGGGAGCAAAAATCAGGACATATATTTAATATTTCTTCTATTGGAGGGTATTCCGGGAATTTTCCGGGTTGGGGAATTTACTGTGCAACAAAGTTTGCAGTGGCGGGACTTACCGAATCTCTGGCTGAAGAAATTAAAGAATTCGGGGTTCATGCAACGGTGGTGTATCCCGGTTATTTCCGGACGGATTTCTTAAGTAAAGATTCTGTAAAAACACCGGCAAACCCAATCCAGGCTTATGAAACGGCCAGAAACTCCGAGCAGGCCCATCTTAACGAGATCAATGGAAATCAGCCTAATGATCCTGAAAAAGGGGCAGAAGCCCTGATTGCACTCAGTGAGGTAAAGAATCCACCAGTTCATTTCCTTTTGGGAAGCGGTACTTCCGAATTTCTGGATGCAAAAATCAAGATCATTACCGATGATGCCCAACAATGGGAAACCCTGACGGTGTCTACGGTGATATAAATACATTTTTTGCCTAACATCACAATTCTTCGACTGCGTTACGGACATAGAGTTTTAAACATGTCATGCTGAGCGCAGTCGAAGCATTTTACATAAAAGCTTAGATTAAGATTATTACCACATCCTTCGACTACGCTCAGGATGACACAGATCAATCATATTAATAATTTGACATTCTACAATTTACTAAATTAGCATTATGAAACCACCATTCCGCTTTAATACAATTTCTGAATTTCATGCCTTCTGTAACCTTCCCGGTCCTGAGCATCCCATGATCAGCCTGATTGATTACAGCAAGGTGAACTATCCTACGGATGACAGTGAACTGAAATGGATCCAGGATTTTTACTCCATCGGTCTGAAGCGCAATGTGAATGCGAAATTCAATTACGGCCAGCAGGAATATGACTTTGATTCCGGAGTTTTATGTTTTGTTTCTCCGCTTCAGTTTCTGAAACTGGAAGTGAAACCTGATGTGGTGGTAGAGCCCACTGGCTGGCTGCTGGTCATTCACCCGGATTTCCTCTGGAATACCCCGCTCGCAAAAAAGATAAAATCTTACGACTTTTTTAAGTATAATGTTAATGAAGCCCTTTTCCTTTCAGACAGGGAAGAGAAAGTTGTGGTAGACATTCTGAAAAATATCGAACGGGAATATCAGTCCAATATCGATAAATTTTCCCAGGAAGTGATTGCTGCCCAGATTGAGCTCCTGCTTATTTATTCGGAGCGTTTTTATGAACGGCAGTTTTTCACCCGGAAAAAATCCAGCCACGAGCTTCTGGAGAGATTCGAGGAGGTGCTTTCCCGGTATATTGATAGCGGAAATCTTATAGAAACCGGAATTCCCTCTGTAAAGACCATAGCCGCAGAAATGAATATTTCACCCAATTATCTGGGATCTTTACTACGGATTCACACCCAGCAAAATACCCAGCAGCATATCCAGAATAAGCTCATCGACCTGGCTAAAGAACGCCTCAGCACCACTCACCTGTCGGTAAGTGAAATTGCTTATGAATTGGGTTTTGAGCATCCCCAGTCTTTCAGTAAGCTGTTTAAGCAAAAGACCAATCTGTCTCCGCTGGAATTTAGGAGGTTATTTAATTAAAAAAATAACAGACTGCCTTTTATTTCGCTACTTTTTTGTCAAATGGCAAACCAGGAAAAAATAAGTTTAACTACCTTGCATTCATGAAAGAACTGTTTGATTTTATTTTAAGATTCGGAAATCTGAACCAACAGCAGATTGACTTTATAACCAGTAAGGCAAAAGAAACAGACCTTCCGAAAGACGAATATTTTTCAGAAGCCGGAAAAATTGCCCGTCAGGTTGGATTTGTTGTCAGCGGAATTTTAAGGGTTTGCTATTACGACAACAAAGGAGAGGAAATTACCAAATATTTCATTGAAGAAAACAATCTCGTCGTAGATCTGGAAAGTTTTGATAACGAGATCTGTTCCAGCACTTACGTTCAGGCTGTTACCGATTGTAAACTCATTGTTTTTCAAAGGAAAGACTGGCTGGAGCTTTTGCAGACCATCGTGGGATGGGAAGCCATTGTTCATAAAATTATTTCAAGGGCACTGATTCAGAAAGTGGAAAGAAGAAGTCCGCTGGTTTCGGAAGATGCAACTACACGCTATCTGAAGTTTCTGGAGATTTATCCTACTGTAGCCAATAAAATTCCTCTCTCCTATGTTGCGTCTTATCTTGGGATTACCCAGTCTTCACTCAGCAGAATCAGGAAAAACATTACTAAACATTAGATCGTTTTAAACTTTCTTTTACTTTTTGTCATTTGGCAAACAGGATTAAATTGAATTGATGGAATTTTACATCATCAATTAAAACAAAGAAAAAATGAAATCAGTGTTAATAACAGGAGCCAACAGAAGTATTGGCCTGGAAACCGCGAAACAGCTTTCGGAAAGAGGATTATTGGTCTATTTAGGAAGCCGTGATCTTCAAAAAGGAGAAGCCATTGTAAAAGAGCTGAATGAAAAAGGTTTTCAAAATATAAAAGCCATTGAGATCGATGTAACCCAACCCGGTTCAATCTCAGCCGCTAAAGACCTGATCGGGAAAGAACAGGGAAAACTGGATATCCTGATCAATAATGCAGGAATCCTGGGAGTAAATCCTCAGACTGCGGCTGAAACGCCTATCTCAGAAATTCAGACTGTATTTGACACCAACTTTTTTGGAGTGATCCGTGTAACCCAGGCATTTTTAGAACTGCTAAAAAAATCAGAAAGCCCGAGAATCAGTAATATTACTTCAGGACTCGGATCATTGACTTTACATAACGATCCAAGCTGGAAGTATTACCATGTAAAAGGAGCGGCGTATGGCCCGTCCAAATCAGCCTTAAATGCTTATACTACTGTTTTAGCCTATGAACTGAAAGACTCTCCTTTTAAGGTCAATGTTATTGATCCTGGCTATACCGCCACAGATTTTAATGGTCACAGCGGTCCGGGTTCTGTAGAAAGTGCAGCTTCTTTTATCGTAAAACATACGCTGACCGATGAAGATGCACCTACAGGACAATTCTACAGCAATGATATTGAGGATGAAACCGGGATCAGTCCGTGGTAAATTGTATTTTAGAATGTAAAAAATACACTGTATTTAAAGAGAGGCCTTTGGGTCTTTCTTTTTTTAATTTTAAAAAAGCTTTTTTATACAAAAAAAATAAGCCACTGCTATAAACTGCAGTGGCTTTATGATTATCTATCCAAACTTTTTCTTTCTCATCCAGAAGAACAATCCTCCCAGCAGGCCGATGACTACCAAAGGCAATAATAAATTCAGCCACTGCCAGTTTGTTTTTTCTTCCGTGATGCGGTTCCTGTCCAGAAGTCTTTCTTCAATGTTTCTGTTTCTGAGGGCCATCAGGTTGCTGTCGTCCAGAAGATAATCCAGGGCATTTCTCAGGAACTGCTCGTTACCGAACTCCTGGTTTGTCAGGCGGTCAATTCCCATCGGAAGCGGCTCACCTTTGTGCATTTTGTTTCTTCCGACATCTCCGTCTGCAATCACGATCATTTTATTTTCAGAGCTCTGGCTTTTGAAGCCTGGATAACCTTTTCTTTCAATTCTTGAAGCATAGGCAGAATTGAATTTCCCTTCCAAAGCAACGGCGAAGATCTTCGGTGTGCTTGGTTTTTCCATTTGTCCAAGACTGTCAACACTTGCAATTTCCTTCAGATCTACATAATTAGGAACCTGCTTCAGGAGCGTTCTTTCACTGGATTCGAAAAGAACTTTTGTTTTTATGTTTTTTCTTCCGCCTAAAGTATCAATGGAAGTCGGGAACTCAAATTTTACAGGGTTGATATTTTTCGTGATGGGATTATCATTTTCAGCAATTCCAAGTGGAAAATAAGGCCATGGAAGGCTTGTATACTGAGGATTCCCCCCTACTTCACCGGTGACCAGTTTCAGCAGTGCAAATTTCTTAACATCCTTTACCAAAGCAGGATTGATCCTGATTCCGTAATTGAAAAAGAAATCGGTCATATTGATATCTATAGGAAAAGGCATTACCTTTTGAGACCTTGTCAGCGTATCCATTTCAGCATTAACAGCATCAATCATCCAAAGGGTTTTCCCGCCATTCATAATGAACTGGTCAAGGATCACTTTTTCATTATCCGTGAATGCTTTCCTTGGCTTTGCAATTACCAGCGCACTCATCTGCTTCAGCAAAGGAAGATCTTCAAGGGTAAGTTCTGTCTGGTTTTTAGGGACTATAGGACCTGCATCATAGTTTTCCAGTGCCAATTGCATAAAACTGTGGAACTCCTCAGGACCAAGCTCATCCTGATTCACCAGGATCCCGACTTTCCTTCTTTTATTTGCTGCAATATTCTTGATATTGGAAACAAGGCTGTATTCCAGTCCTTCTATAGATCTTGTCAGCTGCTGATCCGCATCTATTCCTGCCTGCTGTACTACCAGCGGAATAGAAACTCCCCTTTTGTCATATTTGATAACAGCATAAGGAAAAAGGGTAATCTGAGAAATTTTCCCGTCTTTTACATCCGGAAGAACGGACGGTTGCATCCCCATTGCCATCAGGGTATCCTGAGACATTTTTGTTTTGATAGGATCAATAAACTTAAAATCAATTTTCGGATTGATTTTCCTGAATTCTTCCAGCATAAATTTCGTCTCACTCTGAAGCTGCTTAAAGCTTGCCGGAAAGTCTCCTTCAAGGTAAACATCTACCGTAAGCGGCTTTTTTATCGATTCAAGTACTTTTACCGTATTATCCGAAAGGGTATATCTTTTTTCTTTGGTTAAATCCAATCTGATTCCGGAATACGCAAGCAGGATAACCAAAGGTACTACTGCAATTAAGAAAATTCCCAAAGGAGATTTAATATCGAACTTCTTCATAATGCTACTTCTTTTTAGAGATAAAATGGTTGGACAATAATAACGTAGCACCGATGATCAGAATAAAATAGGCAACATCTTTAAGATCAATAAGACCTCTGGTAAATCCTAAGAAGTGCTGATAAAACCCTACATTCTGAAGAATAAAATCTGCTCCGCCCAACAGTTTGTAGCTGGCAAGCTGCTCTATCCCGAAATACATAATAAAACACATAAAAACGCCTAAAAGGTACGCCATGATCTGGTTTTGGGAAAGCGATGAAGCCAATATCCCAACTCCTGCAAAAGCAGCAATTAAAATAATCAAACCGATATAACTGCCAAAGGTCATTCCAAGGTCAATATTTCCTTCGGGAACCCCGAGAACATAAACCGTATAAAGATAAATCAGTGACGGAATAAGGCAGAGAACCCCAACGATCCATACTGAAAAGAATTTCCCTGTTACCAGATCCGAAACTTTCAAAGGTTGGGAAAACAGCCAGTTCAGTGTTCCTGTCTGCTGTTCTTCTGCAAAAGTTTTCATGGAAAGTGCGGGAATGATAAACATCAGCAGCCATGGTACGAGTACGAAATAGCTTTGTAAAGAGGCCATCCCGATATCGAAAATATTGGAATCATTCTCGAAAAAAAACAGGAAAAGAGCCGTTATGAGACTGAATGCGGCAATGATTACCCATGCGCTCCAGTTTCCAAAGTAACTCCAGAGTTCCTTTTTTAAAATTGCAATCATAGTTTTTTGTACAATGTAAAAGAAGATGTATTCGTGTATTTACGTATTCATACATCCGGCTTAAACAATTATTTGTTTTTTTTATTCTTATTAACGAGTTTAACGGTCATCATGATCAGAAATACAAGAACGAAAAATCCGGCGATTAATTGCCACCAGTATTCAATCACTGCAGATTTCAGGATCACTGTAAAAACTACCAGGAAGAGAATAAACGTAGCAATTTCATTGGCCTGTCTCAGCTTGATATTGGGTGTTTCTATGGTTTCTCCGTTCAATTCCTTCAGTTTCAATACTTTTTTCCAGCACCAGTAATGGTAAACGGCGAGACCGATCAGGAATGTAAGCTTTAAATGAAACCACGGCATTTTCATCAGCCCGGTATTCAGGAAAATCATAATAATTCCGCAGACTGCCATAATGATGCCCGCAGGAACTGTAATGATATTCCACAGTCTTCTGGCCATGAAAGTATACTGTTCTCTGAGGATTTTCTTTTTTTCGTCAGCAAACCCATCCGTATCCTTATAGTAAACAAAAATTCTTACGAGATAAAAAATTCCCGCAAAATAGCTTACCATAAAGATAATATGCAGTGCTTTGATTATAGTATAAAGCATTTTTTAAAATAATGGCAAATATAATGTTAATAACAAAAATATTTGGTAGAAATAATATAAAAAAACACTTCGACTCTGTTCATCATGACATTATTTATACTCACTGCCTTAATTTTATCAAAAAAACAAGTGCAATCATAAACATGGTCATGCTGAGCAAAGCCGAAGCATTGATATGATTAATTTTTAATTAAGAAATAACTCCCAGTTCTTTTCCTACTTTCTCAAAACCAGCAATGGCTTTATCCAAATGCTCTTTCGTATGGGCAGCAGAAAGCTGTACTCTAATTCTCGCTTTTCCCTTTGGAACCACAGGATAGAAGAATCCGATTACGTAAATTCCTTCATCCATAAGCTTTTCAGCCATTTTCTGGGCAAGAGGGGCATCGTATAACATTACCGGAACAATAGCGGCATCACCATCCGGGATATCAAATCCTTTGGCCACCATCTGCGTTCTGAAATAGGCCGCATTTTCCATTACTTTATCACGAAGTGAAGTATCTTCAGAGATCATATCCAGAACTTTCAGAGCAGCTCCAACAATTCCCGGCGCCAGTGAGTTTGAAAATAAATAAGGACGTGAACGCTGTCTCAGCATGTCGATAATTTCTTTTTTACCGGAAGTAAACCCTCCAAGAGCACCTCCCAAAGCTTTTCCTAAGGTAGAAGTAATAATATCTACTCTTCCCATTACCTCATTAGCTTCGTGGGTTCCGCGACCAGTCTTTCCAATGAAACCCGTAGCATGAGAATCATCAACCATTACAAGGGCGTTGTATTTATCTGCAAGATCACATACGCCTTTAAGATCAGCTACAATACCGTCCATGGAGAAAACACCGTCTGTAACAATAATTTTGAAACGGTGATCCTTTTCTGAAGCAGCAATTAACTGAGCTTCAAGATCTTCCATATTGTTGTTTTTATATCGGTACCTTGCTGCTTTACATAAACGTACACCGTCAATGATGGAAGCATGGTTCAATTCATCTGAAATAATAGCATCCTCCTCCGTAAATAGCGGTTCAAAAACCCCTCCGTTCGCATCAAAGCAGGCAGCATACAGAATAGTATCTTCAAGACCTAAGAAATCTGCAATCTTTTTCTCCAGTTGTTTGTGAATATCCTGTGTTCCGCAGATAAAACGTACAGAAGACATTCCGTAACCGTGAGATTCTATCATGTCCTGGGAAGCTTTCATTACTTCCGGATTATTGGACAGACCCAGATAATTATTGGCACAGAAGTTTAAAAGCTTCTTTCCATTGGCCTCAATTTCTGCACTCTGCTGGGAAGTGATGATTCTTTCTCTTTTGTAAAGACCATCATTTTCAATGTTTTGCAGTTCGTTCTGTAAATGTTGAAGATATTTTTCAGAGATCATTTTTTAGTAATTTTTTAGATGTGCTAATTTAATAAAAAGCCTTTAAAGAATCAGCTTTTATAAGTTTAATTCTAAAACAGGGGGTCAATTTCATTTTTAACACTATTAGTCTACTAATTTAGTAGGATAATAGCTATATTTGTTCTTTAAAATTCAGGAATATGAGATTGACTCCGATACAAAAAGTAAAGAAAATAGATTCTGAAAGCTTTAAAAACAACCATATGAAGCCGCGTTTGCCGGTTATTATGGAGGATTTTATCGATCCTGAAAGTCCTGCATTCAAGAAATGGAATTACGAGTATTTCAAGGAAATAGCTAGAGACCACAAAGTGAATATTTACGGAAGCGAGCTTGAGTCTCTGGATAAAGTGGCAAGCAGCCCGATTGGCCAGACCACATTTGCGGAATATCTTGATCTGATAAGTACAACGCCTACAGAACACAGGCTTTTCTTGTTCAATCTGCTTACAATCAGGCCGGAACTTAAAGATGATCTCCAATATAACGACGTTACGGACGGGAAAATATTAAAATGGCTTCCTTTTATGTTTTTCGGGGGTGAAGGTTCCATTACCAGAAATCATATTGATATTGATATGTCCCATGTTTTTATTACCCAGTTTCACGGGATCAAGAGAATCTGGCTTTTTCCCTGGGAGCAGTCGGACCTTATGTATAAACTGCCTTATAATTTTCACAGCCTGCCGAATATTAAAGATCCGAATTACAGGGAATACCCTGCCCTCCTCTATTTGAACGGTTACGAAGCAGTACTGGGGCCTGGCGAAACACTTTATATTCCTTCCGGATGGTGGCATTATATCCAGTATGAAACTGAAGGATATTCTGTTTCCGTCAGAGCACTTCCTTCCAGTCTTCTGGAAAAATGGCGTGGTTTTAAAAATATGGTTGTGACCAGAAATTTTGACAATATAATGCGTAAACTTTTCAAAGAAAAATGGTTCCGGTATAAAGTAAAAACTGCCAGGAAAAGAGCTGCAAAAGCTGCCAGAAAACAAAGAAGCTTTCTTATCTGAGAACTCCCGTTTATAGTTTAACCATTAAATAATTTAACAATGGAATTTATATATGCCTTATTATCCGCAGAGCGTTCGCTCTATACTTTTTATCCTCTTTTTTAAATACAAAAAACCTTCATTTCTGAAGGTTTTCTGTATATCTATGAATTATTTTTAATGCTTTAAAAACTTAATATTTTTATCATCAATCGAGAAAATATAAGATCCCGGAACCAATTCTGAAATTCCAATCGCCTTTCCCGGCTGGTAAACAGATTTTCTTATTAATTTTCCGTCCATACCATAGATTGAATAATCGACAGGCTTATTAACCCCTTTTATAAATAATTCATTCTTTGCCGGATTTGGATATAATGCAAATTCTTCTTTCTCCACAGACGATACGCTTAATGTATTATCCTGAATTACCGTAGAATTTTTCTCCAAAATCTGGTATTCGTAATTGAATTCCACGCTGGCCACAGGGAAAGAAACCGTTTCCAGAAATCCCTGATTGTTAGAGGTATTATTCAGTGCAAAATAAGCTGTCTGTCCGCCGGTTCCGTTCACTTTGATCGGTAAAGGGATTTCAAAAAAGCTTACTGTAGGACTACTCTGTATCTGGGATGCCTTGAACAGGATCTGATTTCCCGTTTGCTTCCATTTTATAGTATAGCTGGGATAGCCTTCGCCATATAGCCAATCGTTAAAAAAACCAGTAAAATCCTTTCCTGTAGACTGAAGTAGCGAAGTATTAAAATCCGGAGTCTTAGCATAGCTATAAGCTAAATTCGGTCTTGCGTGGTAATCTTTAAGTGCCTGATAAAAGACAGCGTCTCCCAGGATCCATTTGATCATTCTTAAAATATAAGCTCCTTTTGCATACGTCAGCCTGTTATTGAATATCCTGCTTACATTGGAAAGATCAGCATCCGGAACATAGGTAGAACCATTGGGAGAAGAGGTAATATTATTGATTTCTCCCAGTAGAAAATTCCTGAACTCGGTATTCGTCATCAATAATTTTTCGTTGGCAAGAACAGCTCCGAAAGTGGCGAAACCTTCATTCAGCCAGATATCATTCCAGGCCCCGCAGGTTACTTTATCTCCAAACCACTGATGGGCCAGCTCATGCGCAATAAGTCCTTTGCTCCAGCTTCCCATAGACGACATGGTCTGATGCTCCATTCCTCCCCCGAATTTAAACTGCATATGCCCATACTTTTCATTACGGAACGGATAAGGCCCGAAATAAGTTTCAAAAGTACTCATTATCTGCTTGGTCCATTCAATATTTGCCATACTCACAGGATCGGCATTGGTGGATGGGTATACATAATTAACAAATGGAAAAGGTGGGTTTCCCATCGTATCGTTAATTTTAACGAAATTGGTAATGGAAAGTGCGATCAGATAAGCTGCCGTAGGGTAAGCTGTCCGCCAGAAAGTAAGTTTCTGGTTGCCGGGAAGTATGGTTTCGGACATTAATTTTCCATTGGCTGCCACATTATATTGTGAAGGGGTTGTGATTTTAAAATCGAACCTTTCAATCTTGTCATTCATGCTTTGCTTTGTGGGAAACCAGTCTTGTGCGCCATAAGGTTCACTCAGGGTACATAAAATAGGTGTTCCGCTCTGCAACGTCGTTGAAAAAGCATTTCCGGGAGTCGGAGCTCCTGAATAATGGATGGTCAGTGAATCCAGTGTATTGGCAGGAATAGAAGCCGGGAAATCTATTTTTACTTCTTTTGTCGGCAGCTGCTGGAAGGTAAGATTGCTTCCGTGATACTGCACCTGGGAAACAACCATATTATCCGTAAGATCGAAATAAATGCTGCTCATATTCAGATTAGGTTTGAAATGAGAAGTAACAGATCCTGAAATATTGTACACCGCAGGGTCTAAAGTGACATCCATCCTCTGATACTGGAGATCGTAGTTTAAAGTATTGGGATTAATGTTATAGGCGGTCATTTTTTGGGTAAAAGAATTCATTTCTTTTGCAATGAGACCTTTCATTTCAATATTTTGGTCATGGATCTGTCCATAGGATGGCTGTGATAACAAAAGACCCAGGATCAGAAGGTAAAATTTTCTCATACTCAGAATATTAGATTGTAACCAAAGATAAAAAAAACCTTCTAATCATTGATTAAAAGGTTTTTAGAATATTAAAATAATATCTTTTAGAGATCCAGAGCCGGCTCAAGAATTTTTTCCATTCTTTTCTTTACCATATCTACAGATCCTGAGTAATTGTTGACCATTAAAGAGAACACCAGGGTTTTTCCTGAGTTTGTTTTCAGGTAGCCTGCCAGTGTTTTTACTTTATTCAGAGTTCCTGTTTTAGCAAAAACCTGTCCGTTTCCGGTACCGATGAACATTCTTTTCAGAGTTCCGGACTGTCCGCCTACCGGCAGTGACGTGAAATAAGCTTTGTAATATTTCTCATCCATTAAGGAGCTCAAAAACTTCACCTGTGAAATCGGGGTTACATTGTTGCTTCTTGAAAGTCCGCTTCCATCCATATAGTTCAAGCCGATCATATCAAAACTTTCATCTTTCAGGTGGCCTGTTACCACTATTCTTCCGGATTCTGAAGTCTGATCACCCAGCTTCTGGAATCCTACTGTTTTCAGTAAAGCTTCTGCCAGGGAATTATCACTGTGCTGGTTGGTATAAAACACAATATCAGCTAAAGTAGGAGATTTATAGGCTGAAACCAGTTTTCTGCTTTCCGGAGCAGCATCCGTCATTCTTGGAGTTACTTTTCCTGTTACCCCAATTCCGCTTTTTACCAAAGTTGTTCTTAAAGTATTGGCAAGATAAGCTGGAGCATCAGGAAGTTTTGTCGTTAAAAAACCGTCTCCTTCATATTTGTCTGCATATACCATTTGGTTGGCATAAGGTGACATATAGAAGTATTTTTTTTCAGAAACCAGTCCCGATTTTTTCATGATCAGTTTTTCGTTGGCTGGATTGATCTCGCGTGTAGTTCCTACAGGCAGGTAATAATTATTGTTTTCAAGCCATACAACATTTTCCGGAAGCCTTGTAATATTGCCTTTGAAAAGCGCTGTCTGGATGATAATATCACCGTTTACCTTTCGGATACCTTCGCGGGAAAGTCCGCCCATGAAGTCTGAAATAATGTCTCTGTATGACCATGCACCGGCTTTATTGGTTCCTAAAGAAGGATCGCCGCTGCCTATCAGATATAGATTTCCGTTTAAAGTTCCGTTTTCATCAATTGTCCCCGAATATTCCAGCTGAGTCATCCAACGGTAGTTTTCACCTAAAAGGTTCAAAGCTGTTTCCGTTGTAAGTAATTTGGTCGTAGAAGCCGGAACTAAAGGAGTATTTTCGTTGTACGAAGAGATTACTTTCTTCGTTTTCGGGTCGTACACTACGAATCCCCAGTCTGCATTTTTCAGTACAGGATCCGCCATCATTGTGTTTACATTAATATCTACGAGCTCTTTGGCAGACAAAACCGTTCTTTCCGCTACAGAGGTAACGGGAGAAGGGAGGTTCAAAGTATTTTTTTGATTTTCGTAAGCCTGTGAGTAAAGAACTGTAGAAACGGTAGATTGAGCAAGGAAAAACCCAGAAGCCAATACCGCTACACCTGAAATATATTTTCTGTAATTTACCATCTATCTTTTTTTGTTTCCATAGTTTGACACTTTAAAAAATGATAAGTTAAATCATAAAGTTAAAGAGTCAAACACTTAATCAACGTCCAAAAGTAGAAATTATTGTTATAAAAAGGATTACAGAGGTCTTATAAAAGAGGCTAAAGTTTGTTAAAAATTGTTAAAAATCCACAAATATATCTTTTTTAATACTTTGATAAGCAGTGATTTCATCGAATTCATTCAAACTTAATAAAACCATTTTTTTAAATTCATCATACTTTTTCCCGCGGGGAAGTTTAAGCATGATCTGGAACTGGTATAAATTATTAAGCCTTGCAATCTGAGCTCTTTCCGGCCCCAGAACACATTCTTCCGGAAGGTATTTTCTTAAAATGGAGCCCAGAAACTGGGAAGCCCGGTTCACTTTATCTTCTTTTCTGTGCTTCAGCTCGATCATAATCAGCTTTGTGAACGGCGGATAATGAAATTTCTGGCGTTCGGTGAGGATATATTTATAGATTTTAGCCGGATTGTTCATCTTGATCAACTGAAAAACAGAATGTTCCGGATTATAAGTTTGGATTAAAATTTTCCCTTTACCAGAAACTCTCCCGGCTCTTCCTGAAACCTGAGTGATCAGTTGGTAGGCTCTTTCTTCCGCCCTGAAATCCTGCACATACAGCAGGGAATCTGCTTTGGGAATGGCTACAAGCTCGATATGATCAAAATCGAGGCCTTTGGATATCATCTGTGTTCCTACGATGATATCTGTTTCGCCTTCTTCTATTTTTTCATACAGCTTTTCGTAGGCAAACTTCTTACGCATGGAGTCTACATCCATCCTGTCCACTTCATGGTCAGGAAACATTTTGGATACTTCCTCATGAATCTGTTCTACTCCTACTCCTCTTTCGTTCAGGTTTTCAGAATGACATTTCGGACATGTTCTTGGCTTTGAGGCTCTCTGTCCGCAATAATGGCATTTCATTTCGTTGGCGGCCTTATGGTAGGTCATCACCACATCACAATTCGAACAGTAATTGACGTAGCCGCAGGTTTCACATTCTATAACATTGGCATAACCACGACGGTTGTGAAGTACTATGGCCTGATTTTTATCGTCCAGTGTTTTCTTGATCTCATCTATTAAGTGCAAAGAAAAGTTCCCGGACACTTTTTTGGATTCCTGGGCTTCTTTAAAATTGATGAGCTCATATTCAGGTAAATTCACATTCCCGAATCTTTCATTCAGGAAAATATATTTTATTTTATCTTTTCTGGCGTTATAATAGCTTTCCACAGAAGGAGTTGCCGATCCCAGAATAACTCCGGCACCATAAAAATTTCCTAAAACCATTGCCACATCCTTTGCATTGAAATAGGGAGAAGCTTCTCTGGGTCTGTACGCAGAATCATGTTCTTCATCTACAATCACAAGTCCAAGATCCTGAAAAGGCAGGAACAGGGCGTTCCGGGTTCCTATAAGAATTTTAATGTCGTTCTGCCTGATTCTCCTCCAAACCTCTACTCGCTCAAAATCGGTTAGTTTCTGATGATAAAAACCCAGCTGTCTGCCGTATTTTTTCTCCAGCCGCTGAGTGATTTGCTTGGTCAGGGAAATTTCAGGAAGCAGAAACAGTACATTTTTTCCTTCCTGAATACATTCTTCAATTTTTTCCAGATAAATATGGGTTTTACCTGAGGAAGTTACGCCGTGCAGCAGTACATTTTTTCCTTCTTCAAAAGCTTCGTCAATCTCTGTTTTAGCTTCTTTCTGCAGTTCGGAAAGCTCTTCCAGCTCTTCAATTTCGCCTTCATAACTTTCAATCCTGTCTTTCTGCATATGATACTCTTCAACAAGATTTTTATCTGCAAGTGCCTTAAAATGTGAGGCTCCGAAATATCCGTCCTCAAACAATTCAGATTTTTTAATCGGCGTATCCGGATGTTCGGTCTGCTTTTCCAAAATTGCCAGAAAAAGGTCTTTCTGCTTCGGAGCTTTGTTGAGTTTTAAAAGGATATCCGTCAGGTTTTGGTTGCCTAAAACCTCATCGCTGACTTTGACATAGGCTACTTCTTTAGCTTTGTATTTTTCAGCTATTTTTTCGTCTATTTCAATATATTGCAAATCAATCAGGGAATTGATCGTTTTGATGATTTCTTTTTTCGGAATAAAAGCTTCAATATCAGTAAGATTGATCAACTGACGTACTTCCAGCGCCTGAATAAGGTACATTTCGTTAACGTCAAGGTTTTCAAAATCAACCGTTATATTGGGTTTTAATTTTAAATAAGTTTCACTTTCAAGTTTTAAAGAAGATGGAAACGCAAAACGGTAGATCTCTCCCAGCCCGCATAGATAATATTCTGAAAGCCAGTTCCAGAAGCTGATCTGCTCCCTGGGAAGAATAGGTTTATCATCTAAAATACTGATGACCTCTTTCGCTACAAAACTTTCCGGTGCGTTATCATGAAGTTCAAAAACGATTCCGGTATAAATTTTCTTCCCTCCGAACGGCACGAGAACCCGCATTCCCGTCTGAATTATGGGCATTAGTTCTTCAGGAACTCTGTAGGTGAAAGATCCTTTTAAATTAAGCGGTAAAACAATTTGGGCGTACTGCAAGGGAAATTTTTAAAGTGTAAAATTAAATGTTTCTTCAGAGAACTGCAATTTTTTATTGAGATCAGAGGATAAAGCAGCCTTATGCTATTTTCGGGTTAAACTAATGGTTTCTTTTTATTTTTTATGTGTGATTGTATTTTTGTTCCCGCAGATTTTGCAGATTGCGCAGATGTTTATGAATATTATGATTCATAATCATGGATAAAACAGGCTCACTGGTGCTCTTATATCTTAATAAATAAAGTATAATTATAACGCAAACATCTGCGCAATCTGCAAAATCTGTGGGAGAATATTAAAAATATTCAGCTGTTTCGTTTTGTATACAAGATCGGTATGACAATTTAGAAAAGGAATTGCGTTATATGATACCAGACTGCAGAGGTAAGGAATCCAACAATAATACTGAAACCGATGATGAGATTGGTAAGCTTGGTATTCAGCCTGAACTGTTCTGCGATAATACTTGAAGTGACAACAGTTGGCATCGCTGCTTCAAATACAGTGATTTTTGCCACATCTCCTTTTACATTGAGAAGTAAAGCCAGTGCCAGAACGATAGCCGGAGCCAAGATCAATTTGTAAAACATAGAAACCGACATTTGCGGGACCAGCTTTTTCCAGCCATTGAATTTCAATTGTAATCCCACGGAAAATAAAGCCAGCGGGCTTACTGTTGCTGAGAGTTTATCAAAAAAAGGTTCTGCAGCCGTAAAATCAATAAACTGCGATAATACCAATGCAGCAATGCATCCTATTAATGGAGGGAAAGTAATCAGTCTTTTTAAAATAAATTTGGCACTTACCTTTCCTGATCTGCTTCCCCCCTTCACTGCCGCTATAATTCCCAATGTGGAAAGGGCAAAAAACATGGTCTGATCGCAAATAATGGCTATGCTTAAAAGGCTTTCACCATAAAATGCACTGATCAGAGGAAAACCGATGAAAGAAGTATTGCTGTAACCGCTTGTGAGTTCCAACGTGCTTCTGGACCGTCTGGAATACCCTTTACTTTTGCTGTAAAACATCATAAAGAAAAAGCAGAAAACAGAAATCAGGAAGGTTGCTGCGATCGGGAACAGCATTTCTGTGGTCCACTTCACTTTGGGCAGATATTTGAAAGAAACTGCGGGCAGGGCAAGGTAAAGAATCCAGGTATTAATGCCTTTATGAGCATCGGGATGGATAGATTTTGTTGCTTTGAATACCATTCCTGCAATAATGCACACCGCAATCAGAACAAAATTTACCATAATATTTAAAAATTGAATGTAAAGTTACGGTTGATTTTTCAGTTACAGCTTTAAAAAATAATTTTTACTTCAAATAAAGTATTCATAAAATAGATTTTTATCCCTAGCAGATTGAACAGATTTTCTTTTAATTTTGGAAGGTATCCCAAAGACTCATTACTTTAATATTTTCTACAGGTTTTGAAAGCCTGATCTTTTTTGAGGTATTGGGAAGCAGGTCAAAGAAATTATCACTGAAATGGGTGTCTCCCATAAGATAGACGTCTTTTGCCAGGACATCAGTGGAAATTTCAATCTCATGTGCTGATACTTTTTTTATCTTAATAGCAGGTTGTGTCAGCTGCAGATCTTTGGGCTTAGCAAAGAAATGGAGATTGTCAGCAATTATTTTTCCATCCTTATCTTTTAAGGCAAGCTGCAGGAAGGTTTTATTTTTATCAGAATCAGGGATTAATGTTTCAATTTTAACAGGTTCAAATTTTAGAATACTTTCCAGCATTTCCTTTTTTAAAACGGTTTTGAATTCTTTTAGAACTTTGCCATCGAAATTTATTACTTTTACTTCCAAACTAAGATTATTAAATGTCTTTAATCCGTCGTTAACAGCATAAAAGTTTAAAATATTGTCTTTTTCTTCTGTTAAGATTACCTGCTGTTCAAAACTTCTTTTCATCTGGTAATGCAAAGCTTTCCAGTTTCCCAGATAATCAATGGATGACCAGGAAACTACGGGCCAGCAGTCATTGAGCTGCCAGTATAAGGTTCCCATATTGTAAGGCTTGGAACGGCGATGGGCCTCAACAGCGATTCTCATACCACGGGCCTGAAGAAGCTGAGAAACGTAATTGTATTTTATAAAGTCCGAAGGCACTTTATAATCCCTCTCCATATATTTGCTGATAATCTCCCAGCCTCTGGTGTTCTTTTCATGGGCCTTGATCACAGGATTCTGAAGATTGAGATCAGGAGTTCCGGAAAACATAGATTTTACAGCTTCCAGATCCGGCATTCCCTGGAAACCGTATTCTGACATGAACCGGCCAACTTTTTCATCATACATTTCAAACGGCTGTTCACCCCACCAGACTCCCCAATAGTGGGAATCTCCTTCTGTAAGACTTTCCTTATGTCCCCAGCCAATGGACGGTGAGCTCGGCCAGTAGATATTTTTATCAGGTGTAAGACTTTCTTTTAAAGTATTTGGAATCACTTCATGGAATAGTTTTTTATAATCTTTCCAAACCTGTAGAGAGTCCTGTTTTGAGTATTTGAACTGTTTCTGATAACCCCAGTTGACAATGGCTTCATCAATTTCATTATTTCCGCACCATAAAGCAATGGAGGGATGGTTTTGCAACCTGTTGACTTGGTCTTTTATTTCTTCTTTTACATTATTTAAAAAAGCTTCATCGGCCGGATAAAAGCTGCCGGCAAACATGAAATCCTGCCAGACTAAAATACCGTTTTCATCACAGGCTTTATAGAATTCATCATCTTCATAGATTCCGCCGCCCCAGACCCGGATCATATTCATGTTGGCATCTTTAGCATCTTTAATGAGCTTTTGGTACTTGTCTTTGGTCATTCTTGGTGAAAAACTGTCTCCGGGAATCCAGTTTGTTCCTTTTGCATACAGGGGTTTTCCATTCACTTTAAAAAAAAAAGATTTTCCTGCTGCATCCTTTTCCTGAACGAGCTCTACAGTTCTGAGCCCTACTTTTATATTTTCCTGATCTAATGATTTTTTATCTTTAAATAGTTCAATTTTAAAATCATAAAGATGGGCATCTCCCCAACCGTTAGGCTGCCAAAGTTTCATCCCGTCCGTTTTATACGGAACACTTATTTTATTGATCCCTTTTTTCAGGGAAACTGTTTGGGTCTGCTTATTAATATTCAACACATAATCTCCGGAATTCTGAGCATTGATTTCTACTTCAAATTCTAAATTGAAAATATTCCCTGAAAAGTGCTGATCATATTTAACGTTTTGGATTTCAGCAAGATTCCAGCATTTCAACTGTATCTCTTTCCAGATTCCGGCGGTCACTAATCTCGGACCCCAGTCCCACCCAAACTGATACTGGGCTTTTCTCACAAAGCTCCTCGGTGATTCAGGCATCGTAAACGGAACTTTTTTTGCCCGCTCTTTTCCTTCTTTTACTGCTGATATAAATTTAATCTTCAGGTCGTTATTTCCTTCTTTCAAAAGTTCTTTCACGGGAATTTCCCATTTTCTGAACATATTGTCTGTTTTCTTCAGAAGCCTTCCATTCAGATAGATTTCAGAAAAAGTATCAAGACCGTTAAAAATAAGGTCTATATGGTCATTTTGAAGTTCTTTTGATGATATTTTAAAACTGGTCTGATATTCCCAGTCTTCGTTTTCTATCCACTGTACTTTTTTTTCATTTTCATCTTTGAAAGGATCAGGAATGATCTTGTTGTCCATCAGGTCAAGATGTACAGTGCCCGGAATCTTTGCAGGAAGCCATTTCTGTTCCTGCGTGTTTCTGAACTGCCATTTTTCTGAAGAGAGGCTTCGTTCCGTAAGCTGTGCATTCATCATACTTTGAATAAAAAAGAAAGCAAAAAGGATAGATTTATTCATTAAAAGAACGATTAAACGTATTATAATTTGGATTTTAAGTGCGTTTGTCATTCCCAGGAACGAAGGAATTTTTATATTATAATTGAGATTCTTTCACTTCACTCCGCTCCGTTCAGAATGACAGACAGTATTTATATCAGATCTGAGATTTAACTATTCTTCAAAGCAGCAATCTCATCTGGATTGGCAAAAGATCCGCCGTCTGTAATGGCTGAAGAGTGAAAGTAACCGGCATTTGTGAATTCTATAATCTCTTTAATATTTGTTGAGCGAAGTCCACCTCCGACAAGGATTTCTATTCTTCCACCGGAAAGTTCAACCAGTTTTTTAAGGTTTTCCTTACCTTCTGAAACATTGGGTTTCTGGCCTGAGGTAAGGATTGTTTTAAAACCACAGTCAATGACTTTTTCCAGGGAGTCTTCAAGTCCTTCCGCCCTGTCAAAAGCGCGGTGAAAAGTACATGGAAGAGGATAAGCCATCTCTACCAGAATCTTATTGTGTTCCACATTTACCTGATTATTTTCGTCAAGAATTCCAAACACAAAACCATCTACGTTCAAAGATTTCAATTGCAGCAGATCTTTTTGCATTTGTTCAAATTCAGCCTCCGAATAGGTAAAATCTCCGCCTCTTGGCCTGATCATTACAAAAACCGGGATGTTTATTTTTGCTCTGAGGTCTCTTGTTGTTTCAAAATCAGGAGTAGTTCCGCCTTCACTTAATCCATCACACAATTCGATTCTGTCGGCTCCGTTTTCAAATGCAATCATTGCTGATTCCGGGTTGAAGCACGCTATTTCTATTTTTGACATTTTACTTATTTATATTTTGAGATTATTCCTGAGACACATTCGCAATCAGAAAAGAATTGTTTTGTTTTATAACTTCTATTTCAACCGGATATTGTGATTTCAGCTTTTCATCGGAAAGGATTACATCAAATATGAATATAACCGGTTCTGATTTTAAAAGAGGAACAGATTTTAGCACCTGTTCGCACTTTGAAACCTTAATTTCTTCCCAATCCTGACCGGTTATTAGAAAACCACTGTTGATTCCTGCTTTTCTTACATCAAATTTATTTTTCCATTTGTCTTGAAATTCCTTTAAAGTAAGGCTTCCGTCAACATCCATATCGACATTCATCGCATCGGTTTTATAATCGTAATAGTCTTTGGTTGTGATTTTCTGCATTTCCCGGTCCATATTAAGATCTGCTTTGAAGTAATTTTCGATACTTTCTTTCAGCCACTTCTCTACTTCTTTAGCTTCGTTCGGCTTATTTTCAGAGGTTTTAATTTCTTTGGGGAAAGATGCCTGCTGTACCTGTGTTTGAGTTTCTTTCTTTTCTTCTTTGCATGCTGTTACCAGAAATAAAGATGCAATAATCATTCTTTTCATATTCTAAATTTTGGCTAAAGCCATCTGATGTTTTTATTTTTGCAAGCGGGCTAAGCCCGCTCCTATTGAATTTAGATAAGCAAATTATTTCAGAGCAAATTCCGGTTTTTCCAGACGGTTGCCTTTTTGATCGTACACAGCAAAATTAAATCCGTCCTGGATGCAATAGGAGCCATATTCTCCTTTTTTATTTAGGGCAATGAATCCAACCTGGATATCTTTCAGGTTTTTATTCCTTCTTTGAGCTATTTTTACAATTCTTTCCACAGCTTCTTTACAGGCCTGCTGAGGATTTCTGCCCTGTCTCATCAGTTCCACCACCAGATGGGTTCCGACAGTACGGATTACCTCTTCACCATGACCGGTAGCCGTAGCTGCCCCAACTTCATTGTCTACAAATAACCCTGCGCCGATGATTGGTGAATCTCCTACCCTGCCATGCATTTTAAAGGCCATTCCGCTGGTGGTACATGCCCCGGAAAGGTTTCCCTGTGCATCCAGAGCGATCATTCCAATGGTATCGTGGTTTTCAATATTGGCAACCGGCTTGTATTCACTGGTTTTGAGCCATTCTTTCCATTCTTTTTCTGAATCGGGAGTAAGAAGGTTTTCTTTTTTAAACCCCTGGGACAATGCAAACTGCAGTGCACCATCTCCAACCAACATAACGTGAGGTGTTTTTTCCATCACTGCTCTCGCTACAGAGATAGGATTTTTGATATTTTCAAGGCAGGCAACGGAACCTATATTATAATTTTCGTCCATAATACAGGCATCGAGAGTAACCCTACCGTCTCTATCCGGACGTCCTCCATAGCCTACGCTTCTTTCAGTTGGATCTAATTCCACGAGACGAACTCCTTTTTCCACTGCATCGAGTGCTTTTCCGCCTTTTCCCAGAATAGTCCAGGCTTCTTCGTTGGCTTTCAGTCCGAAATTCCAGGTGGAAAGAACGATAGGCTTGCCAACTGTTTTATGGTTTTCAGGTAGTTCTCCGGCCATCAGATCCAGTGGATTTACAGCAAGTGCCAGAGAAGCAGCCGCCGTTTTTTTAATAAAGTTTCGTCTACTTTGCATATTCAGATTTATTTGGCTCCAAATTAGGAATTTTCCCGCTGGGAGAAAAGGAAAAAGACCAGAGAGTGTAACTGTAGTCTTTTACTTTCTTATGTTGATAAGCTGGTTATTCTGAAACGGATTTCTAATCAGCACCGATTTCATCAACGAACAGCCAAGCCTTTGAATCTGCCCCGGGATTTCCGGCAGGAATAATACCTGCATTTTCTATTTTAAGCTTAATGTACTTTGAATTTTGATTTCCCACATTCAGCTTTATTTTTCCTTTTGAGTTCTGAATTTCATCTTTTCCGATCTCTTTAATCATTTTAAAGGCCTTCCCATCATCAGAAACAAAGATTTGTGCGGATTTAGCCAAATGAATCCAGCTTCCTTTATTTTCCAGGGTATTAAAATAGACCTCGGAGAAGTTGGTTTTCTGTCCCAGATCAATGATTGCAACCACATCTTTTCCCTGGAAACCTAGCCATGTTTTACCCAATTGTCTTATGTTTCCGATAATTCCATCCACCAAGGTGAAAGCACCGCCAAAAGAGTAATTTTCACTTGGCTGATGCTCTAAAGTGATCTTTTTTCCTGTTGTTTTCGAAATCCTGAATTCCTGGGAAGAAACCGCACTTTTCAGTTTACCTTCCTCAAAATAGGCCGATTTAACGGTTAAAGATTTTGAAACGGCAATCGGTCCCTGATAAACCTGTGAATTTATGGAAGGCTCCGTTCCGTCTGTTGTATATCTTATTCCTTTAGGATCTTGTGATACAGTAAGCTCGTAAGAGATACCATTCCCTGCAGGAAGTACTTTTCCGGAAATGTTATAAATACTTCTGGCATAGTTCACCTTCATTTTATCCAGAACTTTGAACTGATTGATTACTCTTCCTTCAAATTCTTTATAGTTTTTAGGATCTGCTGTTCCCCATCCTACTTCGGAAAGGGCCATCAGTCTTGGAAATATCATGTACTGCACCTGCTTAAAATCGGTGATGTATTCCGTCCATAGATTGGCCTGAACTCCTAAGATGTATTTTGCCTGTTCAGCATTCAGTTCTTCGGGAACCGGATTATAGGAATAGACTTTGTCCAAAGGGGTAAAACCTCCGAAAGCATTCGGCTCCGATTGAGGATCGCCCTGATAGTGATCGAAATAGCAATAGGCTCCCGGAGTCATTACCGCAAAGTGAGAAGATTTGGCAGCTTCGATTCCTCCATTTACGCCTGTCCAACTCATCACAGCAGCATTGGGAGCCAGGCCGCCTTCAAGGATTTCGTCCCAGCCGATGATCTTTCTTCCTTTGCTGTTGACATATTTTTCAATTCTCTGAATGAAATAGCTTTGTAAGCCGTGTTCATCTTTCAGATTATTCTTTTTAATCAGTTCCTGGCAATGGGCACATTCTTTCCATCTGGTTTTCGGGCATTCATCACCGCCGATGTGGATATATTGTGATGGAAACAGTGCAATAACCTCGTCAAGAACGTTTTCAAGGAAAGTGAATGTTTCTTCTTTCGGACAAAAAACGTCATCAAAAACACCCCATCTTGTAGCTGCTTCAAACGGTCCTTTTGTACAGGCGAGTTCGGGATAGGCTGACAAAGCAGCTAAAGCATGGCCGGGCATTTCAATTTCGGGAACAATGGTAATATGTCTTTGCTGGGCATATTTTATAACATCTTTAATCTGTTCCTGGGTATAGAAATAGGGGCCGTAAGGTTTTCCGTCAAAAGTATTGTCTACGTAAGCGCCAATCATCGATTCCTTACGTTTTGAACCGATCTGGGTGAGTTTCGGATATTTTTTAATTTCAATTCTCCAGCCCTGATCGTCTGTAAGGTGCCAGTGAAAGGTATTCAGCTTATACATCGCTAAATAATCAATATATTGTTTAACCTCGTCCACATTAAAGAAATGACGGCAGACATCCAGGTGCATTCCGCGCCATGCAAATTTAGGCTGGTCTTCAATCCTTAAAGCTGGAATTTCCCTGTCTTCCTTATGTTCTTCAAAAAGCTGGGCCAGGGTTTGAAGAGCCAGAAAATACCCTTGCCTGGTATTGGCAGTAATGAAAATCTTTTTGGGAGAAATGTCAATCGTATATTTTTCTTTATCTTCTTCGGGATGAATTGGAATTTTTGGCTGCGGAAACGGCATATACATCAAATGAATTCCTTCTGTCTTACTGCTGTTCTGAAATTTAATCCCGGACCCCAAACGTTTTTTGAAATATTCTGTCTCTTCTTTTGGTAGTTTGTCATTCAGGATCAGCGTTTCAGGAATAATGAACTTACCTTCCTGCATGGTTACACTTTGAGGATAAGGGATGAGATCAGGTTTCTTCTGAGCATGAAAAACGGTGGAAAAAATAACGGAACACATAAAAAGGAAACGTCGCATTTAAGTATGATTAAGGTTTTAGCTAAGATAATTATTTTCCAAAACTCTTTGGGCATTTAACTTATTAAATAATAAATCATCTAAATTTGCAAAAAAATACAATGAGAAAAAACATTTTATTAGCAGCCGGATTATTATTTTCTATTTCTTCACAGGCTCAACTTTTGGATATTATTAAATCTACCGTTAAAAACAAAACCGGTGTTGATCTTGATAATCCTTCAAAAACTAAAACCTCCACAACCACTTCTACCTCAACTACTACAATTCCAACCCAAAGTTCTCCGGTGAATTTAGGGAGCTTAACTTCTTCCCAAATTTCTTCGGGATTAAAAGAAGCGCTAAGTCTGGGGGTAACTGACGGAGTGAAGAAACTGGCTTTAACAGACGGATTTTTAAAGAATGAAGCTGTAAAGATTTTAATGCCCGAAAAGTTAAGAAAGATTGATACTACTCTTCGTTCTATAGGAATGGGAAGTCTTGCCGATGAAGGGGTAAAATTATTAAACAGAGCTGCTGAGGATGCGGTAACAGAAGCTGCTCCAATTTTCACAAAAGCCATCACCACCATGACGATCACAGATGCCAAAAATATATTGTTGGGTAGTGATAATGCAGCAACCAATTATTTACAAACAAAAACGCAAAGTCAGTTATTTACAGCTTTCCAGCCAAAGGTAAAAGCATCATTGGGTAAAGTGGGTGCAGATACAGTATGGAAAAATCTGATTTCGAAATACAATACTTTCACAGGACAAGCCGTAACAACTGATCTTAATGAGTATGTTACCACTGAAACTATTAATGGTGTTTTCAAAATGGTGGCTGATAAAGAAAGTGGCATCAGAAATACTCCAGCCATGAGGACGACTTCTATTTTGCAAAAGGTTTTTGGGGCGCAGGATGGGAAATAATTCAGCTTTTGAAAAGCTTTAAAATATATAAACTGTTTCATGTTTTGAAGCAGTTTTTCTTTTGTATTGCGTTTTTAATCTGGGATGAAAATTTAGTAGCTTTTCTTTTGTCTTGAAACAAAAGAAACAAAAATTCAAGACTGGGAAAATTCCACTAAAAATAAATGCTGTTCTCTAAAAATTCTAAAACTCGTGCGGATTAGGTACTGTTGCTTCGGTTCGGTATTCATGCCGCACTCAAACAGTAGAATTTTCTTAACGTTCTCAGTATTTATTTTTTTAACGCTCCTTTTTCCTATGTCGGTTTTGTAGTGTTTCATGAGCATTCTTTGAAAAATATTTGAAATTATCTAAATCTTCAGCGATAAAAAATCTGCGTTATCTGCTAAATCTGCGAGCGAAACATTTAATAGCCTTTCTTTCGTCTTGAAACAAAAGAAACAAAAATTCAAGACTTGGAAACTTTCGCTAAAAATAAACGCTCTTCTCTAAAAATTCTAAAACTCGTGCGGATTTGATATTGTTGTATCGGTTCGGTATTCGTGCCGCACTCAAACAGTAGAATTTTCTTAACGTTCACAACATTTATTTTTTTAACGCTCCATTTTCCTAGGTCGGTTTTGTAGTGTTTCATAAGCATTCTTTGAAAAATATTTGAAATTATCTAAATCTTCAGCGATAAAAAATCTGCGTTATCTGCTTAATCTGTGAGAGAAAAACCTTTTGATGTATATTAAAAACGTCATTCAAAGGCATAAAAAAACCTTGTCGGTGACAAGGTTTTTATTTTATTAAAATTGCATTTCAGGAATTTCTCCTTCAATGATCAGATCTGCTTCTGTAGATTGTATAATATGTTCTACTGTAACGCCCGGCGCTCTTTCCACCAGTTTGAAACCAGCTGGTGTAACGTCGAGTACAGCTAATTCGGTTACTACTCTTTTCACACAGTTCACGCCTGTAAGCGGAAGGGTACATTTTTTAAGAATTTTGCTTTCTCCGGCTTTATTTACGTGCATCATCGCAACAATAATATTTTCTGCTGAAGCCACAAGATCCATGGCACCACCCATTCCTTTCACCATTTTTCCGGGAATTTTCCAGTTGGCAATATCTCCGTTTTCTGAAACTTCCATCGCTCCAAGGATAGTAAGGTCTACTTTCTGGCCCCGGATCATCCCGAAACTGAATGCAGAATCGAAAAATGAACCTCCGGGAAGTATAGTAATGGTTTGTTTTCCGGCATTGATGATATCTGCATCCTCTTCTCCTTCGAAAGGGAAAGGTCCCATACCGAGAACTCCGTTTTCACTCTGGAATTCTACGGAAATACCTTCAGGAACATAGTTGGCAACCAAAGTAGGGATTCCTATTCCCAGGTTTACATAATAACGGTCTTTGAGTTCTTTTGAAATTCTTTTGGCAATTTGTTCTTTTGTAAGCATAGTAAAAACTTAGACTGCAATTTAATTCTTTTCACTTGAATACAAAAGGTCTTTATTATTCAAAATTATTAATACCATAAGTCAAAATAATATCTCTAATTTTGCAGCATTATTTATTAAAATGAAAATACTTTTAAGATACCTTAAGCCGTACAAATGGTTAATCGTCATTTCTTTATTACTGGCGGCCATTAATCAGGTTTTTTCTTTGTTTGCTCCGGCCATTACCGGTAATATCCTGGATCAGCTGGTAACGCATCCTAATTTTTTTGATAAGGAAAAGCTTTTACCAAGAAGCCTTAACGAATATTTATATGGAAGTGAAACTTATCACGGTGCCTTTTATTTTTTAGGATTACTGATCGGAACTGCTATGGTGAGCAGAATTGCCAAAGCTTTTCAGGATTATGCGGTAAGTGTGATCACTCAAAAATTCGGTGCCAAAATCTTTACAGACGGTTTGAAGCATTCAATGGCGTTGCCTTATCAGGAATTTGAGGACCAAAGAAGTGGGGAAACCTTGTCTATTTTAACGAAAGTAAGAGAAGATTCTGTAAAATTCATCAATAATTTCATTAATATCTTCTTTGGAATTCTGGTGAGCATTATTTTCGTTTCTGTATATGCTATCCGCTTACATTGGTCGATCATGCCGGTGTATATCTGCGGAATTTTCCTGATTGCATTTGTGACCAATTTGCTAAGCAAAAGGATAAAGAGTATCCAGAAAAACATTGTTTCTGAAACTACCGCTTTAGCAGGAAGTACCACGGAAAGCTTGAGAAATATTGAAATTGTAAAGAGTTTGGGATTAACCAATCAGGAAGTGATCCGTCTGAACAATAATACTTACAAAATTCTTGGCCTTGAACTCAGAAAGGTTAAAAGCATCCGTTCTTTAAGCTTTATCCAGGGTACGATGGTGAATTTCCTTCAACAGCTAATTACCCTGACTCTTCTGTATTTAATTTTTAAAAATATCGTGACTCCGGGACAATATCTGTCTCTGATGTTTTACGGTTTCTTTATTTTCGGACCTATGCAGGAAATTGGCAATATCATTATCTCTTACCGTGAAGCTGAAGCTTCGCTGCAGAATTTTGACCGTTTAATGAAAAAAGATGTGGAAGAGAAGCCTTCTCACCCAAAACAGATCGGGGCTATTGAGGAGCTGGAATTCAAGCATGTTTCTTTCAAACATCAGTCTGCTCAGTATAAGGCTTTAAATAATATTTCTTTTGATGTCAAAAATGGGGAGACCATCGCTTTTGTCGGGCCGAGCGGTTCTGGAAAAAGTACTTTAGTAAAATTGTTGGTTGGGCTTTACAGACCTCAGGAAGGGAATATTTTTTATAATACGATCAATGGAAAAGAGTTTGATTTTGATGAACTGAGAAATCAGATCGGTTTTGTAACGCAGGACACCCAACTTTTTGCAGGAACGATCAAAGAAAACCTTCTTTTTGTGAACCCAAATGCTACGGAATCTGAGCTGGCAACTGCTTTGGAGAAATCGAGCTGTACAGCCTTATTGGAAAGAGCCGAAAAAGGCATCGAAACGGTGATTGGTGAAGGCGGTCTGAAGCTGAGTGGCGGGGAAAAGCAAAGAATTGCCATTGCAAGAGCACTTTTAAGAAGGCCACATTTACTGATTTTTGATGAGGCAACTTCTGCTTTGGACAGTATCACAGAAGAAGAAATCACTTCTACTATAAAAAGCATTTCGAAAGAAAGGGAACAGATTACAGTTCTGATTGCGCACCGTTTAAGTACGATCATGCATGCCGACAGGATTTATGTGCTTGAGCGCGGACAGGTAGTAGAAATGGGCTCTCATGATAATTTAATTGCTGAAAAAGGTTTATACTATGCCATGTGGCGACAACAGATCGGGGAAAGAAAAATGCTCAACCCGCAAGCATAAAAAAAGCGCTGAAAATGATTTCAGCGCTTTTTTATTGTAAATATTCCTGTTAAAAAGTAAATTCTTTTAAACCATTAAGAAGTAATTTAAGGAATGAAGTATAGTGAAGAGAAATCATTCTGATTTTTAAGCTTTATGCTTAATACTCTTAATTACTTATTATATCTTAATGGTTCAAAAATAAAAATTTAAACAAGTTATTGTTAAATTATTCTTTGCTTCTAACTGTTCTCTGCTCTATTCTTTTTTCAAATTTCTCACCCTGGAAGATTCTTTGGATCATAATTCCTGGAATGTGAACCTGGTTGGGATCTAATTCTCCTGGTTCTACCAGCTCTTCTACCTCAGCAATGGTTATTTTTGCAGCACCTGCCATTGGATGATTGAAATTCCTTGCAGACCCTTTAAAAATAAGGTTTCCGGCATGGTCTCCTTTCCATGCTTTCACAATTGAAAAGTCTGCCTTGTAAGCATGTTCCAAAATGTGGGGTTTTCCGTCGAAATCTTTCACTTCTTTACCTTCTGCAATTTCAGTTCCGTATCCTGCAGGGGTATAGAAAGCAGGAATACCAGCCTGAGCCGCTCTGCATTTTTCTGCCAAAGTTCCCTGTGGGGTAAGCTCAACGTCTAATTCTCCGGAAAGCATCTGTCTTTCAAATTCTGCATTTTCACCTACATAGGAAGAGATCATTTTTTTAATTTGTCTTTTATGAAGCAGCAGTCCCAGTCCAAAATCATCAACGCCGGCATTATTGGAAATACATGTTAAATCCTTTACATCGCTTTCTACCAAAGCATTAATGGAGTTTTCAGGGATACCGCAAAGACCGAATCCGCCCAGCATCAAAGTCATTCCGTCCTGAATACCTTCTATGGCTTCCTTTGCATTTTTTACTCTTTTATCTATCATGAAATATTAGATTTTTCTGTCGGTTAAATTTAATAAATTTTCTTGTATCTACAGTATCCGGGAATTTTTTGAATTTATGATGGATTTTCTACATTCAATTATTGCTTTCCCGTGGTCTGAATTTTGGTTATTTAAAACCATCAACATCATAAAATATTATCATATGGAAACGAAAGACATCTCAAGAATTGCTCTCGGTACATTTTTGATCGCCGCAGGAATAAGTCACCTTACTTTTGCAAGAAAAGAATTTCAGGCTCAGGTTCCTGAATGGGTTCCTTTGAAGAAAGACGACACTGTTGTATATTCAGGAATTGCAGAAATACTTTTAGGCACAGCTACAATCATAGCTCCTGAAAAATACAGGAAAACAATGGGAAAAGTGGTGGCAGGCTTTTTTACAGCTGTATTACCCGGAAACATTGCTCAGTACAAAAACAGAAGAGATTCGTTTGGTTTAAATACAGACAACCAAAGATTTGCAAGACTTTTCATGCAGATTCCCTTAGTAACCTGGGCACTTAAATCTACAGACTAAAATAAAGCAGGAATGTTTTCCTGCTTTTACTTCAATTATAAATTTGAAAATATTATTGTATAATAAGTTTCAAAGTAAACAATTTCCTTGAGTGAACTTTCACAAAATACACTCCTTTCGGAAGATTTTCGTTCACCAGAGAAAATCGCTGGTTGTTGATGTTTTTTGATTCATACAAAAGTTGTCCTGATGCTGAAACCAGCTCAATTTTTTCAATCGGGTAATCACTCTTGATGAATGTAGGTTCGCCCGGTTTAGTAGGATTCGGATATAGGATTACATTTTTCTCTGTACTTTTTACCTCTTCTGTTCCCAGAGTTCCGGCTATTACCTGAAATTCCTTTCTGTTGGATACTTCCGTATATGAATCGTTGGTAAACATGACCATGTAATAGTTGCCCGGTGTTGCAGGAAGCGCTGTTCCCTGGATAGTTTTTGTCCCTTGGGTAACTCCGTCAAAGTAAGTATAGGAAACAAAATTATCGTCCGGAGTCTGGATACTTTGAGGATAAATTCCCAGCCAGTCTTTGATAATTCCCGGAGAATCTGTCCAGGAAGCCGTGATGTTTTCGCCCAATGTATAAACAGGTTTGTTGATCCACAGTTCCGTGACAATATCCCCTACTTTAAAGAATACTTTATCTCCGATTCCGGTATATCCGTCTTCCAGCAGATACTGAGCGTAATAATATCCTTTCGGAAGACCTGTAAAATTCAGGGTTCCTGAAGGAGTGGATACATAACTCCATTTAATAGAAGGATTGGTCCCCGGTGTCTGACCCATTTTGTAAATTCCGATCCAGTCTTTTACCAGATTGGGTCCGTTGCTGTAATTGATAACTACCGTTCCTCCTACAGGATAAGTATCAGCTGTAGTCTGCAGTACTACTTTCGGACCTACATAAAAACTTTTTCTTGGGGTAATTTCTGTATAGCCGTTGTTGGCAAAGAATCCTGCGAAATACTGACCTTTATTGGCAAAGCCATTCGGAAAAACAGCTGTTCCTGCCGTCTGGCCGTTTGTATAAAGGAAACCCTGAGAAGTTGTGGTTGCCGGTGTCTGTCCTTTCTTGTAAATTCCTACCCAATCCTGCTGATTTCCCGGTCCTCCGGTATAAGTGGCAGTTATCGCTTCATTTTGAGTATATTCAGTTTTATCTAATGTAAATGTAGGATTGGAAACAACACTTCCTGACACTTCAAACTGCTTTACATCACTCCAGTCGCTCCACTCCAGATTTCGGTCCCTGTAACGAACCTTTACGTAATAAATTCCGTTTGAGATAGAGTTCGCAGCAATGGTTGCTTTTGTGATATCAACTCCCGCGTTTAAGTTTTTAGTCCTGTCCGGTGTTCCGTTTCCGTCTTTTCCGAACCAGTTTTCATAATCACGGTAAAATTCCTTTTCAATAACCGAAAAATTGGATGCTTTACTGATTAAAAACTGTGTGGTATTCAGCAATTCTCCATTTGAAGAGACAAACGCGCTTCCATCCAATGTCAAAGGTAAAGTTACCGGTGCAGAAAAAGTATTGGTAACTGATGGTTTTGAAGGTTTTGGCTGATTTTTATACCTGTGGAAAGTATCTACCAGCTCATTGTATTTTCTGTTGTAAACTCCTCCGATGGAGTAGCATTCTATATCTACTTTTCCGGTCTGCACATCTACTTCCACGATCTGGTAAGTCCAGTCTGTCAAAGTTTTCTGCACGTCATCAAAATCCTGCTCATTCGACATTCCCCAGTACTGGTCCCACGCTGTTCCCCCTGAAATAATCTGGTAATTCGGGGTATCTTTCAGCTGTCCTCTGTGGTATAAATGATGGTGGGCTCCAACATGCATTAAATATTTATTTGAAGTTGTCAGCAACGGTACGGCATTGTTTCTCACCCATGTGGAAATATCTCCTACGTACTGCTCTGCCTGGTATGGTCTGTGACTTAAAGAAATGATCCAGTCCACCGTAGGATCTGCATTGGCTTCATTTAAAATTTGCGAAAGCCATGTCTGTTGTGCCGTTCCCGTATGCTCTGAACTTAAGCTTATAAACAGAACGTTTCCAGCCTGTTGGGCATAATAGTTTTCATTTCCTGAGCTGATATTTTTGTATTTGATTTCATCGATATAGAAATGGGCATAGTAGGAATTCATCCCAAGAGTTCCGTAAGTTTCGTGATTTCCTACCGTTGTCTGAATAGGAAGATAAGGCGATAATTTAATATTCTTTTTAAAATGTACATTTTCATAATGATCCAATGTTCCTACATCCACCTGGTCACCTACCATAAAGGTAAGCGCTATATTATCCGAAGGATCGGAATTCACCCCAAATTTCTGTTTCAGCTTTTTGTATGCATTTAAAGTCAGTGAATCATACCTCGGCTCTGCTTTAATCTGGTTGTCGCCCATGATCAGGAAACGTATTTTACCATCTGCAGTAGCAGCCTGTCCCGGCAAAGGCAGGGTTCTGAAATTATAAATTGCCGACTCGCTGGTTCCTGTTTTTATTTTATAATAATATTTGGTATTCGGCTGCAGGCTGGTGATTTTTGCGGTATGGTAATAATAGTTGTTATTATAGCCGGTATCTGAGAAAATATTGGTTGTTCCCGTAACTGTCACATTCAGACTGGTGGGAGACGTTCCGTAGATTACGGTTGTTTCGTTGTTGGAGGCTGTTTTCCAGTTGACAATCATTGAACTCGGTGTCGGGTTCTGCAGGTAAGGAAACAGCGCCTGCCCGAATGCCATCTGGACGGCAAAACAGAAAAAGAAGAAATAGTGTTTCATAGTCATTTTACTTTTTATAGATTTATCAATCAGGTTTTTAAAAAATGATCTGATTTTTTAATTTCGGGCAAAAGTAAATCTCCTATATAAACTGCGTCAGATGGGAATTTAAAATAACTGTTAATTTTGAGGCAAATCCTAAGTAAAAAATTATAGTTTTTAGCATATTAAATATTTGGTAGAATCAAAAACTATTTTGTATCTTTGCGACCTGTTATTCAACCTCTGACGAAGACCGTGTAAGTTGCTTAGCTTTAACATTTTATTTTATTAAAAATGGATTTATTAAAGTACGTACAAGATCAGTACATTACTAAAAAAGATTTCCCTGAATTCAAAGCAGGAGACACAATTACTGTGTATTACGAGATTAAAGAAGGACAGAAGACAAGAACACAGTTCTTCAAAGGTACCGTTATCCAACTAAGAGGTACAGGAGCTACAAAAACATTTACTATCAGAAAAATGAGTGGTGATGTAGGCGTAGAAAGAGTATTCCCAATCAACATGCCTGCACTTCAGAAAATTGAAGTTGACAGAAGAGGTAGAGTTAGAAGATCTAGAATTTATTACTTCAGAGACCTTAGAGGTAAAAAAGCTAGAATCAAAGATGCTGCTTACAAGAAAAAGTAATTCAGACAACAATACATACGAAAAGAGACTATCTGCTACAGGTAGTCTCTTTTTATTGATCTCTATTTTATAAAATCATACAGCGCACTAAAAAACTTTGGATACACCTCTATATGTGGAAGATGCCCCACATTTTCAAGTTCCACCAGTTTTGAACCAGGAATTTCCTGCTGGGTCTTTTTTCCTAATTCCTGATACTGTCCCATTTTCGGCTGCAGATCTTTAGGTGCCCTGTCCTTTCCTATTGCTGTTCTGTCCCTTGTTCCGATAATCAGAAGTGTTGGGGTTCTGATATTTTTAAATTCATAGCAGACAGGCTGATTATAGATCATATCTGAAGTTAAAGCCGCATCCCAGGCCACCTGCGGATAATCTTTATGCAAAGTCCACCCTGCAATAAGATCGAGCCACGGCTGATATTCTTCTTTCCATTGATTATCATAATAGAATTTTAGCTGATAGGTTTTATAGGTTTCAGCAGTATTTTTAAGCTCAGACTGATACGCCTGATCTATAGTCTGATAGGCAGCAAACGTTTTATAATCTTCCAGACCAATAGGATTCTCGAGAATCAGTTTCTGAACTTTTTCAGGATAAAGAAGGGTAAATCTTGCAGCGACCATTCCACCCATTGAGTGTCCCAAAACTATTGTTTTATCAATCCCCAGCTTATCCAGTACCGCTTTTGTGTTTTCAGCAAGCTGGGAAAAAGAAAACTGATAGCTTTTAGGTTTTGAAGATTTTCCAAACCCAATCTGATCCGGAATAACCACCCTGAATCCTTTATCCGAGAGGTCTTTTGCCGTCTTTTCCCAATAGGCTCCGTTAAAATTCTTTCCATGAAGAAGCATGATTGTTTTTCCATTGGACTTCTGCGGCTGAACATCCATATAGGCCATTTTAAGTACATTGTCCTGCGATTTAAGATCGAGAAAATGAACTTCGTAAGGATATTTATATTCGGACAACATAGCATCCAGAGGTTTTATCTGTGAAAATAAAAAAGCTGGCGCCACGACAAGCATAATACCTGATGTTATCTTTTTGAAATTCATATGACGTTTTATTTAAAGTAATAAAATTAAAAAAACCGCTTCAAAAGAAACGGTTTTATATTATAATGTTTAGTTAATTATTTAAGCAATTTCCACTACTTTCAGTTCCTTTTTGGATGGCAGATTCATTAAAACAATGGCAAAAAGAATCAGGGCAATCCCTATCCATTGCACCCATAAAACTTTTTCACCCAATAAAATAAAGGCCATGGTTACAGACACCGGAAGCTCTAAAGATGAAACAATACTTCCTAATCCAAGCCCCGCATTCGGGAACCCGATATTAAACAAAATAGGCGGAATGATAGTTCCAAATAGGGCCAGAACAAATCCGTATGTCCAGAATATTGAATAATTAAATGAATGAATATGTTCCGTATTCTCTGTGAAATTAAGGTATACTAATTTTAATCCTTCTGAATATAAAGGTCCGATCTGGGCAAAAAACAGGAATGTCATGACCACGACCGCTCCCCCGCAAAGCATAATAATACTTTTCCTGAACACAGGAAGATGGGTTGCCAGCGTATTGGATGTAAACATAGTCATCGTATAGGATGCCGCAGCCATTAATCCCCAAAAAACGCCGTGCCAGTCGAGCTCAATATCCATATTAACCAGATTTGTAGCCAGTATAGTTCCTACAAGCACAATAATTACAGAAATTACTTTTCTCGCATTGGGTAGTTTTTTTTCTTTTATACTTTCCACAACAACACTGAACCAGACAGACTGCATCAGCAGCACAATGGCTATAGAAACATTAATATACTGAACGGCAATGTAATAGAAAAGACTGGTACAGCCTAAAGATGTTCCGGCAAGAAGCAACATTCTTACTTCCCTGGCACTTGGTGATGACAATTTCTGCTTTGATGTAATAGTCTGGATAAAATTCAGGATTAAAAGACCTACAAGTCCTAGTAAAAACTGTGAAGTAGTGACTTCTGATGTTGTAAAACCATCATGATAAGCCATTTTCACAAATGTTGCCAGCATTCCGTATATACTGGCCCCGATCCCTACGAATAAAACTCCCTTGAGTATATTTTTCTTCTTCATAATTTTTTTAACAGCCCGCAAAGTTACAACATAATAATTGAAATTACCGGAGACGTCAATATGATAGATAAATAAAATCGCCGCAAGCTTTGCTTGCGGCGACTCTCTGATTGAGATTATGTAAATTATTATTTCTTAACAATTACTTTGGAAGTAGCATCTATACCAAGACCCTTAACTTTTACCATATAGGTTCCGTTTACCAGGTTACTTGTAGAAACTGCTTTTTTAGCATCCGGTGAAATTTTATCTTCCGAAGAAACCAGTTTTCCAGACATATCATAGATTTCTAAACTTACCTTTCCGATAGTACTGCTTGGGAAGTTGATGAAGAATTCATCTTTAGCAGGATTCGGATAGATCGAAATTTTGTTTTTAGCAATATTTACTTCTTCTGTTGAAAGGGCAGAACAACCTTCAGGAAGCGTAAAGCTTTCAGTCTGGTCATTGATGTTGTTTGCAAGACCTGCTGAAGCTCCTGTCCCCAAACCTCTTTTTGCAAAAACCCTCCAAATCATACATTTATCAACTCCTCCTGTTGTAGCAAGCTCAGCCTGAAGGATAGCATCTCTTCCGCTAATGAAAGTAGGATAACATGGCTGTAGTTTCAAAGCATCTGTTACCAATTGAAGTACTCTTGAGCTTCCACTTGTAGTATTTGCAGTTACATCAGAAGAGTATCCGTACTTAGCAACATATTGCCAGTGAAGATCCCAAAGCATGGTTGCCCATATAAACCCAATGGAGTGAACATCCGGAACAATCTGTCCGCTAGAATTTGTATATTCCATTCCATTGGTATCTGTGTAGGTATAATCATTGATTGCAAAATCAGGAGAATATTTTGCCGGTCTGATTCCCCCTCCGCTAGTTGGCTGTCCCACCGCATATGTCCCGGTACCTCTTGGAACAGAAGCGTTATCTCCTGACTTGTTCGTCAACATTAGGGCAAAAAAGTCTGACCATCCTTCTCCCATTTGTTCTTTATCTACTGAAGAGTTAAGACACCCAACGCTGGTTCCGGTAAGACGAGTAGAAATTCCATGTCCGTATTCATGAATTACAATACCATTATCAAAGCTTCCATCTGGTGTTATAGCAGTAGCTGGATCATTTTTTAAAGTTACATTTACTGTTGTGCTCGCCAGCTGACTCTTAATATATTCTCCTTCGGTATTTGTAATTAGAACGGAAGGAATTGTAATTGTAATATCATCTCCGGACATTCCACCAATCGTATTACCATTAGCTGTATTATTGTAAATAATAACAGCATTAGCCCCTGCATTCTGTGCATTTTTAACCTTCACAGTAAAATTACAGTTCCCTCTTTCGACTAATCCGATTTTTCCGGTAAGCGAACCTGCAGGTATAGCAGTACATCCATCTAATACGGATGATAATTGAACATTCCCGGTCACACCCGTAGCATTTAAAGGACTACCAAATTGAGCAGTTCCTGCAGCCGGCTGTCGTGGTATAGCAGAGCTTGGTGCATTATAGAAAAATATTCTATTCACTGTACCCCACATATACATTTGCATTCTTGGCTTAGATCCATCTGACGGTGTAGAGAAATTTGCATTATTAGTTCCTCCGCCATCCTGTGCTTCGGCCTGTACATAATCATTTCCTGCACCACCTAATCCAAAGTTTGTATTCTGAAAATTTTTGGCGGCAGGAGTAAAGCCGAACTTATAGAAAATATCGTGTACTTTATTGTTTACATAAAATAAGTTGGTAATCGATGCATTCTGATTACTGGATTGATCTGCATTAATACTAAAAGGAAAGTCAAAATTTCTGGAAGATCCGCCATCAGGAGAAAACCCGGCAATATTTGCTGCTGCTGTGTCTTCATATGCATAAACATTATTTCCTCTGGTAGTAGTATATCTTGTAGTACCGTCATAATGCCATCCTTCAGGAGATGCCTGAAGAGTCCATGGATTACTCACGATAGATCTTGATCCGAAAGTAGGCGCTTCAAGAGGTAAAGGGAAAACGTTATACGAAGCATTATCAGGTGCTAAGAAAGAAACTGCAGACTGCGAAGTTTTATTAAGAGGTCCTACGAATTCGTTATTTGCATGAGAATGATAATGGGAATATGCATCATGATGGAAATTACAGGATAAATTTAAATCTTGCTTATGTAAGATTTCTCCATTAGAAGCATCAATAAGAATATTCCAATAACTTGGAGAAGCTGGTTCCGGAACAGAAAATTCATAAGCCAGTTTCAAGTTTTCAGCATCTTCTACATATACCAGTCTCTGCTTGGCAAATTTACCGTCTGCAGGATCAGCATCGCTAAAACCAAGGACAGGATAATTTTCAATTTGTGACTTTCCAAGATTCTGTGCAATTTTCTTTAAAGCAGCAGTTTTAGTTACAGAAGCGACAGAAGTCGCAGCCGATTTATAATCTTTTAAAAAAGTATCTGTATAATAAATAATTTTATTATCTCTTACAAGTATTGTCCCTCCTGCATTGTATACAGGAAGCCCGTTAAATGTTTGTTGGAATTTTACAACATTTCCATTTAATGACCGTGATTCATCTACATTATCAATGATAAAGTTGACAAGATCAGACTTCTTATATTCTCTAATCTTGTTTTGAGAAATATAATCTTTAATTAATCTCTCGTTATCTTGTCCAAAAACAATGGAAGGAAAGATTGCAGATATTGCAAACAAAAGGGGTAAAGCTACTTTTTTCATATATATTAATAAAGCCGCTAATTTACAAATAATTCACAATTAATATAATTTTTTAATTATTATTTTAAAAAATAAATTATTTTAACAATAAAACTCTCATTATAAGGATTTTTATCATTTCCGTAATCAGCCTGTAGCAAGCTTTTTCATAAGATCATCATATCGAAGATAATGTTTATCAATTATTATAATCGCATGAGGCAAATGATAATTTCCAAGAATAAGGAATAAAAAAAGCCGCTCAAATGAGCGGCTTCATATTATCAATGGTTCAAAGACTATTTACCTTCTTCCATTTTTCTTTTCAATTCTGCTAATGCATCGATATCTCCAAGAGTTGATCTTTCTTCGTTGTTTGAAGAAGAAGATGTATTATTAGATCTGTTGTTGGAAGATTCTCTTACGTTTTTCTTCTCTTCGTCTCTAAAAATACCAGTATGAGATACTACTACTCTTTTGAATTCTTTGTTGAATTCGATTACTTTGAAGTCAGCCTCTTCACCTTTCTTGATTTTAGATCCATCTTCTTTCTCTAATAATCTTGATGGGCAGAAAGCTTCTACTTCAACGTCTTCAAACTGTACAGAAGCTCCTTTATCGTGAACTTCTACAGCTTTACCAGCGTGGATAGTACCTTCAGCATATTTAGTTTCGAATTTATCCCAAGGGTTTTCCTGAAGTTGTTTGTGACCTAGAGATAATCTTCTAGCCTGGATGTCAAGTTCCAGAACTACAACATCTAATTTATCACCAACTGCACAGAACTCAGATGGGTGCTTGATTTTCTTAGTCCAAGAAAGATCAGAGATGTAGATTAATCCGTCGATACCTTCTTCCAACTCTACGAATACACCAAAGTTAGTGAAGTTTCTTACAGTTCCTACATGCTGAGATCCTACCGGATACTTAGCTTCGATGTTTTCCCATGGATCTTTAGATAACTGCTTGATACCAAGAGAAATTTTTCTTTCTTCTCTGTCTAATGTTAATACTTCAGCTTCTACTTCATCACCTACCTTCACGAAGTCTCCTGCAGATCTTAAGTGAGTAGACCAAGACATTTCAGAAACGTGGATTAATCCTTCTACACCTGGAGCGATTTCTACGAATGCACCATAGTCAGCAAGAACTACTACTTTTCCTTTTACTTTGTCACCTACTTTCATGTCAGCAGAAAGAGCATCCCAAGGGTGAGCCTCTAATTGCTTCATACCTAACTGGATTCTTGTCTTCTCATCATCGAAGTCAAGGATAACCACTTTTACAGTCTGTCCGTCTTCAAGGATTTCAGATGGGTGGTTCACTCTAGACCAAGAAAGGTCTGTAATGTGGATCAATCCGTCTACTCCTCCTAAGTCGATGAATACACCGTAAGAAGTAATATTCTTAACAGTACCTTCAAGAACCTGACCTTTTTCAAGCTGAGCGATGATTTCTTTTTTCTGACCTTCGATATCTGCTTCGATCAATGCTTTGTGAGATACTACTACGTTTTTGAACTCAGGGTTGATTTTTACAACTTTGAATTCCATAGTTTTACCTACGAACTGATCGTAATCTTTGATTGGCTTAACATCAATCTGAGAACCTGGTAAGAATGCTTCGATTCCGTGTACGTCAACGATCATACCTCCTTTAGTTCTAGACTTAACAAAACCGTTAACGATTTCTCCAGTTTCGTGAAGCTCGTTTACTCTATCCCAAGCTTTAAGCGTTCTTGCTTTTCTGTGAGATAATTGTAATTGACCAGTTTTGTCTTCTCTTCTGTCAACCATTACTTCTACATCATCACCAACTTTCAATCCTGGGTTGTAACGGAATTCGTTAAGAGAAATAACACCTTCAGATTTGAAGTCGATGTCAACGATAGCTTCTTTATCAGTTAATCTTACAACTTTACCGATGATAACGTCGTTATCATTAAGGCTGCTTAGAGATCCGTTGTAGATTTCTTCTAAATCGCTTTTTTCTTTTCTCGCATCTGCATCAAGACCTGATTCGAATGAATCCCAATCAAATTGTTCCGGTGCTACGTTTTGGTTTAATAAAACCTCTGCTGAATTTGTCTCTTTTGACATTTTCTAATAAAATTTGTATTCCTTCTTTTTTAACGGTCTGAATAAATGCGGATTAAAAAATACGGAAGTAATTAATTATAAGTAATTTACTCTTCAAACCTTTTGCCACAAAAGTGGGTGCAAAGATAAGGATTTTATTTGAAATTAGCAAGGCTTTTCTGTTTGCTTAATTATCCATTAAATTACTGAATGTCAGTATTTAATATTATTAAAAGATTCAAAGATTAAAAATTAAAAGATTGAAGCATGTTGATATTCTCCAAGGCTGCACCCTAATCCCTAATCCCTAATCCCTAATCCCTCTTACCTGCTATCTGCCACCCAAATTCACTACCTTTGCACTATGGAACTACAATCAATTTATCAGAAACTGCAGATTCAGGACATGAATCAGATGCAGAAATCCACCTATAAAACGACAGAAAACAATACAGATGTTGTGTTGCTCTCCCCTACAGGCTCAGGTAAAACGCTCGCTTTTTTATTTCCCATTCTTCGTAACCTTAAAAAAGATGCTTCCGGAATCCAGGCTCTGATTTTAGTTCCGGCAAGAGAGCTGGCATTGCAGATTGAGCAGGTTTTCAAATCGATGGGGACGGATTTTAAGGTTTCCGTATGTTACGGCGGCCATGATAAGAAGATTGAGGTCAATAATTTAATTGAAGCTCCGGCAGTTCTTATCGGCACTCCGGGACGCGTAGTTTACCATTTAAGAAACAATAATTTTGATCCTAAAACCATTCAGACATTGGTTCTGGATGAATTCGACAAAGCTTTGGAACTGGGTTTTCATGAGGACATGGAATTTATTACCGGATCATTAAAAGGGCTTTCCCAAAGAATTTTAACCTCAGCAACAGCCATGGATGAAATTCCGGCATTTACAGGATTAAAGAATGAAAAGATCATTAATTTCCTGAAATTAAATGATGTAAAACCGGATATCCAGCTGCGAAAGGTAATGACCATTCCTGAGGAAAAACTGGATACTCTTTTTCATTTAATATGTAAAATAGGAAACAAAAGAACACTTATCTTCTGCAATCACCGTGAAGCTGTTGACCGTATTTCCGAACTTTTAAGAGAAAAAGGAATTGCAAGGGAAACTTTCCACGGAGGAATGGAACAGGATGAAAGAGAACGTGCCCTTCTGAAATTCAGGAATGATTCTGCAAGGATTTTAATAACTACAGATCTTGCTTCCCGCGGTCTTGACGTTCCTGAAGTGGAATCTATTGTCCATTATCAGCTTCCTCCCAAAGAAGACGCTTTCATTCACAGAAACGGCCGTACCGCAAGGATGAATGCTAAAGGTTTTGCCTACCTTATCATGACTGAGGATGAAAATTTCCCGTTCATTAAAAGCAATACTCCTGAAGAAAGTGTAACAGGTTTCAATAAGGTTCCGGAGAGAACTCCTTTCCAGACGATCTACATCAGTGCCGGGAAAAAAGATAAAGTAAATAAGGTGGATATTGTAGGATATCTTATCAAGAAAGGAGAATTGCAAAAAGAAGACATCGGCATTATTGAAGTAAAAGATACAACTTCTTATGTGGCGGTTGCCAGAAATAAAACCGTTGCTGTTTTAAAGAAATTAAGTAATGAAAAGCTGAAAGGCAAGAAAGTGAAAATGGAAATTGCCTATTAATTAAAGAACATCAGATTAAACAAAATTCAGATATGAAAATTAAAACATTCATTGCAGATGCCTTTACTGACCAATTATTTAAAGGAAATCCCGCTGCTGTATGTATTTTAAAGGAAGCTATTCCTGAAGAAAATATGATTCAGATTGCTAAAGAATTCGGCTTTTCAGAATCGGCATTTGTCATTCAAAAAGGGCCTGCTGATTTTTCTATCCGTTACTTTTCTCCCGTTACTGAAATTCCGTTATGCGGGCATGCTACGATGGCTTCTGCGAAAGTTTTGTTTTCGGAATATCCGGATCTTGATACCTTAACATTTAAAACTCAGTTTGGACATATTCTTGAATTGAGAAAGAACAATAACCAGATAGAAATGGTGTTTCCTGTACATGAAACCGGGAAATCCCCGTTTCCTGATGATTTAAAAAATGCAATAGGAATCCAAAACATCATCAATTGCGAATACAATAAGGATCACAATATTCTGATGGTGGAAATAGAAAGCAGTAAACAGCTGGAAGAGCTAAGCCCTGATTTTGCGGCATTAAAGCAGATCAAAACCACAATCAGCGGGGTTCTGGTAACCGCACCCTCTGCAAGAACCGGATACGATTTCGAATACCGTTACTTCTGGCCATGGTCAGGTTCCAATGAAGATCCTGTGACAGGAGGTGTACAAAGCTTTTTATGCAAATACTGGTCTTTGAAGCTGGATAAAAAAATCCTCAACGCTTTCCAATGCTCTGAGCGTACAGGAAGCATGGAGGTGGAATTGAAAGGAGATCAAACAATAATAAGAAGTAATGCGGTGATATTCCTGGCCGGTGAAATGGATCTGATAACTGATTAAGTTGTCAATACTGCATTGTCTGAAAAGTCAGAAAATTATCTCTGTTTTTGCAGGCTATAAATAAAAAAATAGCTCATGAAAAGGATTCTTTCATGAGCTATTTTTGTAATATCCAATAATCTTACTTTACTCCTTTTACCTTCGTCGGAAGAGTATAGACAGATTTCGAAGCTGTAATGAAAAGCACGTCATTATTTTCTCCTCCAAAGGTTACATTAGAAGTCCAGTCTTCCTGGATAGGAATATGATAGATTTTCTTTCCGTGACGGTCGAAAACATGCACTCCTTTTCCGGTTAAATAAAGATTTCCATGTTTGTCGAGTGTCATACCGTCTGAGCCCATTTCACAGAAGAGTCTTTTCTCTGACAGTTTCCCTTCTCCCAGGATATCGTATACATAAGTTTTTCCTGCATCAATATCTGAAATATAAAGCTTTTTAAATTTTTCACTTCCTACAATTCCGTTAGGCTGCACAAAAGTTTCGAGTTTAACGGTTTTGCCTTCTTTTGTCCTGTAGTAAAGACTTTTATGAGGAATTTCCTGCTTAAAATCTACCCAGTAGTCCCTTTCATACAAAGGATCCGTGAAATACATTCCTCCGGAGGCATCATTCCAGATATCATTGGGCCCGTTCAGTCTTTTCCCCTCAAAGCCTTTCAGGATTACTTCTATCTTCTTATCTTTTGAAATTTTCCAGATCTCACCCTGATCATCGGAACAGGTAATGAGATTTCCATCCTTATCAAAATGAGTTCCGTTTGCCCGGCCTGTTTTTCCTAAAAACTCAACAATTTTATTGGTTTTCCAGTCCCAGTAATAGATTTTATCATTAGGCTGGTCAGTGAAATAAACATTTCCCTGCTTATCTGAAGACGGTCCTTCTGTAAAACTGAATTGTTCTGAAACCTTCGCCGGCTGTACATCTTCATAAAACATATTGCTATAATTTACTGATTGACAGTTTATCAATGCGAAAACCAAACCAATTATACCCAGGCTGCGTATCTTTTTCATTCCTCCTTTATTTAAAAAACTGCAAGTTACAACATCAGCCATAAGATTCAAATACATTTACTCATTTTGATATAATAAAAATCAAAACATAAAATGTCCCAATTGTCCTATTTTTGAAGCAGATGGTATTAGTTCAAAAATACTTTTATCAAGACCTTTGCTACGGTAAGATCAATACTTTTTTTCCTTTTTAAAACTGACTGAAAAACCGTTTGATCCGACCTCTAATATCCCCTTAATACTTTTTCAACTTAACCCAAGTAACACAATGAGCGCAGAATCAAGCAGCGATAAATTGATAGAATCCGAAAATGAAACATTCAGAAATTCGGTAGGAACCATGGATGAAACGGGAAAACGAAAATGGGTCTTTCCCAGAAAACCAAAAGGAAAATATACCAACTACAGAAATTATGCAAGCTATTTCATGCTGGCTGTATTTTTCGGGCTGCCGTTTGTAAAGATCAATGGTAATCCATTTCTCCTGATCAATGTAATCGACAGAAGGTTTTTTATCCTTGGACAGCCCTTTTACCTTCAGGATTTCTTTATTCTTGCACTGGGGGCAGTAACTTCAGTAATTTTCGTCATGCTGTTTACGGTTGTTTTCGGGAGGATATTCTGCGGATGGCTGTGCCCTCAAACGCTTTTTATGGAGATGGTATTCCGTAAAATAGAATACTGGATAGAAGGAGACAGAAATAAGCAGATGAAATTGGACAGACAGAAATGGGACGCTGAAAAAATCAGAAAAAGAATACTGAAATGGTCTGCCTTTGCCTTCATATCCTTACTTATCGCCCACTTCATGTTCATGTACATTGTAGGATATGAAGAAGTATTCCGGATTATGAAGGAAGGTCCGGAAGCCAATTCGGTAAAATCCCTTGTGATGATATTCTTCACGATGACATTTTATTTTGTGTTTGCATGGCTCCGCGAGCAGGTTTGTACCTTGGTTTGTCCATACGGAAGGCTTCAGGGTGTATTGATCGACAAGCAGACCATCAATGTGTATTATGATTTCAAAAGAGGGGAAAACCGTTCGAAATGGCGAAATAATGAAGACAGAAAAGCTGCAGGAAAGGGAGACTGTATCGACTGTCATCAGTGTGTGGTTGTATGTCCTACAGGTATTGATATCCGAAATGGACAGCAGCTGGAATGTGTCAACTGTACAGCCTGCATCGATGCCTGTGATGAAGTAATGGATAAAGTAGGGCTTCCTAAAGGGTTAATCCGTTATGCCACAGAAGCAGAAATTGAAAACCAGGAATCATTCAGGTTCACCTCAAAAATGAAGGCTACTACAGTATTTCTGGCCCTGTTAATCGGATTTTTAGGATTCCTGATGTATGACCGAGGTTCAATGGAAGCTAAATTCATCAAGCCGGCAGGTTCCACATTTTTTATTAAAGACGGTAAGATTACGAATACTTTTATTTATACTCTTTTAAATAAGTCTAATGAAAAAAAGGTTCTTACTATCAAAGTCATGACTCCGGCCAATGCAGAAATTACTTATTTCGGCTCAGAAAAAATCATCCTGAAAGGCGACCAGATTTTAAAAGGAAATATCAATATTACGTTCCCTGAAGAAGACATTAAGTTTTCCAAGCAGAATATGGTCATTGGCGTCTTTGATGAAAAAGGAGAAATGCTGGATTCGTTTGAAACTACGTTTGAGGGGCCTTTTAAGCTTTTGTTGTGATACGGGATACGGGATCCGAGATGCGGGTTACGGGTTACGGGATTCGCGGTGGTTGGATTAGAGTTAACAGGTACGGGATTAAATATTAAACCTTGAACCTTGAACTTTAAACTTTTAAGCCTTATATTTTCTCATAAACTGCGTAGGAGTCATTCCGGAGCTTTTCCGGAATACTCTTACAAAGTAGGAATATTCTTCATAGCCAAGCCGGAAAGCAATTTCCACAAGGCTTTCATCGAGGTATATCAGCATCCTTTTGGCTTCCAGGACTACCCTTTCGGTAATGATGTCGGTGGCAGTTTTCTGCACAACAGACTGGGTAATCCGGTTGAGGTGTTTGGGGGTAATTCCCAGTAAAGATGCATAATATGAAATGGATTTCTGCCCGGTAAAATGCTGCTCTATCAGGTTTTCAAAGTCCTGATAATGTTTAAAATAAGAAAGACTGGCAGAAGAAGCATGTATATCATGATCTTTTGAAAAAAGTCTTCCTGCATTGATGAAAATTTGGGACATCAGGGAAAGACTCAACCCTTCCTTCATTAGATTCTGGGAATGGAACTCTTCCCCCAATTCCAGAAACAGCCGGTTTATTTTTTCCAATTCATCAATATTCAACTGCAATTTCCTGGGAAATGACACCGAACCGAAAAACGGAAAATTTCTCAGTTTCTGGTTGACATAATGCATTTCATAAAATTCCTGTGAACAAAAGAAAATATATCCGTCAATATCTTCCGAAAGCTCCCAGCTGTGGACCTGTCCCGGAGAAAGAAAAAACAGACTTCCTTCTGAAACATCATACCTCTGAAAATCGATCTCGTGAATGCCTGTCCCTTTGGTAAAAAGAACAGCAGCATAGAAATCGTGCCGGTGCGGCTTTTCAATATGCCGGTGCCCCACCACCAGATGCTCCTTCATAGTATTGAAATAGAAATCCGAGGTATTCCTGCCGGACTGAAAAAGTTCAATATGAAGAACAGAGATAGGATTCATTGCTGTTTATAAACCAGTGTAAATATATTGTAAAAAGAGGTAAAACACAACCGAAAAAGGATAGCCAATAAAAAGAATTCCCTTCTACAGAACATTTGCAGAGATAATACCGGTGCATATTTGCATCCGAGTTCAAAAAATTTTTATCTTTGACTTTTAGGATTTGTAAAATGAAAATAAATTTACCTGACAAACTGTATTATTCCATAGGAGAAGTGGCCAAAGCTTTTGATGTAAACACTTCTCTGATACGGTATTGGGAGCAGGAATTCCCTATCATCAAACCTAAAAAAAACAAAAAAGGGAACCGCTACTTTACTCCTGAAGACATCAAGAACCTGCAGATGATCTACCATCTGGTAAAGGAAAAAGGATATACACTGGATGGGGCAAGAATCGCCTTAACCACCAACAGTAAAATTTCCGAAACGGTAACCCTCATTGACCGTCTTGAATTTATAAAAGCTGAGCTTCAGAAACTGAAAGCTTCGCTGGCAGATAAAGACTCAGAATAATTTTATAAAATTTGCCACTAATTTCACAGATTTGCACGAATGATTACGGGTAAATATGATTGCACATAAATGTTAACAATTTGCATAAAATCTAACATAAATATTTGTGCAAATCTGTGAAATTAGTGGCTAAAATTCTATACATTCTTCCGTATTAAAATCATTCCACATTTATCATATGAATTATTCTTTATTAAGTTTTCATCTTAATAAGTATCAATTTGTATACATCAATGGTTTATTTTAAGGATATTCACATAATATTTGTATCAATATTTCTTCAAATAATTCTATACAACTATGTACACAGGTTTAATTTAAAAATCATTTAAATGAATTTATTGTATAAAACTGTCCTTTTTGTATCTCCTCATTGCTTCAACTTATTTTTATCGATAAGTTTACTTTATGATGAGAAAAAACTATTACCATAAGCTTGCATTCATGGGAATGCTGCTGATTATTCTGTTGGCTTTCCAAAAACATACCAGCAGAGAAAAAGAAAATTTTCCGGAGATTAAATTCATTACAGAGCATTCTGTTTCTCCAAATCTGACTGATTTTGATCCTAATGACCTGGATAAAATGCAATGGAAACATTTAGGATTTTCAGAGAAGCAGGTTTCTACTATCCTTAATTACAAAAAAATTGTAGGCGGTGAATTCAAGTCGAAAAAACAATTAAAAAAATGTTATGCAATTTCTGCTGAAAAATTCGCAGAACTGGAATCTTTCATCCTCCTTCCGGAAACTGCAAAAGACGGCCATTTTGAAAAATCCATTAATGAAAAGAAAGCAATTACTGTTTCAAAAAAATTCAATCCTGACAGGCTTTCTTCTTCAGAGTGGATGAAGATGGGTTTCAGCGAAAAGCAGGCTGAAGCTATTTTAAAATACAGAAATTATTTAGGCGGAAGTTTTATAAGTAAGGAGAAATTCAAAGAATGCTTCATCATTTCTGAGGAGAATTACAGCAAGCTTGAGCCTTATTTGCTGTTACCGATGAAAACGCCTGATGATTTTAGACGCACAGATAGTCATTATGCTGTAAAGCCGAAAATCCAATACCATTCATTTGATCCCAACTTTTTAGATCTTAATGGATGGAAAGCCCTGGGATTCTCTGAAAAGCAGGCTGGCACAATTGTTAACTACCGTGACAGAAATCTCAGGGGAAGTTTTAAATCCCTGGAAGATATACAGAAGTGTTTTGTTATTTCCGCTGAAAAATTTCAGGAACTAAAACCTTATATTAAGCTTGCCCCAACAGCAAATCAGGTTCAAAAACAGGAAACCGATTTCTCAAAAACCGACCTTAATATCATTACGTTTAAACAATTGCTGGAATTCGGACTGGATGAAAAAAGTGCCGGATCCATGATCGGTTTTAGAAAAAAACTGAGAGGCTTTGTCAATAAACAACAGATTTTAGACACCTATAATATTGATAAAAATCTGGTTCAAAAATTAATTTCTATTGCCCCGCTGGATGCTTCAAATGTCCCTAAATATAGCTTAACAGAAGCTCCTGAAGAATGGCTGAAAGATCATCCCTACTTCAAATATTCTGCTGATAAAATCATATTCTACCGGACTACCTACACGGATGACAAGAAAATCCTAAAGCTTTTAAAATTAAAGCCTGAGTACGAAGAAAGAATGAAATTATATTTAAAATAACTGAAAACTCCATAATAAAAACCACCCAAAATAATATCTGCTATTTTGGATAGTTTTTAATCTGACATATTATTTTAAGTTTTAGTGATGCATATAGCTGCTTGGACCATTGGTTCCTTCAATGGATTCAGGCAGTATTCCATATTTGTTCCGTAAATCGATGGTCCCTAATGTTTTCCCGGTCTGAATTTCAATAACACTGATAGTGCCGGAATTTAAGTTTGGAATATCCAGCAGGTTATTTTGTACTGCTACCACTTCTTTTCCTTTTTTGGTTTTAAAGAAAACCATATGATGGGCTCCTTTATCTGCGGTAAGGGTTTTTAAAAGCTTTAGCTGGGGAAGGTTACTTATATCAAAAACCAAAACTTTTCCGGGATCTGCAAAACTTACATAGAGCCTGCTGTTATCATCGATGTACATTTCGAGTGTCCAACCTAACCCCTGTGTACTTCCGTCAAATATCTTACTAAAAGCATCATACTTCTTGGTGGTGGCATTGTATGGAGCAATCCAGATATCACCACCCAACATTGTCGTTGCAAGGGCATATTGTGGAAATTTTCCACGAAGTAATAAAACCTCAACTGGGGCAGACAGATCTGCGGGCGAGTCTGCAACTTGATAGGTTTCCTTTATTTCATAAGTATTCAGATCCAATAAAGTACAGGTATTTCCCATTCCGGTAGTAAGATCCGGATGAATGGTTGAAGTGACCATCATTAATCCTTTTTCCTCATTAACAGATATACCATGCGGGTACATTATAAATTGGTTCGGATTGGCTTGAATCGGAGCTTTAATAGTTTTGATAAGCTGGTTGTTATTTGCATTAAAAACTCCTATACTGCCGTCTCTCGGTCCTCCTGCTCCTCCCATAAAAGTCATAAAGTATCTTCCATCATTGGTAAAAAATAAATTTTCTCCTACTGTATTCTCACCTGTATCAATAGGTGTGGCATCAACTAATTTTGGCTGTCCGGTTTTATCTTTCTCCGTTTTTATCTGGTAGAGATAATTACCTCCTAAAGCAGTGGTATATAATTTATTTGCATTTTGATTATAATAAAGATGGTGAGGCAGGACACCAACGCCCAATTCAAGTTTACTGCTGATATGTCCAAAATTGGGGGCTTCAGGATCAAGCTCAATTACTGCTATTCCATCCGGTAATCCTTTTAAACTTCTATAGTCAATGTAAAAAGAAGTATCATGCGGAAGATCTACATTATGATTATCATTTTGACAATTATAAAATATTGTTAAAACAATAAGGGAGAGTAAATTAAACTTTAATTTCATGGTGTTTTAGTTTTAATAGTTAGTTTCATAAATATAATATATTTTCACTAACAAACTAAAAATATTACACCAATGTGTGAATATTAGCAAATGATAAATTTTAAATATTTTCCATTACTCTATTCAGGCAGATTAGTCAGAAACAGGAACTCTGATCATTTAACAAGATAAGAGGCATAAAAAAGTAAGCAGGAAAATATTTCCTGCTTACTTTTTTATTATTAATGATCTGAATTTAATCGATTGTTTTACTGGAATCTGTAAGAAGAACGTTAAGTGTATTGAGTTCCTGTTCTGTAAGGTCACGCCACTTCCCCACTGGAAGATCCAGCTTAATATTCATGATACGGATGCGTTTCAGCTTTTTTACTTCGTAGCCTAGGAATTCACACATCCTGCGGATCTGCCTGTTCAGTCCCTGAGTAAGGATAATCCGGAAAGTCATATCATCGATCTTTTCCACTTCACATTTTTTAGTGACTGTGTCAAGAATCGGGACTCCGTTTCTCATTTTTTCAAGAAATTTAGGCGAAATGGGTTTATCTACACGCACGATATATTCTTTCTCGTGGTTGTTTCTTGCCCTCAGGATTTTATTCACGATGTCTCCGTCGCTGGTAAGCAGGATGAGACCTTCACTGGGTTTATCCAGCCTTCCTATCGGGAAAATTCTTTTCGGGTGGTTAATATAATCAACAATATTATTCTTCTCCCGTTTGGTATCTGTAGTGCAGACGATGCCCACAGGTTTATTAAAAGCAATGTAAACAGGCTTATCCTGAGGTTCACGGATCGGTTTTCCATCTACTTCCACAAGATCTTCATCCGAAACTTTGGTTCCCATTTCCGGAACCTTCCCGTTAATTGTTATCCTTCCCTCTTCCAAAAGCTTATCTGCGGCTCTTCTTGAACAATAACCAACTTCTGATAAATATTTATTGATACGCGTTTTTTCCATTAGTCTTCTCCGTAACCTGTATAATTTTAATTTCCCGGTATAAGTAAAAATAAGACTTTAATTATAAATTTTCAAATCTGTATTCGTTCTCCAGGAAATCTGTTGTTGCGTTTTCGATGCTATAATCTCCTATTTTAGTACGTCTGAGCTGAGTAAGATAGGCTCCTACTCCCAATTCCTGCCCGATGTCATGAGCCAGGCTTCTGATATAGGTTCCTTTTGAGCAACCTACTGTAAAACTGATCAAAGGAAGGTTTATTTTAATATCATTAATGTAGAAAATAGTCGTTTTCCTGGATTTCATCTCAACTTCTTCTCCTGCTCTGGCCAGGTTATAAGCTCTCTGCCCATCAACTTTTATTGCCGAATATACCGGCGGCTTCTGTTCTATTTCCCCTACAAATTTTTCAAGAACTTCTTTTATCTGTTCTTCCGTAATGTGGGCTATATCCTGGTGAAGTATTTCAGGTTTTTCCGTATCATAGGATTCTGTCTGTACGCCTATTTTAATTTCGGTCCAGTATTCTTTGGGGGCATCCTGGATTTCAGGAATTTTCTTTGTGAATTTCCCACAGCAGACAATAAGCAGGCCGGTTGCTCTCGGATCTAATGTTCCGGCGTGGCCTATTTTAAATTTCTTGGGAAGATTAAACTCTCTTTTGAGCTTATATTTCATTTTATTGACAGCTTGGAAAGAAGTCCAGTCCAAAGGTTTGTCCAATAAAAAAACATATCCTGATTGCAGTTCTTCGGCGGTCATTATTCTAAAATTTCGGTGATACTTACTAAACTTGGCAGTTTATTGACTTTCTGCCTGCACTCAGGGCCGTTTTCTACATTGACAAAACATTTTTTATCGCCAATGAAGTAATATATATTCTTAAAAGGGTACACGGAATTATTCGGGGCAATATTCACCGTATAATGTTCCGGTAAATTGAATTTATAACTTGTTTTACTGACGGATGTAATTTTCTGACGGTAACATTTTCCTTCTTTGCTATATTCCATAAAAGGTTTGTGGTCCAGCTTTTCATCCGGTACAAGCTCTTTGCAGATTAATACATCTTCAGCTGTATTTTTTTCTTTAAGCTCAACAAAGAATTCTGTTCTTTCTCCGGTATTATTCTTCACGAACAGCGTATGGGCAGGCGTACAGGAAACAATTAAACCGGAAAATACCAATAGCTTTAAAATAGTATTAATCTTCATGAACTTATTTAAAGAAATAGAAATAAACTAGCAGGGCGATTCCCACAAAAATACGGTACCATCCCCAAGGTCTGAAACCATATTTGTTTAGTACTCCGATGAATGCCTTAATAGCGATCAATGCAACAATAAATGCCACAATATTTCCAATCACAAAGACCATAATATGATCCTGAGACGCCATGATCATTTCATATCCTTTTTGAGGGTTTCCGGTTTCTTTACCCCAGGTTTTCAGAAAAACGGAATATACGGTTACTGCCAGCATGGTAGGAACTGCCAGGAAGAATGAAAATTCCGCCGCAGCTTTTCTCGTCAATCCCTGTGACATCCCTCCAATAATAGAAGCAGCACTACGGCTGGTTCCCGGCATCATTGCCAGGCACTGCCAAAAGCCAATGGTAATTGCTTTCCTGATGGTAATTCCCTTTTCATCATCAATTACAGGGTTCTTGAACCATTTGTCTGCAAAAAGCAAAACTATCCCTCCCAGTACCAAAACTGAAGAAATGGCGATCTGGTTTCCCAGAACGGCTTCAATTTTATCATCAAATAAATAGCCCAGAACCAATGCCGGAACTACAGCAAAAGCAAGCTTATAGTAAAACTGAAGATTTTTCAGATCAAAAAACTTTTTCCAATAGGCCACCACAACGGATAAAATAGCCCCAAACTGGATAGACACCTGGAACATTTTCAGAAATTCATCTTCCTGCAGCCCCATAATGTTGGCTGCAAATCCCATGTGTGCCGTAGAAGAAATAGGAAGATACTCTGTAAGCCCTTCAATAATAGCAATAATGATTGCTTTAATTAAATCCATATTTTGTGTATATAAAAAGTTTAAAGATTAAAAGATGCTGAATTTAGAAAGTTTATCTAAATCCGTTCACCTTTTAATCTCTAAATAAAGAATGTATAATTTATTTTCTTTTTAAAATAGCGTAAACTTCTATTGCAAAGCCTATCACTACAAACAGCGGCGCAATTCTGATCCTGCGGACGGAAAAAATACCGTCATTCCATGCATTGGGATCAAATTTGCCATCTACCGTGTTAGCGTCCGGTCCCATCATCAGTAGAAATCCTACTACGATGAAGGCCAGCCCAATCAGCATCCACTTGAAGTTCTGCTGCCCGAAATAAAAGGTATTTTCCTGTGGTACTTCGGTTTCCTTGCCAAACTCTGAAGCGGCCAGTTTATTTGTTTTTTTGCTCATTATTAAGAGTAATATAAATCGTCAACGTTTGATTTTAAGAATCTCCATGTAGCGAAGATAGTACTTAAAACAGAGATAAAAATTCCTACTCCAAGCACTAAGATAACCAGCCAGAAATATTGGTTGGTATCCTGTACGAAAGCCGAACCAATCTGGCTTGTAAAGTAATACCATACCCCACCAAGTGCCAGAAGCCCGATTAAGGATCCTATAGCCCCCAGAATAATTGCCTCAATGATAAACGGCTTAAGGATAAACCTTCTTTTTGCCCCTACCAGCTGCATGGTTTTAATAATAAATCTCTTGGAGAATATTTTCAGACGGATTGAGTTGTTAATCAGAACAACTGCCAGAATCAGGAATAAAATAGAAAAACCAAGGATC